>SKEW01000045.1_pt1 | contig 155124 bp, 184 predicted proteins | sample 4841441 | NCBI WGS metagenome assembly SKEW01 (sample SAMN11008799, study PRJNA524170) | human gut metagenome | isolation source: fecal sample from pouch patient p41 | place: Israel: Tel-Aviv | reverse complement strand
CACAATACAATAATTTTGAAGAAGGACTTGAAGCAACAATCAAATGGTACACAGATAACCAAGATTGGTGGAAAGCTGAAAAAGAAGCAGTTGAAGCCAACTATGCTAAAACTCAAAAAGTTCTTGATAAATAATTTAAAAAGCCTACCGTATCAAGCGTTACAGCTTATGTGATAGGCTTTTTTTATAGTTTTGGGGCATTTTTGGGGCATGAATTATATTGAATTGAGTATATCGACAACTTCAGTTCGCATATTTTTGGTAATATGGGTGTAAATTTGAATGGTTGTTTTTGAATCAGAATGACCAACCCTGTCCATAATTGCTTTTAAAGGGACACCCTTTTCAGCCAGGAAACTAACAAGCGTATGCCTAAAAATATGACTTGTTAAATGTTTAGGGATAGGGTTTGAGAGTCTATTGTTAGCAGCACGGATTGATTTGTTGAATGAGTTGTCTTGAATGGGTATGCCGTTCCTGCTAACGAATATATAACCTGTTTTCTTATAACTTTGGCTAGTGTCTTCTTCTAATTTATTTAAGAGTTGAACTTCATTTAAAATCTCCCGTTCCCTCTCTGTTAGAAGAGTCTCACGCCAGCTTGAATTTGTTTTAGGAGTTTGTTTTTGAGAATTTTCATAGCCACTAGTCATGTAATCTAAGGTGCCGTGAATTTCTATATACTCTTCTTTAATATTTTCAGGTCGCAATGCAATTGCTTCACCAAATCGGCATCCATTGTAAACCATAAATTCTGCAAGCAATGCAATCTTTTTTGAAACACTATGCCTATTCATTTCTTTTAATAGTCTGTATAGCTCATCTTTTTCAAGATATTTTTGTGTTATATTTTCAAAATCTTCAATTGTTTTGGGAGGTTTCGAAAGTTTAACGCCAGTTGCAGGATTTTCCGAAACATATCCGATACTGATCGCATAATCAAAAGTTTGTTTAAAGATTTGTTTTATACGTTTTTTCTTATCGAAGCTACCTGGGACGTCATCGACTAAGTTTTGTAAAAATTTAGTAGTTACTTTTGAAAGTAATACCTTTTCATCAATCACTTTCGTCAATCCTTTTACTTTGTACTCAATTGTTTTTTGAGAAGTAGGTTTAAGGCTTGGTTTGTGATGATTCCACCATTCGTTTATAATATCAACTAACTTTGCATCTGTAGTGGTTAGTTTGGCTAGTTTTTCTTTTATTTTTCTATCAAGGATTCTTTGTGCTTCTTTGCGCGATCTTGGTGTGTCGCGGTCCATTAAAGTTGAAACTTTTCTCCACTCCCCAGTGTATGGGTGTCTATATCTTTCAACAAAATTTATTTTTCCACTTTTATGGTTTTCAATCCACATTTGCTTTATACCTCATTTCTATGTTAAAATGGGTATAGTAAAGAGGCCTACTACATGCAGGTTTTTACTATACTTTCAACTAATAACTGTACTCAAAATTTGGCGATGGAGAGTACAGTTATTTTTTGTTATAATAAATAAAAAGAACAACGATTAGGTGGTGGTATGATTGTTAAATTATTTTAAAAAAAGTAAACAATTGCAATCAAGTCAAAAAATTTTTTTGAAACAGCACTATCAAAAAAAAGCAGAATTAGACAAAGCTTTTAGAGAATCTGAGGAAAGAAACTATCACTTTAACAAAAAGTTTGATGATAGTTTTTCGCGCTACTCAAAATAAATTGCAATCGGTCTAACATAATAATCCCCTTTTGATGCGATATTAAATGAAGTAATTACAATTTCCATGAATGAGTTAGCAACGTTGGAAATAACTTCGTTAGCTGAATCAGTCTGTAAATTATCTATTGAAGAGTTCCCACTTTCTTTAGCGACCACTATACCTAGTATAGTGGCTTTTCTATTTGATAAATTCATTATTGATAACAAACTAGGTTTTAAACGAATATTTTCTGGCTCGCAAATACTTAGTGTATTATTAATTTTAGCCAAAATGGCCCCATCGTACAAACCAACCATGTAATCTGAAAATGTATTTAGCTTCTTAAAAATTTCAGGAAGAGAATTATCCAGCTGCTTTTGTAATTCCGTTTTTTTATCTTCAAGCTTAATTTTATTGCTTTTTGATATTTTAGATAATTCTTTTTCAATTTTTTCTATAGATTGAAAAATATCAGGCATAAGAAGTTTTAACTTCTCGGTGTCCATAGATTCATACAGTTTTTTAAAATCATAAAAAGTTACTCGATCATTTTGCTGAATAAATTGACCATCATCAGCACAGCCATTTACAATTTCATCTTTTAAAATTTCTAATAAAATATCAAGAGCATAGTCGTGAGTGGCAACTTCTATAAGTTCTTTATTTGTTTCAGAATAGACTAATGATTGTTTATCAGTGTTCGATTCTCCTCGATTTACATTAAAATTTGCCCCTACAGTAACTCCACCGCTAGTATTAAGAGAAGTTGCTTGCGTTGTTTCTTCAGAATTACTATTGGTTTCCCCTTTATCGAAAGCCCTTTTTAACACTAATCCTTGGTCATTTTGGGCAATTATTGAATTGACTAATTTTGTGTCAAGATAAATAATTTCTTTCAAAGTACTCCTACCTTTCTTTCCTATTCTCCTCAATCCATTTTTCAATCTTTTCGATTTGTTCATCAGTCAATGGATTTTCGTCAATATGATCCAGTAATTCCTGGATAAGCTCTTTTAAATCCCTTTTCATAAATTCCCCTTTTAGTCAGTCAAACCAGACTGTGATTTACTTGTTAAACTATCATTAGTAAATTGCAAAACAAAGTTTGCACCAACGTTACCTTTGATACCAGTAATCCAGTTTGCTGTGACAGATTTTGAATCAGAAATTAAGCTTTCGCTTGTTGTATCAGGTTCGCCCAGTGTATTCACTACGTCAGCATAAGAAGTGCCAGTTGCTAAATTATTGAATTCAGTCAAACCAATTTTAGAATCACGAGAGAATTGGAAACCAGAAATCATTTTACTAGTAGCATTATTATTGATAAATTGAATCGATACAGTAATGCCAGTAGCGTTACCGTTACCAATCCAAGTGACTTGTTCTACATTCATGCCATTTATTGATGTTGTGGAAGTAGAAGCTGGATTTCCATAAGCATTTACAACAGTATCTTTTGTTGTTCCGCCTTCACCATTATTCATTAAATCTCCAACAACTACAGAATCATACACGTCTCTAACTGCTTTTTTAGTTTCATCAACTGATGTAGATGAAGCAGTAGTTTCTGATTTTGAAGAAGTAGTCTGCTCTACAGATGAACTTGAAGAAGTATTTTTATTGTCTGTCTTTGATGAAGAACACGCGCTAAGCGTTGCAACAGACAATAAAGTCAATCCTAATAATCCAATTTTCTTCATTAATAATTCTCCATTCTCAGCTTTTAGTGTGGTTCAGTGATTGCACATAGCTTTTTTAAACAATATCCATTAAATTATAGTATTCATCAATTACCATGCACTCATCTGCCACAGTATTCAATTGGTGGCGTTGCATGAAATTGACGTAGTTGAATTCATAATCTGATTCTCTCAACTCTTCTTCTAACAAGAGACGGATCATGTGGCGGTTAGCTTGCAATTCAAATTGTTCATGACGTCTTTGATATTGGTTAGAATCGTGCTCAAGATGTCCAAGCTCATGATAAACAACCTTTTTCATAGCTTCTTCTGAAAGTGATTTATTGATAAATATGATTTTTATCTCACTAATGTAAATACCTGGACGCGGCCATAGCTCGTTATCAAAATAAGCTAGTGTAACTCCATACGATTCAACAAGTTCTTCAATAGTCATAGACTATCTTCCTTTGCTAAGTAATTTTTATTTTCTACCTTTCAAGTAGATTTCAATAATGTTTGTAATTGCATCAACATCTTCGTCAGTAAGTGGTTTACCGTCAAATGTTTTGGCATTTCTTGCCATTTTACGTAAATCTTCAGTAGTATAACCTACAACTTCATCAGATGCAATTTTTGGATTGTCAGTGCGTCCCAATAGATAATCTGTAGACACATTAAAGTAATCTGCTATTTCTTGTAACCTTTCAGCAGATGGTTGGTTTCTTTTAAGAGCATAGATAGAATTTTTGCCCAATCCTAGAGTTTCCTCTAATTTACTTAGGGAAATTCCTCGCTTTTGGGATAATTCTTTAACTCTATCAAAAGTCGTAAACATTGATTTTATCAACCTTTCTAGGGTATGACAAAAAATATTTAGAGAATTTTGTAGAAAACTGTTGACAAACAGTAGAGAATACTCTAAAATAGTTTTTGTAAATAAGATTTAACTAAAAAAACAACTAATCGAATAAATCAAAAAAGATGTTTTGGCGAACAGGAATATTGATTTATTAGCGTTTTTTCTATGCCTTTATTTTAGAATATTCTCTAAAACATGTCAATAAAAAACGCAAAAAAATGTTAAAAAAAATAGTTATTTCTTATTTACAATTTTTAAAAGGGAGGAAAAAAGATGCCTGATATTGCAAACGGACGCAAAAAAATTTGTGACTTCTTAAAAGAAAACAATATCAAAAAAGCAGCTTTAGCAGCTGCATATGGCATGAGTCGACAAGAAGTTACTAATATTTTAAGTGGTTCAACTCGTGGCCTGAAAGCTAATCAATTTATCTTACGAGTTATTGAAGATTACAAAATTGATTAAAATTTAAAACTATCTCTCAGCTAGTAGTTACAGCTCTAGCAAGTTATTATCCTTATTATATTATTTTTACGCGGTTTAATTCATTCATGGTCTCCTATATAAATATCTATCAAAAATTATGTATTTCCTCCAAAAATACATGACATTATTCAGAGACTTGCTAGGGCTATAACTGCTAGTTGAGAGCAGTAGACAATAGAAAGGAGTAGAAGATGAAACCATTTTTTTGACACAAAAAAAGCGACTGACGGCAATCAGTCACTAACAAAAATTAACTTAATTAAATTATAGCATATTTAAAAGGAGCACGCTATGCCAAAGGTCGAAATAACTTATAAGGCTGTCGGTGTTAACGAAGATGCTGAATGGGGCGACTATGATCATCTCATGCAACGTTGGGAAGGCCTTAGCAAATCCGTCGCTAAGCAATGGGCAGCTGAAATGCGTGATCATCCAGATTTCAACAGGTACATTGACAATCCAACACACAAAATTGTTTTCATCAATTATGAAGGTTTTGCACTGTTCGTCAAGTGGAAATCACGCAACAGATATTTATCAAAAAAAGAAACGTTAGCTGAAATGCTTAAGAACATGAAATTAGAAACAGGAGTTTTAACATGACATATTTAATCGTAGCAGTAGCGATTTTAGGATTAACTGAAGTACTTACATTGACTTTACTTAAACGACGTAATGAAGACATTCGCTATTATCGCAGTGAAGATTACAAAAACCACATCTTCACAGAACGAGCACGTAGCAATAGTCAAAAATGGAGTGATGCACATGATGCAGGAAATCATTGATGAGAACTCATTTTTGAGAGATGAAAATAGACGTCTAAATAATGAGTTGACTAAACATTATTTTGCGACTGTAGCAAAAGCAAATTTATTAGACATTATTATCGAAGAGGGCTACATTTTACAATCAACTCTTGAAAAATGTATTGATCAACTTGATGAAGTTGACCAGCTAGAAATTAGAAAGGCTATGGTAAATGGTAACGATTAATAAACTTGAAATCGAAAATGTCAAGCGCATTAAAGCAGTCAAAATTGAACCGTCTGCAACAGGTTTAACAGTAATCGGTGGTAATAATAACCAAGGTAAAACAAGTGTTCTGGACAGTATTGCCTGGGCGTTAGGCGGTAACAAATACAAGCCTAGTCAATCCGTGCGAGAAGGTTCGATGGTCCCACCAACGCTTAAAGTGACACTTTCGAACGGTCTTATCGTTGAACGCAAAGGTAAGAATAGTGCACTTAAAGTCATTGACCCAAACGGCCAAAAAGCAGGGCAACAGTTACTTGACAGCTTTGTAGAAGAATTGGCTATCAACTTGCCTAAATTCATGGACAGCACACCAAAAGATAAAGCTAACACACTACTTCAAATCATTGGTGTTGGTGACCAGTTGGCTGAATTGGAGTTGAAAGAAAAGGAAATTTACAACCAGCGTCATGCGATTGGTGTGATTGCTGACCAAAAGGAGAAGTTCGCCAAAGAGCAGCCATACTACCCAGACGCACCGAAAGAACTGGTTAGTATTTCTGACCTCATCCAACAGCAACAAGCCATTTTAGCTACAAATGGCGAGAATGCTCGTAAACGTCAAAATGTGACAATTATTCAGCAGAACTACAACTTTAAACAACAAGAAGTTGATGAACTTAAGAAGAAGCTTAAAGTGGCTGAACAGCAATTAGATCAGCTAACAGAAGACTTGCAAATTGCACAGACTGATGCAATGGACTTACATGATGAGTCAACAGCTGAAATTGAAGAAAATATTGCACGTATTGACGAAACTAATAGACGTGTTCGCGCGAACCTGGACAAGGACAAAGCGGAAGAAGATGCTAAGCAACAGCGTGAACAATACAATCAATTAACTATCAAAATTGAAGCTGTTCGTCAGCAAAAAGCAGACTTGCTAACTAACGCAGACTTGCCACTTGAAGGTTTATCAGTATCTGACGGCAAGCTTCTATATCAAGGTCAAGAGTGGGATAACATGTCTGGCAGTCAACAGCTCATGGTAGCTACTGCGATTGTCCGCAAGCTCAAACCAGAATGTGGTTTTGTTCTGATTGATAAGTTGGAACAAATGGACCAAATCACACTCGAACAATTTGGTGCATGGCTAGAACAAGAAGGACTGCAAGCTATTGCCACAAGAGTGTCAACTGGTGAAGAATGTGCTGTGATAATCGAGGACGGTTACTCAGTCGAAAACAAAACGCTAAATAAGCAAATTAGCGAAGTTGGAGCACAGCTAGATAAAGTCAGAACTCAAAACTGGCAAGCAGGCACATTTTAGAGAGGAGAAATAATGCAAATTACAAAAGGAAAACGCGCACGAGCTCAAAAAGTAGTCGTTTATGGTCCTGAAGGAATTGGTAAGTCAACCTTTGCAGCACAATTCCCAGGAGCAGTATTTATTGACACCGAAGGCTCAACCGACAACATGGACGTTTCACGCTTGGATAAACCGTCAAGCTATACCATGCTAAAAAATGAAATTGCATGGGTCAAAGCTAATCCTACTTGCTGCAAGACACTTATTATTGACACAATCGACTGGGCAGAAAGCTTAATAGTAGATGATATCTGCGCACTGCATCAGAAAAAAGGTATTGAAGATTTTGGCTATGGTAATGGTTATGTTTACGTTAAAGAACAATTAGGACGTTTTTTGAACAGTTTATCAGAACTTGTAGATTTAGGTATCAATATTGTGTTAACTGCACATGCCCAAATTCGTAAGTTTGAACAGCCTGACGAGATGGGATCTTATGACCGTTGGGAATTGAAACTCGGTAAAAAGACAAGTTCACAGACTGCACCGTTAGTTAAAGAATGGGCTGACATGGTTCTGTTTGCTAATTACAAAACAATCGTAATGACTGCTGATAACAAAAAGAAAAAAGCTACTGGTGGACAACGTGTTCTGTACACGCAACATCACCCAGCATGGGATGCTAAGAACCGTCACAACTTACCAGAGGAAATGCCGTTTGATTATGCAGGCATTGCACACATCTTCAATCAAGTACCTGCGCCTGCACAAACACAGCCTGCATCTCAACCACAACAGACAGCGCCTGAACCTGCTCCACAGGTAACAGCACAGGAACAGACAGCAACTGCTGAACCAGCGCCACAAGCTCAACCAGAAGTGCCTGAAAACTTGACACAGCCTGCGCCAGAACGTCAGCCTTACCAAGAACCTAACTTGGCTTTGCCACAAGCTTTGCGTGATTTGATGATTCAAAACCAAGTCACAGAGCTTGAAGTTCAAAAGGCAGTAGCTCAAAAAGGTTACTATCCAGAAAATACACCAGTAGTGATGTATGACCCTGGATTTATCGACGGTGTGCTTATCGGCGCTTGGGAACAAGTCTTTAGCATGATTAAAGACAATCGTATCTTACCATTTTAATAATTAACAGAAAGAGGAAAATTAACATGACACAATTTAACAACAACTTTGATCACGAACTTGGATGGGATGATGAAATCGTAACAGACGCAAAAGAATTCGTACAGCTCACACCTGGTGACTATCAATTCACAGTAACTAACCTTGAACGTGGACGCCACACGCCGAATCCTCAAAATCCAGGTAAACTTCCAGCATGTAATAAAGCAACACTTACCCTTCAAATTGAAACAGCAGAAGGTATTGCACAATTGACACACAATCTATTCTTGCACACATCAACTGAAGGTATGTTATCAGCATTCTTTGGTTCTATTGGTCAAAAGAAACACGGTGAGCCACTTCGCATGAATTGGAACAACGTGGTTGGTGCTAAAGGTGTTTGTCGAGTTAACAAACGTAAAGGTACTGGACAATATGCTGACCGTGAATATGACAACATTAAAGCAATGATTTACGCAGATGAAGTTGATTGGACTAAAGTATTGAACGCGAACGTGCAAGATCAACCACAACAACCTACATATCAACAACCAATGCAACCAACAGCACCTCAACAATACCCACAACAACCACAAGCGCCTCAACAAGCTGCAGGATTCCAAGCTGGGCAATTTTAAGAGGTAGCTAATGAAACTTAGAAAATATCAAGAAGAAGCCCGCGAAGCTGTTCAGCAAGAGTGGGAAGAGGGTAGAAAACGCACATTGCTCGTTCTTCCTACTGGGTGTGGTAAGACTATCGTATTTTCTAAGATTATCGAAGACCGTGTGAGAAAGGGCGAGCGAGTGCTCGTCCTGGCACATAGGTCAGAACTCTTAGAACAAGCTAGCGATAAATTAAAAACCGCTACAGGCTTAGGAACAGCACTAGAGAAAGCAGAAAGCACATCAATTGGTTCATGGTTCCGTGTCGTTGTCGGTTCGGTCCAAACAATGCAACGTGAGAAACGGCTTAGCCAATTCCCACCAGATTATTTTGACACGATTGTGATTGATGAAGCACATCATGCTATTTCAGATGGCTATCAACGAGTATTGCAACATTTTGAAGATGCTAATGTGTTAGGCGTTACAGCAACGCCAGACAGGGGAGACAAAAAGAATTTAGGTAAATTCTTTGACAGTCTTGCTTATGAATATTCAATTGTTGACGCAATCAAATCTGGTTATTTATCAAAGATTACAGCAGTTACTATACCGCTGACATTGGACTTATCAAGTGTCAGTCAACAAGCTGGTGATTTTAAGGCTAGTGAAGTTGGAACAGCGTTAGATCCATATTTGGATCAAATCGCAGATGAAATGGTTAAGCAATGTTCAGACAGAAAGACAGTCGTGTTCTTACCGTTGGTTAAGACGTCTAAGAAATTCCGTGACATTTTAAACGCAAAAGGTTTTAAAGCCGCTGAAGTGAATGGCGAATCAGAAGACCGTGCGGAAGTCTTAGAAGATTTTGATAAAGGTAAATACAATGTTCTTTGCAATTCTATGCTACTAACTGAAGGCTGGGACTGCCCAAGTGTTGACTGTGTAGTGGTATTAAGACCGACTAAAGTCAGGGCACTGTACAGTCAAATGGTTGGACGTGGAACGCGTTTAGCTGAAGGAAAAGATAATTTATTGATTTTAGATTTTCTTTGGCACACCGAACGTCACGAGCTATGCAGACCAGCGCATTTAATCACAGATAGCCCTGAAGTGGCTAAGAAGATGGTCGAAAACATGGCTGAGCAGACTAACCAACAATTTGAACTGCTGGAAGCTGAAGAAACAGCAAGCAAGGACGTTGTGGCTGAACGTGAAGAAGCACTTGCTAAGCAGTTGTCAGAAATGCGTAAGCGCAAACGTCGTTTAGTTGACCCACTGCAATTTGAAATGTCTATCCAAGCAGAAGACTTAGCGGACTACGTGCCAGCTTTTGGAATTGAGATGACGCCACCAACAGACAAGCAGTTAAAAGCATTAGAAAAGTTTGGTATATTTACGGATGACATTGGTAACTTTGGTAAGGCTAGCAAATTGTTAGACAGACTTAAGAAACGTCAAACAGAAGGCCTTACAACACCTAAACAAATTCGATTATTAGAACACTACGGTTTTAAAAATGTTGGTATGTGGACATTTGACGGCGCAAGTAATCTAATCAATCGCATTGCAGCTAATGGTTGGCGTGTTCCTCGTGGTATTCGACCAGCGGAATTTAAACCAGAATAAGAAAGGATAAACATGGCAGAGAGAGATTTTGACCTGCTACCATTGCTGGATTATATCAATCCTGCCATGGTGGATTACAGTACATGGTGTCAAATCGGTATGGCCTTAAAGCACGAAGGCTATACGGCAATGGACTGGGATAATTGGTCACAAGCTGATACACGTTACAAAAAAGGTGAATGCTTCAAGAAATGGACAACCTTCAACGAAGAAGCAGGTAGTGTTGTAACAGGAGCCACAATCACACAATTAGCAAAAGATAATGGCTGGCAACCTGCTTCAAATGGACGTGGTGATTCTCACGAATTAGATTGGGAAGATACGATTGATCGTGATTATCAAATCGTAGATAAAAACTGGATTGAGTCGAAAGAAATCAGAGAACCATTGAACTGGCAACCTGCACAAGAATTAATCAAGTATCTTGAAACGCTGTTTGATTCAACAGATTTAGTTGGCTACGTAACAGCAACTTATCCAATTGAAACAGACAATGGCACGATTTATAAACCAACACAAGGAAATTTTGACAGGACAGCTGGTGAACTTATCCAGTTGCTGCAAAAGACGCCTGATGACATTGGTGCTGTCTTTGGGGATTACAACGAAGAAGCAGGTGCATGGATTCGATTCAATCCGTTAGACGGTAAAGGTGTAAAAAATGACAATGTCACTGAATATCGTTATGCCTTAGTTGAATCTGATACGCTCGATATTGGCAAACAATATGCACTGTTTAAAGAGTTAGAGTTACCAATTGCAACGCTTGTCCATTCTGGTAAGAAATCACTGCACGCAGTCGTGAAAGTAGATGCGCGTGATTATCAAGAGTACAGGAAACGTGTTGATTACATCTATCAAATCTGTAAGAAGAATGGACTTGATATCGATACGCAGAACCGCAATCCTAGCCGTTTGTCACGCATGCCTGGTGTCACACGTAACGGACGTAAACAGTTTTTGATTGATACTAACATTGGTAAGGTGAATTACGAAGAGTGGTATCAATGGGTTGAAGACTTAAACGATGATTTACCAGACCCTGAAGGACTGTTAGACAGCTGGGACGATATGCCAGAACTAGCACCTGAGCTTATTCATGGGATTTTGCGCCAGGGCCACAAGATGCTAATCGCTGGTCCATCTAAGGCTGGTAAGTCGTTTGCATTGATTGAACTATCCATTGCCATCGCTGAAGGTGCTAAATGGCTTGGTTGGCAATGTGAACAAGGACGTGTCTTATATGTCAATCTGGAATTAGATAGACCATCAGCGCTGCACCGTTTCAAAGATGTGTACGCAGCTATGGGAATTCCAGCAAACAATCTTCAAAATATTGATGTTTGGAACTTGCGTGGTAAGACTGTCCCAATGGACAAGTTAGCGCCTAAACTGATCAGACGGTCGCTTAAAAAGAACTATCAAGCGGTCATCATTGACCCTATCTATAAAGTGTTGACTGGTGATGAAAACAGTGCGGACCAAATGGCACACTTTACAAACCAGTTCGATAAAGTTGCTACTGAATTAGGTTGCTCAGTCATCTACTGTCACCACCATAGTAAAGGTGCACAGGGTGGTAAGAAATCAATGGACCGTGCCAGTGGTTCAGGAGTGTTTGCGCGTGACCCTGATGCACTTATTGACTTGGTAGAACTTGATTTGACTGAAACTATCATCAAACAACGTACTGATGAGGCAAAATGCGAAGTGTTCAAACGTGCTATCAAAGAACGTAACTTGGATTACTACCAGCACGAAATCACGCTTGATGATATGCATAGCGTTGCAGAAATGAGCAAACATTTTGATAAAGCGCTAGACGATATCATGGTCAGAAAACCATATCTACATGAGATTCAGCAAGTTGAACATTCAATCAATATTGCAACAGCATGGCGTGTTGAAGGGACACTTCGTGAATTTGCAAAATTCCCACCAGTCAATATGTGGTTCAGCTATCCAGTTCACAGTGTGGATACAACAGGCGTGCTTGCAGATATTCAGTTGGAAGATAGTAAGCCTGCATGGCAAAAAGCTAAGGATAGTAGAAAGTCTAAAAAAGAAAAACTCAAAGAGCGACAAGAAAAATTAGAAACGGCTTATAGTGTATTATCTGATGGTTCGACTCCAGTAACTCAAAAAGAATTAGCTGAGTATTTGGACACTACAGAGAGAACTGTGCTGAATTATGTAAAAGAACATGAAGGGTTTATTGCTCAAAAAGGAATAATTTATCAAGTTGCCAAGGTAGAAAAAAACGAAAAATAACGTTTTTTTCAAAAACTGCATTTTACGAAAGAAAGGAAAAAACATGTTGAAAACAACGTGAAAGAGTATGTTATTTTCGTTTCTTGGTACGAAAAATAACGTTTTTTTCAAAAATTTCTTACTAGGAAAAAAACGAGAAAAAAACATGTTATTTTCCGGAAGAAAACAAGTTATAACTCTTCCAGAGTTATTAAAAGTGTTTTTCCTTTGTCAAAAGTCAAAGAGAAAAGGAAAAGGGGCTGTAAGCTCTGCCCCTTTATCCTTTGTCTCATCTTTGACAAAGCGCGTGAAAAACAACTGTAAATCAAAATGGAAAAATGAGGTGTAAAAATGATTACAACACAAACAACACTTGCAGAAGTTTTTAAAATAATGGCAAATAGTAATGCAGATACTATCAATATTGATTTTGACGTTGATGATGTTCCTGTACGTTTGAAAATTAAATTAACAGTGCGTGGTTATGAAGCGGAGTGGAAAGAATGATTAAACTAAAAGACCTTCTTAGGGTAATGTACGTTGTTAATCACCCAAAAGCAATAAAAGTAGCTTACAAGGGCGAAAGTTTTTTAGTGGGATACGATGACATAAATTTTTTAATGGATAAACAAGTTAGGGCTATTGAAATTCTATACTCAGTTATTTTTATTAGGTTAAAGGAGGAACAATATGGAAGCATATAAACAACGAATGGTAAATGAATATAATGAATTGAAAGAACGCACTGAGAAACTTGGAAGTATGCTACTCAAGTATAGTAAAGGTGATTTGGAGTTTGAACCAACATGCCCTATTGAATTATTACAAGACCAGTATATTATAATGGGTGATTACCTACATGTTTTAGAAAAACGTGCTGTGTTTGAGGGTGTGCCGCTTAATGATTGAATTTTTTATCCCAATGAAAAAAATTCCAACAGTCACCCACCAGCAAAAGAAAGTCCGTGTTGTTCATGGTAAGCCACAATTCTATGAGCCAGAGGAGCTAAAAGAAACACGAGTAATGTTTATGGAGTTGTTAGTACCATATGCACCAAAAGAACCAATGGATGGTCCGTTGAGAATGACCACTAAATGGTTGTTTCCAAAAATAAAAGGAACAACTAACGGTCAATACAAGCATACGAAACCAGACACGGATAATCTTGTTAAGCTGTTGAAGGATTGCATGGAAAGAACAGGATTCTATGTGAATGATTCGCGCGTAGCTAGTGAAGTAATTGAGAAATTTTGGGCTGACACAGTAGGAATTTATGTGAGGTTAGAAAAATTATGAGTAGCAAAGGTGGAAACAAATTAAAAGCAAAACATTGTGTGGGCTTTTATGAACAACACACAGAAAATGCGTTGGAAGTGTTGGATGAGTTTATCGAGTGGACTCACAAAGAACACTTAAAAAACTATATTGAGATTGGTAAGATGTTGAACGTTTCTCCAAACAAGGCAAATAGATTGCTACATCGAGAAGTCTTGCCAGAAGATAAACATGTCGTCAAGAAAATGAAAGAGGTCATGAGTCGTGGCGTTAGTTAAAATATACAGATTTGAGGATTCTAAAACAGGTGAAACTTTTGAAGGAACGCGTGACGAGTATGCGTTTCACTTAGGTGTGACAAGACCTGCTGTTGATTCTCGTATTCACACAGGACGTGCTAGTGCTACTGTAGTGGGTAAGAAAGAAAATGGTGCAGGCAATGTCAGAAATGTGTTTACTGAAGTTGCAATAGGTAGAGAATTCTTTGGCTACTACAAAGAGGCAACAGAATATTTTGACATTCCTTATGTTAGGTTGAAAAAATACATTGCTGAAGGGATTATCACTGTTGAATCACCTGCTAAGGCAGTTAGAAAGCCAAGAGATAGCTGGGATGTTGTTTCCGACAAAAAAACAAAGCAGAAACGTCGCTTACAGTGTCTACTGAAAAGTTTTGCTGTTTGAAAGGAGTTGCTAAACATGAAGATTGATTATATTGATTTCTTTCAAACGGAAGTTCCCAATTGGATGAAAGCTAGTAATCAAAAGTCACAAGAACTTGGTTTTGGAACGATTGAATACTGGGAATGGGCGAATCAATCCATTGTGGCAATTTGCGAAAAATACGGCAATGATGAATTAGTAAATGGTCAGTTTCAGCTTATCTGGGAATGGTTAGATAAGCAAGCGAAAGGAGTAAGTCATGTATGAAGTAGTGTTGTATTTTGACAATATGGTTGATGAGACGTACCGCTTCGACACCTACAAAGAAGCACTTGAAAAAGTGAATAATCTCAAATGGCAGTATCGTACCAAACGCTTATACAGCTTTAAAGTGAGAAAGGTTGAGAGATGAAAAATGATGTTTTAGTGATTGGATTAATTGTCATGCTTGCGGCGTTTATGTGTATTGCTGTTGGCTATGACATTGGTAAACGTGAAGGTAAGTCCGAAATGACAGAGTTAAAAACAGAGCTTAGACAAGCTAAGGCGCAAATTAAACTCTTGGAAGAAAATCAAGTGATTGTGTATTACGCTGATAGCTACGGTGGTAACCCATAACGGTATCAGGTCGGTTCGATTCCGACCATGGGTATAACCCGAAAATAATTTTTCATATTGGAGGTGGTTAAAGCACTCCTTCTTACACGCTTTGAACTACCATTCAAAAATTAGTACGATTAGTTAGCTTTTCGGGTGGTTAACTGTCGAATAGGCTGAAATAAATTTTTAGAAATGAGGAACTCCTTTTTTAACAATAACTCAATCTAAAGCGAATCATCAGCCGTTCGTGATTATACAAGGCACAATCATGGTAATTCATATTTGAGTCGTGTGTCTGCTCAAAATCATTAAAAAGAAAGGAGCTATCTTTTAAGGATTATGCAAAAAAGGCCCGCTTTCGCAGACCCTTGGTAAATGATATTAATGCTTACATTTATTATATCATAAAGGAGATGTAAAAGTGGGGAAGTTAAGTAATTCACAATTAAAAGCACTTGATGAGCTATTGTTTGATTATGTGAGCATTGACCATAAGATTGCAGTACGTAAGCTAGAAATTAGTGACGTTCCAAATACAGATGAAAACGTAGGTGGTGGACGTACAAACATCGTATCTAAACCAACTGAAAACTTAGTTGCTAAATGGGATAGCGACCAGCGCCTAAATAGTCTGTACGCTCAAAAACACGCTGTTGAGAGCACGTTAAGCACGTTAGATGAAGACATGACCCAAATCTTTTGGCTACGTTGGTCTCGCGGCAGTGTTAATACATGGGAAGAAATTGCTGATAAAATGGCATATGACCGAAGTACAATTTATCGCAGACGTCAACGAATTTTAGAAATTTTTGCTGATTTTTATGGTTTTTGTTAAATTTGCGACTTTTGATGCTATTTGTCGCACGATTAAAACGTTATTATGGTATCATCAAGATTTAAAGGTAAGGACGAGGATTATTGAGGGTCTTTCTCGTCCTTATTTTTGTTGGGCCGCAACAGGTCAGGTTACAATGGCTAGAGTTGAAAATAAATGGTAAAGGGTTAAACATCTTGTAACAGATACCTAAAAACGGTACACAATACAGGCTGAGTGTATCATGCTTGTTTGTACAACCTTTTGGACAAGTGGTAGGAACATAGCTCAGATGGTAGAGCAACTGACTTTTAATCAGAGGGTCACTGGTTCGAGCCCAGTTGTTCCTGTTGCATTTATTGCAAAAATCCATATTTTTTATCAGAAAGCCTATTATACTATTGAGTAAAGGCTTTTTTAATAGTATGATTAAAATGATAAAAATATATGGAGAAATAAATTATGAATTTAGAAAGTGAAAAAAGAATTACTTTGCATATCTCGGGTGAAGCAATGGACGATAAAAAAGGGTACGAGTTAAAATATATCATAAAGTCGTTGCAAAACTTTGAAAAAATATCGCAAAAAACATATTTATTTTTAACTAACCAAAATAGAATGACGATAGAGAATGCTGAAGATTTTAAAGTATACATAACAAATATTAGGCCAGGTTCTTTTAAAGCCGATGTTATTCTTTTTTGTCAAACTTATATACTACCATTGGTTCCAATCGTTGGTGATCATGGTGATTTGGTTTGGGAGTGTATTTTGAATTCTTTTGATTTTTTAAAAAGGCTTTCTGCAGCCAAGAAAGAGGGAAAAAGTGTGAACATTGAAAATAACGGAGACAAGGCGATAGTTATTGTGAATAATGGCAATGACGTAACTATTAATCATTATGAGTATCCAAATTATGTACCAGAATTAGGACAACAGCTAGCGCCTTATTTTACAGACTTAGCTACAGTTGTCAACTCAAAGGTGGAGACCGTTAATTTTGGATCTGACATGGGGGAGTTAACCTTGGATTCTAATAATGCTAATTTATTTAAAAAACGATCTTACCTAACCGAGGAAACATTTGAGATATCTGGTGAAATAACAGTATTAAACTCTCATAGTTATACAGGTAAAATAAAAATATCAGATAATCAATTTTTTGATGATGGCGAGTATAACTTTGAAGTTGCGAAAGGGTTGCGCTATCCAGAATTTTTACAATCAGGGGTGTTGCATAGAGTTGGTTATGTTTACTGTAAAAAGATAGTTTTTGATCCAACAAGTCCATTAAGTGAAAAAATAGTTGGAGTTAAAATTTTAGAAAAGTTATAAGATATATCCAGTCACACGTTTGTGTGGCTTTTTATTTTAGATTGGAGGTGATGGAAAATCACTAAATTAACTTTAAAACAACAACGTTTTGCAGATGAGTACATCATCTCTGGTAATGCAACAGATGCAGCTGTTAAAGCGGGTTACGCTACAAGGTCAGCTAGGGCAATTGGTCAAGAAAACTTGACAAAACCTGACATAAAATCTTACATTGATGAACGCTTATCTGAAATCCAATCAGAAAAAATAGCTAATCAAGAAGAAGTCATGCAAGTTTTGACTTCGGTCTTACGTGGTGAACGTGAAGAAGAAGTTGTTGAATTAAATAAAGAAACTGGTATGTTTGTTAAAACGACCAAAAGGCCCGATACATCAGCTGTTATTCGTGCAGCAAACGAAATTATGAAACGTTATCCACTGCCTAAAGAGATTAAACTCGAAGCCAACGTCACAACAAACAAACTTGACGGTATTTTGGCACAGTTAGAAGATGATAGCTCATGAGCAACATGATTCTATCTGATAAATATAAAGCGTTCTTGCGACACAATGCTAAAGCCGAAGCTCTTGAAGGAACAACAGCTGCTGGAAAGACAACGGTTGGTGCTTTTAAATTCATGTTAAAAGTCGCTAAGTCATCTAAAAAGTTACACTTTATTGCTTCAAAATCAATTGGTGACGCGGAAAAGAACATTATTAATTCTGATTTGGGGATAGTTGATATTTTCGGAGAGTTGGTCGATTATCGTGGGAATGGTAGTCTTGATTATAAAATTCCACATTTGGTTTATCACGTCGATAACAAACCAGAGAACGATAAGATTGTTTTCGTTCTTGGGTACGAAGATAAAACCAAATGGAAAAAGGCGCTGGGTTCACAATTTGGTTGTGGTTACATTGACGAAATCAACACGGCTGATACAGACTTTGTTCAAGAATCAACTATGCGCTGTGACTATTGGATGTGCACCATGAACCCAGACGACCCAACATTACCGATTTATGAGCAATACATCAATCGTTTTCGTGCCTTGCCAGAATATGAACAAGATACGCCAAAGGAAATTCAAGAAGAATTAGACAAACAACCAGCACATCCAGAATGGACGTACTGGTTTTTTAATTTCGACCATAACGCAGGACTGCCAGAGGATAAAAAACAACAGATTATCAATACAGTAGCCCCTGGGACTAAGATTTACAAAAATAAAATCTTAGGGCTTCGTGGTCGGTCGGAAGGTCTTATTTTCTCTATGTTCGAGAGACAGCGCAATGTCATTACGCGTAAGCAAGCTAAATCGTTTAGCTATGCGCAGTTTTCGTGTGGTGTTGATACGTCTTATTCTGAACAGTCAAATGACACAATCGCTTTTATTTTTCAAGGTATTACGCGAGACGGTAAGCTAGTAACACTTGCCGAACGAGTTTACAACAATAAAGATTTGAGTGGTGATAAGATAGCGCCGTCAGATACAGTTGAGCTACTACATAAGTTCTTAAGCGACTGTAAGGACGATTGGGGCTTTGCACGTAGGATTTACGTTGATAACGCAGACCAAGCTACAATTATGGAATTGAGGAAATACGCTAATAAATATGGTCTGCTATACGAGTTTATGAATGCGAACAAGAAAGTCAAAATCATTGACCGTATAAATTTAATGGCTGGATGGATGAAACAAGGTTACTACTTTGTCGTTGATGACTGTGAAAATCATTTACATGAATTAGATGTCTACAGCTGGAAAGAAGGCAAGGATGAGCCAGAGGATAGAAACGACCACACCATCAATGCTTGCCAGTATAGCTTTATTCCATATATCAAAATGATTGGTGAAAGGCAGAATAATACAAACCAGTTCGATACGCTTCGAGCTGGTTTTGGTTTGTAATGAAAGGATATTATGACATACAAAGAAACTTTTGTAGATAGTACAGGCAAGAGCAATTTACTTGAATTACGTTTCCACCGTGAAGCACGGATGAGATACAGTGTTCATGATTTAGACACGTTATTTGCTGATGACTATCGCTTACTTAAGGAAATACTACATCACCACGAAACAATACAGAGACCACGTATTCAAGAATTGCTTGATTATGCTGAGGGAAATAATCACGATATCAGTAAAGCTGGTCGACGTCGTGATGATGACATGGCAGACACTCGTGCCATTCATAATTTTGGACGTGCAATTGCTGTATTTAAACAAGGGTATTTGGTTGGCAATCCTATTCAGGTTTCTTATGAGGATGACAGCTATCAGGAACAATTGGACGAATTAGCTAAGCAAAATGATTTCCACCAGCTAAACCGTTCACTAGTACTTGATTTGTCTAAGACCGGTCGTGCTTATGACTTGGTTTATCGCGCACAAGATGATACGACACGAGCAGTTAAGCTAGATCCGTTAGGGACATTTGTCATTTATGACGACACTCTGGAGATGCACAGTGTCGCTGGTGTACGTTACTATCAAGCTAATCCGTTTGATGACAAGAAAAAAATTGTTGAAGTCTACACGCCAAGTGACATTATGACGTTTGAATATGACGATACGCTTAATGAAATCAGCAGAACCACACATGCGTTTGAGTTAGTTCCAATCACGGAATATATGAATAATTCAAACGGATTAGGTGATTATGAAACAGAGTTGTCATTGATTGACTTGTACGACGCTTCGCAATCTGATACAGCTAATTATATGCAGGATTTATCAGACGCTATTTTGGCTATCATAGGTCGTGTTAACTTCCCAGCCGATTGTGATACAGCACAAAAGCAGATTGAGTACATGCGTAAAATGCGTAAAGCTCGTTTGTTAAACTTAGAGCCACCTATTGACCAAGAGGGTAACGAAGGAACAGTTGACGCTAAGTATCTGTACAAGCAATATGATGTTAACGGTACTGAAGCTTACAAAAAACGTGTTGTTAATGACATTCATAAGTTTACCAATACACCAGATATGACCGACGATAATTTTGCTGGTGTTCAGTCTGGTGAAGCTATGAAATGGAAAGTGTTTGGTCTTGACCAGGAACGTGTTGACATGCAAGCTTTGTTTGAAAGGTCTCTTAAACGTCGTTATCGCCTAGTGGCTAACATTGGAAAAGTTGCTCGTGAAATGACAGATTTTGACGTATCTAAATTAATCATTATATTTACGCCAAACTTACCTGCAGACACAGCAAACATTGTCACAAATGCTAAGAATCTGTATGGCATGGTCAGTGATGAAACTGTTTTTGATATGCTTCAAACGGCGACTGGTGTTGATGCTAAAATTGAAATGGAACGTTTGAACTCCGAAGAACCACAAGAACCAGAACCACGAATTGGTGAGGTGACTGCTGATGAGCAAGAAGCACAATGATTACTGGTCAAAGCGTAGTGATGACATTATGCACTATGTTGACGGTACAGACATTGATATGTTTGCTGAATTGCAAAAGGTTTATGTTGAGCAATCAGCAGAGCTCCAACGTGATTTGTTTGCATTTGTGACTAAGTATTCCGATGATAACAAGATGAGCTATTCTGACGCCCTACAACGGCTTAGAGGTGTCGACCTATCAGATTATCAAACGAACGCTAAGAAGTACCGTGAACAGGCCAAAAATGACCCAGACTTGCTAAAACGACTTAATGAACAATATGTTGGTTCAAAGGTGACACGATTTGATGCATTGAATCTTGAAATGACCTATAAAATTGGTGTTATGCAAGGTATTATTGAAAAATCGTTTGAAAATTATCTGAAGTCAACTGCTAAGTATGCTTATAAAAAAGCTATAGGTGGCAATAGTGGCGCATTGAATGAACCAGCATTAAAAGAACTTATCAGTACACCTTTCAATGGTCGGAACTATTCGCAGCAAGTTTGGGGCAATACAGATGATTTAGCCAGGGATTTGAGAAATGTTCTGAAGCGTGGGTTTATTCGTGGTGATGATGTTCGTAGTATGGCTGGGGAACTTGCTAAGAAGTACAATGTAGCACGTTCGCGAGCGCAAACACTTATTAGGACTGATGGCACAGCGATTGTCAATCGTTCAGCTATCAAACGCTATGAAGAGTCTGGTTTGGAATTCTATCGCATATCTGTACAGATGGACAATAGAACGTCTGACATATGCATTAGGATTCATGATGAAGATAAACGTTATAGAATTGATGAGTTCGAAACTGGTGTAACTGCACCACCATTTCATTATAATTGTCGGTCCGCTGTTATTCCTGATGAAGATGAGTTAGACGAACAATCGTTAAGAAATATTGGAAAAGCAAATGTAGATAGCTTATTTGAAGATGTATCAAAGATTTGGGATGAAGTTTCTCATGGCGTGGTAGATAGAGAACAAATAAGAAATAAGTTGCAAGATAGGTATGATATAGGCGTTTTATCGTCTAAAATTAGTCGATATGCGGCATTTAATAATGTTTATATAGACGGCAATAGTTTATCTTCATCTTTGCGTTCTCATGGTCAACAGTATACTTTAGATGAATTTAAATTGATTGAAGATGTAATTAAAAAACCTTATTTAGCTCTTGATAATTCTTCAAGGGTGGAAGGCTCACTTCTTCTTTATGCTAAAATACCTAACAAAGACCGTTTAGTTATGGAAGCAGTTATTATTCCTCGTGATGAAATGATGATGATTCATTTCAATAAAGTAGGTATTAGGCAAGAGAAGAAGAATAGAAAAAACAATGTAATACTTTACGAAAAAGGCAAAGAATAGTATAATATAGGTGAGAAAAGATAGAGGTTGAGAATCTGTCACCAACACGCCGCTTAGCTAGCGGGTCAGAAATGCGGGAGCCTCGACAGTCCCGCCTATCTTATTACTATTTGCGCTTAGAGTTATAATCTAGGCGCTTTTTTTGTACCCAAAAAGGAGAAGATATGTTTATTTGGCAGTTAATTTTAAACGCACTAGGTTTGTTAGTTTTAGTGATTATTTGTGGCTTCATTGCTATTGCAGTAAAAAGTTTTATTAAGGAATTGAAAAAATAACTTGGCTGAACTGTTCGGAATTTCCGAATGGTTCTTTTTGTGGAAGATTACTCAAGTGGTTAAGAGGGCAGGTTGCTACCTTGCTAGGCGTGTAAAAGCGTGCGTGGGTTCGAATCCTACATCTTCTGTTGACGTGGCTAGTCATTAAATAAGCCAAATAATAACTTACTAGCGTGGCTTATTGCGTTAGGTATGGAAATTACATTCGGGCAAGACTAGAAAACGTGAGACGTCCGTTTTCGTGGCTTTAAGAACGTTTGGAAGTATCTAGCAAGATAGGACTAGCATGGGAGGAACAAAAATGAAAAAAGAACTTTTAGCACTTAACATGCGTAACTTACAACTTTTTGCTGATGGTAGCGAAGCTGGTGCTGACGACAACGGCGGTGCAGGCACAGAGGGCAACGAAAGCAATAACAACGGTAATGGTAACGGTCAAGAGTTCAAAGGTCCGCAATCACAGTCAGAATTAGATAGTCTTACGAATAAAGCTGTGCAAAAAGCTTTAGAAAATTACAAAAAAGGTGAGCAAGAGCGTATTAAACAACGTATTGCTGAAGCTCTTGAAAAAGAAAAAGATTATGCTAATTTATCGGCTGCTGAGCGTGCTAAACGTGAATTCGAAGATAGTAAGTCAGCTTTTGAACAAGAAAAAGCACAATTTGAACATGAAAAATTAGTCGTTCAAGTTGAAAAGGACCTTGTTTCAAAAGGGTTACCAGCTGATTTTGCCGAATTATTAGCCGTTGGTGATGCCGAACAAGCACTTGAACAAGTCAGCAAATTTGAAAAAGCCTTTAACAACGCTGTTAACGCTAAAGTCAAAGTATCATTACGTCAGCCAGCACCTAATGCAGGTGGTAATGGTGCTTCACAAACGAATTATGGTGCAAGTCTTGCCAAAAATTCAATAAAAACTGGTGAGAAACTATTTTAAAGGAGAGCTTATATGCCAACTAAGAAATTATTTGGAAATGCTGAAATTCTTCATAATTTACCTTACGAAGCGATTTCAGTTACTGTTGACAAGTCAACAACAGGAACAGTTACAGAAAATGCACGTACAATTTTAAAAGCTGGTACGTTAGTAGCTGGTGATGGTGCTTCAATCTTTGATAACCGTACTAAAAAAGTAAAAGCTAATGCAGAAACACCAGACGGCGTTTTGCTTTATGATGTTGATGTTACAGAAGACGATGCAGTTGCAAGTCTTGTCTATCGCGGTACTTTGCGAGAAGACAAAGTCAATGGTGGTACAGTACCTGAAGGTGCTAAAACTGCTTTGAAACATATCCAATTTGTGAAAGGAGCTTAATTTATGCCTTTAATTTATGATGTTATGACAGCGGGGAATGTGTCTGGTTACTGGAATGCTAGTCAACAAGCAGTTGATTCTACAATCGGTGAAAAAGTGTTCCCTGCTCAAAAACAACTTGGACTGAAATTATCTTACGTCAAAGGTGCGTCTGGTCGTCCGGTCGTATTGAAACCGTCTGCTTTTGATACAAAAGCAACACTTCGTGAACGTATGGCTGTTGAATTGGTTGATAAAGAAATGCCGTTCTTCAAAGAAGCTATGCTCGTGAAAGAAGCTGACCGACAACAATTGAACCTTATTGCTCAAACTGGTAATCAAACATTGATTGATACAATTACAGCTGGTCTGTTTGATGATGCAACAACGTTACTTTCTGGTGCTCATGCTCAATTAGAAGCTATGCGTATGTCAGTACTTGCGACTGGTAAGATTGCTGTTATCTCAAACGGTGTTGCTCTTGATTTTGATTATGGTGTAGCTGATGACCATAAAGGAAAAGTCAACACAGCGTGGTCAGATGCAGATGCAGCTACACCGCTCAAGGATATTGACACAGCTATTACAGCGATTGAAGAGCTTGGTAACAAGGCGGAAGTAGCTTACATGAGTGCTAAGACATTTGCGCAACTTAAAAACGCTAAATCTACAACAACATTGATTAAACCGCTTGCACCAACAGGAGCAGGAGTTACTAGCCAAGAATTGAAAGACTATATCCAAGATAATTATGGTTTGACTATTGTTGTTAAATCAGGTACTTACAAAGATGCTGATGGTAAAATCAAAAAATATTTCCCAGATGATAAAGTCACTTTTGCACCAAATGCGGCACTTGGTAAAACAATGTTTGGTACAACGCCTGAAGAATCAGATTTGATGGGTGGTAACAACGCTGTTGAAGTGTCTATTGTTGATACTGGTATCGCAATCACAACTAAGAAGCTTGATGATCCAGTCAATGTTAAAACTAAAGTATCTATGATTGCTTTACCATCATTTGAAAACATTGACGAAGCTTATATGCTTAGCACTACACCAGAAGTTTAATCGGGAGGTAGTTAATGGCTAAAGTAATTGCAGGTTTTCGAGACAAAGAAACACAGATTGTCTATGTAATCGGTGACGATTACGACGGTTCCCGTGTTGCTGAACTTACAAAAGCTGGTTTCTTGAAGAAAGAAGCTACAAAGAAAGCCACTAAATAATAAACAGGAGGTGTTCAATGACGCTGACACCACTTGATGAAACTAAAATTATCCAAAATGTTAAATTGGATTTAGAAATTACTGATAAATTACAGGACGGTTTGTTAAAAATGCTGTTAGACCGAGTGGTAAAACATTTTAAAGCAGAATATGGCGTGTCTGACATTGACGACGCCTATTCTTTTATCTTTGAGGATTGTGTTATCAAGCGATTTAATAGACGTGGTTCAGAAGGGGCACAGTCAGAAAGTGTAGAAGGACATTCAGTTTCCTATTATGAAAACAAGAACGAGTTTCTACCCTATGATGACATGTTGCAAAAAGCTTTTGGACAGTCTGGGCAGTCACGACCAGGACGGGTGTTTATCTTATGAGATATGCTGACAGAGTTATTCTAATCACCGAAACGACCGAAGCTGATTTTTTAGGTGATAAGGTTATCAAAAAAGAAAGCCAACCGATACCATGTTTTCGTGGTGGACTAACCATTGAAGAACAAATGGCAGTTTTTGGTAAGTACAGTCTTGATAACTTTAAGTTATATTTAAAAGGTCATTATGATGGATTTGAAACAGTAAAATATCACGGTAAGACGTTAATGATTGCTGGCAAGATTCATCACAATAATCACACGGTGATTTATTTATGAGCGTATCTTTTAAGGTCAAAGGTGTAGATCGCCTGGTTAGGCAGCTTGCTATTAAAAGCAAACAAGCTCGTATTGCGACTGATAGACAGTTAGAATTATCTAGTAAGCGTATCGAACGCATGGCTAAGGTAAAAGCGCCAGTTGATACTGGTGCACTGAAAAATTCAATTTTTTCAGCAAAAGCAGGCAATCTAACTTATAAAGTTACTGCACCGCAACATTATGCAATATATGTGGAAAAAGGAACCCGTAAAATGCGAGCACAACCGTACTTGAAACCAGCACTTGATGCTGAACGACCAAAATTAATCAGCAATTTACGCAAATTATACGAAAGATAGGTGATATATGACGACTTATTCACCATCAACTTTATTTTTAAAAGAACTACATGATAGATTGGAAGTGTTAGCTATTCCAATCTATTTTAAATTGCCCAATTCAGACGTTCTAGAGCCGTTTATTGTGATTGGGTCTAATTCATCAGACACATCTCAAACAGCACAAACTGGGGCTGTTATTGAAGATATTACGGTAAATATTGACATCTTTTTAGATGGCTCAAGCAGGACTGATGCTGAAGAAGTTAAAGCAAAAGCTTTAAGAGTGATTGGGCGTAGAAATGCAACAGCTAATATCATTCCAGATGACAGCATAGGACGTGAAGTATACCACGTCTCTATTACTGTATCTGATACTATTTATTAATTAAAGGAGAAGTACTACATGACAGGACAAATTACAGTAACGACTGCTAAGCCGTTAGCAGGTAAAAAAGTCTTTTATTTCATTCAGTCTATTCATGCTGCACTTGGCAGCAATGCTATCTTACCAGCTTATCGTACAGACGGCAGTTTGACACTTGGTGCTGAATATTCAGACGAACAAACACAACAAGGGCTTTTACTTGATAAAACAAGTACTAGCCACGAAATTGAGTTGACGACTAAATTTGCACCGAAGGACCCATCAGTTGATGTACTTGAACAAGCGAATGACACTGGTGAATCAGTCAAAATTTGGCGTGTGCTTGTTGATGAAACATTGAAAACACAAGATGGTGAACCTAAAAAAGATTTTTATCCTGCCAAATTTGGCTATGCTAAGATTGGTGATATTGAATATAATGAAGGTATTGAAGATATTATCGAAACTAGCTACACAGCAAGTATTGTCGGTAAGCTGAAAAATGGTAAATTTCCATTGACTGCCGAAGAAATTGCTTTGCTTGATGAGGTTTATAACTATCAAAACCCAGGTGAAACAACTGGCGATTACGATAACATCAAAACAAGCGAATAACACGTCAAAGGTTGGATATTAAATCCAGCCTTTATTTTTTAGTTAGGAGATAACTCACTTTATGGAATTTAAAGTTAAAAATAAAATCATTGAAATTAAGTTTGATTACCGCACAATGTTTAAGGTTGACAAACAACTTGCCACTAAAAATAAAGACACTGGTGCAAGTAACAACGACGGTGTCGGTACATTGTTTAACAACATTCTAAATCGTAATGATGAGGGACTTGTTGATTTAATTCTTTTGTCAGCTAACAAAGCGTTTAGTAAAGCTATTTCAGAAGATGACGCTATCACAGCGATTGAAACCTGGCTAGTGGATAATGACGCTGATGACACGGAAAGCTTGTTTGAAGAAATTCAACAAGAAATGGTTGACTCTGGTTTTTTCAAGAACAAGATTTTGAAATATATCGAAAACTTGGAAACAGCAGTAGAATACATGAAAGCGCAAGAGGACAGCGAAGCGCTTCAAGTCGAAATTACCGAAAAACTTATTGGCAAGATGAAAAGTGCACTATCTTAACTGAGTGTGCACGTCTTGGTTTAACAGACTTAGAAACAATCTACTCTTGCAACAAATGGGAACTTGACGCAATTTTAGAGGGGCTTCATTACAGACAGATTGATTTTCGCGAAAATCTGTCAGAGCTTGCTATGGAAATGCGCTACACTATGAATGCTAAACGTGCTAGTGCAAATAAACTTAGCAAGAAAAAAGACAGAAATAAAGTTAAACAAGCCTTTCATGCAAATAACAATAAGCAAATGACTAATAGTAGTCTTGCTGAACGTCTGCAAAAAGTCAATGACCATTTCATGAACAGATAACACAGAAAGGGGGAGTTATATGGCAGAATTTGATGGCTCAATTTATGCCTATGTCGGTGCTGATATTGCTGATTATCAAGCGGCAATGAATAAGATTACAACTGCAACACAGCGTGCTTTTGAGAAAGCACAGGATGCAGCTGTGAATAATTCTAATCGTTTAGTTCAACGTGTTGGTCAAATTATGGCACAGTTGGCAAACAATGGCGAATCACTTGGTAAACGTTTAGGAACAGCATTTAGCACAGGCTTAAATCTGTCTATTGGCGAAATTCAGCGTATAGCTTCATCAATTGGCGAAAAGATTCCTCAGCCCATAAAAAATGGGTTTAATACCGCTTTAACAGCTATACAGAGTGGTGTCAACTCAATAGCTAATAAAATCCCTCAGCCTATTCAAAACGCTTTTACAAAAGCAACTAGCTCAGTTTCTAGCTTTGCTACATCGGCGACTAGCAAGGTTAGCTCAGCATTTAGCACGATTAGTTCAAAAGTAAGCAGTGCTTCAAATACAATCAGTAATTCTTTTGTTGGGAAAGTAGGAAGTAGTCTTACTAGCTTAAGTAGTAAAGCTGCAAGTGTTGCGACTAAAATGGCTAGTTCGCTTGGTTCTGGCTTTTCAAATTTGTCTAGTAAGGCCACTACTGCACTAAATGGTATTAGTTCAAAAATGGGAGAGCTGGGAAATAGTATTACTAAAACTACTTTGACAGTTACAGCTCTTGGTGCGGCATTTGCAGTTTTCCAAGGATTTAAGGCTGCGGTTGCTGGTTCAGTTTCAAAAGCAGCAGAATTCGAAGAAAAAATGAGCAACATCAAGGCTCTTACTGGTGCTAGTTCTGAAACAATGAAGCAATTCAATGCTGCTGCTCAAAAAGCTGGTGCGGATACTGCATTTTCAGCCAGTGAAGCAGCAGACGCTATCGCTGAGTTGAGTAAAGCAGGGGTTGATACAGCCTCTATTTTAAATGGTGGTTTGACTGGTGCTCTTAACTTAGCCACTGCTGGTGAACTTAGTTTGACGGAAGCAGCGGAAGTGGCTTCAACAGCGCTTAACGCTTTTAAATCTGATAATTTAAGTGTTACCGATGCAGCTAACCAGTTAGCAGGTGCAGCGAATGCTTCAGCAACAGATGTCCACGAATTGAAATACGGACTTTCTGCCGTTGCAGCGGTTGCCTCTGGTGTTGGTATGTCATTTAATGACACAACTAACGCTCTTGCAGTCTTTGCACAAAACGGCCTTAAAGGCTCTGATGCAGGTACATCTCTTAAAACAATGCTTTTGAATTTGTCGCCACAAACCGATAAAGCGGCAGCTCAAATGCAACAATTGGGCATTATTACTGCTGATGGAGCCAATCAATTCTATACAGCAGAAGGTAAGCTTAAGTCATTTAGTGAAATCTCACAAATCTTACAAGATAGCTTGAAAGGTTTGACTGCTGAGCAACAACAGAACGCTCTTAAGACAATGTTTGGTACTGACGCCATTCGTGCTGCTAACATTGCTATGAAAGAGGGTGCTGCTGGAGCAGATGCCATGCAGGAAGCAATCAGTAAAGTTACTGCAGCAGATGTGGCTATTCAAAAACTTAACAACTTAAAAGGTGCTGTTGAATATTTAAGTGGTTCGTTTGAAACCTTGCAAATCCAAATCGGTAGTGCAATGCTTCCTGGTTTGCAAGGTGTGGTTAAGATTCTTGATAGAATGATTGACAGTTTTAGTAAAAGTAAGGTTGTTGACCAATTCGTCAAGAAAGTTCAAGACGTCTCACTTGCACTTTATCAAATTGCATTCGGTGCAGATGAGACTAAAAAGAAAATTGATGAAATGTTTTCTGGTGCAGATGCTGATGCTAAGAAACTAGAAACTAAAATTGAACCAATTGAAAGACTTAAAGCTGCAGCATCTAACGCAATGCCAGCAATCGCAGGTTTAGTTGGTTCGTTTGCTTTTGGTCCTGCTTTGACAGATTTAGGACTACTTGGTACTGGATTAGGGATCATCGGAAAAAAAGTGAATTCATTTAGTTCTATCATAAGCAATGCTTTCACCAACGCAGGTGGATTAATTGGTGTTTTAGCTGGTAAAATGAATGGCTTATCAGGTGTATTTGCAAATGCAGCAAGTACTGGTCTATCTGTGTTAGGTGGAATGACTTCGACAATGGGAAGTATTGCCAAATTAGCACTTGCTTCAATTGGCCCTGCAGCAATTCTTGGTTTAGTCGTTGCTGGTCTTGGTTTGATTAATAGCCAATTTGGCGCACAGATTGACCAGTTACTAGCTACAGTTACCACTAAAGGACCACAAATCATCACGAACTTGGTAAACGGTATTACAGGTGAAATTCCACTTTTGATTGCATCAGGTACAGAATTAATTGCTAAATTTGCTAATGCATTTACTGTGATGTTCCCAGTTTTAGTGCAAGCAGGTGTTCAATTAATCTCTAGTCTTGTTCAAGGCGTGGGAGCTAATGCTGGTAGCTTGATTGCGTCTGCTATTCAAGTGATTGGTACATTTGTTAGTTCGATTGCTAGTGCATTACCACAACTATTGTCTGTAGGTATGGACTTTATTGCAAATGTCGTCAATGGTTTGGTTCAAAATTTACCTTTGCTTTTACAATATGCGCAACAGATTGTTGATAATTTTGGTCAAAGTTTATCTGCTAACATGCCAAACATCATTTCTAAGGGTATTGAGATTATCACTAACTTAGTTCAGGGAATTATCCAGAATTTGCCAACAATCATTTCAATCGCTACGCAGGTTATTACTGGATTCATCACAGGCTTAGCTAGTTATTTACCACAAATTTTACAAGGTGGTATTCAAATCATTGTAATGTTGGTACAAGGTATTCTTCAGAACTTGCCACAAATTGTACAGTCTGCGGTTCAAATCATTCAATCGTTGATTCAAGGAATTACACAAAACTTACCGCAAATTATTGCTGCAGGCATTCAACTTGTTGGTCAATTAGCAGTAACAATTATCCAAAATATTCCACAAATTCTTGCAGCTGGGGTCCAACTTATTGCTGGACTTGGTCAAGCTATGTTAGAAGCTATCCCTAACGCTTTGAAAGGTGTTTGGGACGGTATTAAAAACGGCTTTGGTTCGTTGTGGGACACAATCACTGGTAAAAGTTCTGAAACTACTGCGAAAGTTAGCAGCGATGTCACTCAAATGACTAATGCAATTGCTGCAGGAACAGGCCAAATGAGTGCACAGACTAGCGCTGACACAATGGCAACGCTTAACAGTATTAGTCAAAATACTGGTCTTGCCAATTTGAATGCGACTAGCAACGCAACTCAAATGGCGTCAAATGTCAATGCGCAGACTGGTATCATGAGTGTTCAAGCACTTAATGATTCAATTGCTATGGCAAACGGTATTAATGCTGGTACAGCACAAGCAAGTACTAATGCAACAACTAATGCTCAAAATATGAAGAGTGAAGTTAACCGCATGAGTGGTGAAATGAGCTTCCAGACAATCAATGATGTTAATAATATGGCAAATGGCGTTGCTACCGGAATGACTACAGCAAGTACTAATGCAACAACTCAAGCGCAAGCTATGGCAAACGGTGTTAATACAGCAGCATCAAGCATGAACCTTGGTGCTGTCAATCAAGCATTGAATTTATCAGCGGGTGTATCAAGTAATATGCAAAATGCACAAGCAAATGCAAACAATTCAGCAGCTGTTATGAATAGCGGTGTTAGTGCAAACATGGCATCAATGCAAGCTAACGCAAGTGGTTCAGCTAGTGGATTATCAAGCAATATCACATCTGAGCTTAATTCAGCCGCTTCATCTGCTAACTCAGCATCATCACAAATGGCGTCAAACATCACTAACAACTTCAATAAGGCTAAGTTATCTGCAACATCATCAATGAATGGCATTGCAAATGCAGTTAAAAGTGGTATGAACAAAGTGACTAGCAGTGTTCAATCTTCCGGAAATAAGATGAATTCTACATTTACTAATTCGTTTAATAAAGCGAAAAGTGCTGCACAATCTGGTATGAATGGTGTCCGTTCAGCTGTTCAAAATGGTATGAATGGTGCTGTTGCAGTAGCAAGTAGCGCAGGTAGTCACATGGTATCAATCATGTATAGCACGGCTGGTGGTATGCAATCGGCTGGTTATTATGCTGGTGCTGGTTTTGCAAGTGGTCTTGCAGGCTCAGCAGGCTATATCTATACTGTTGCAGCTGGAATCGCAGCACGAGTAACAGCAACAATTCGTAGAGCATTAGATATTCACTCACCATCTCGTGTGATGAAATCACTCGGTGGCTATACTGGCGAAGGCTTCGCTATTGGCATGTCTGACTGGATAGGTAGAATCAACGACATCAGCAAAGAGTATGCGTTAGCTGTTACAGACCAAAGCTGGGGTGTCAACGGCACTATGGCAATTGCTGGTAGCGTTAGCACATCTGGTCTATCATCTTCACTTGATAGCTTGTCAGACGAAGTGAAAAACAGTGAATTGTCACAACCGGTCTTTGAAGTACACAACGAATTGGTTGGCGACAAGATTTATACAACTGTGAAAGAACGTGAAGCGAGAGAAGATGCTAAAAATGATTATTTTAATTATTAGAAAGGTGAAACATGGATTTATTAATTACGAAAGGAACGGCATCAGTCAAGCTGTCTGACTACGGCTTTTATAATATTAATATTGACGACAGCGCACCTGGAATCTCTCTTGATAAGCGTTCTGTCACTGGTCGTAACGGTACGGTATTTGGTGGTGCAACATTTACTGCTAAAGTCATTAAAGTGACTGGACGTGTAGCTGTTACGAATGTCCAAGAGTTCTTAAGTTTAAAAGATGATGTATTTGGCTTGTTACTAGATGACGAGCCTTTTTATATCACTAAAATGTACCCAATCAATACTGATTTTTATAATTTTCAAATCCCTGGTCAAACGGCTGGGGATTTAGATTTTGTAAATCAACCACACACAGCTTGGCATTATCGTTGGAAAGTCACTGCAGAAGGCGAAGCTGATTTCACTTTTGTTGGCAATTATGGTCGAGGATTAAAATATGATTTTTCAATTAATTTTATTACTGCTGAATTGCCATATGGTGAAACAACTCCGACGACAGTAACGCTAGCTAATAATCAAATTGCTTATGCTGGAACTGCTAAGTTATCACAATTGGAAGTTCCGTTTGTTGTTGAATTAACAGCAACAGGTAATCAATCAAACTTTTATCTTGAAATTGGAGATAATCGTTTTACTTACTCACAATCAGGCAATATTTCTGCAGGTGATATTTTTAAAATTTCTGGCATTGAAACAACAAAGAATTTAGAAAATGTTAATGCACGTACTAATTATGCGTACTTTGTTATTAAACCTAGTCCAACAAAAAAGGTTAGTTACAAAACTGACTTTAAGGGCACAATAAAAATTTTAAACTTTAAAGAACTATATAAATAGGAGGTGATAGTTTGATTACATTTTTAGATGAAAGAGATGTTGAGCATGGTACACTTGCCACTATTAAAGTTACAAATGCTGTTAACGGTGAACGCTCACTGACTGGTGAAATTGAATCAGGCGATTATGTCCTAACAAATATCGAACGTGGCTGGCGTTTACGTTTTGATGATGAGTTTTATGTAGTAACTTACGCAAAGCCAATTGATGATGGTAAAGGTACGCATGTTACTTTTGACGCTGTTCATCAATTTTTTTGGGACTTTGATAAGTCATCAGTGCATGAACAATTAAATGATGGTTCGCATACGTTCTTGACTTACCTTGATTTCATATTCACTGGCAGTGATTACACGTATACAATTGACCCACTTTTGAAAGTCTATGCTTTTGAAAAACAATCATTTGGTTATAAGAGCCGTCTAAAACTTTTTAACGATGTCATCACTTCATCTGGCGTTGAATTCCAGGTTAATGGCAAAGTGGTCCGTATCTTAGAAAAAACTGGAACAGACCTATCAACGGTAGTTCGCAAGAACTTCAACATGAATGAGCTTGGCATTGAAAAGCATATTGGTGATTTTGTTACTTATCAAAAAGGCTTTGGTGCGTGGATTGATGAGAATGACCACTCAAAGGGGCGTTTAGTTACTGAATACACCAGTCCATTGGCTAGCGTATACGGAAAACTTGAAGCTGAACCTTTAGTTGATGAACGTTATACACAAGCAGACAACATGATTGCTGCATTAAAAGCTAACGTTGATAATTCTTACAGCATCTCGATTACTCTTGACATGGAAGATTTAACTCGTGCTGGTTATGATTACACTCAACCTAGAGCAGGTGATTACATCATGGCTATCAATGAAACATTAGATTTTCAAGAAAAAATTAGGATTGTTTCATTTACTAGTGAATATGATGTATCTGGTCAGTTGGTTAAACATGAAGTGACTTGTAATGACATTGGTGTAGTCAAGAAGTTATCAGCAAGTTACAACTTAACTAAAGAACAAGCTCAAAATGCGTCAGATTCAGTCGGTAAAGCTGTAGAAATGGCTAATAAAGCGCTAGTTTCTGCAGATGGTAAAAGTACTGTTTATTTTGGTAATGAATTTCCAAAAAATGAGCCAAAAGGTACATTACATAAAGGTGACTCACTTTATTTGACAGTCGGCGACACAACGAAAATGTATTACTGGACTGGAGCAGATTGGGAAGAGCTACCCATCGTTAATGATGTTGAAGCATTCAAAGAACAGATTGCTGATGAACTAAAAGACGTTCCAAATCGTGAAGAATTCGAAGCGACTATTACGGAAAAACTTGCAACTTCAAAATCTGAAATTAAAACACAGATTGACACAGCTAAAACACAGGCAGAATCAAATGCTAAGGCATACGCTGATGAAATCAATCAAGCAACAGCAGGAGTAGCGGAACAAGCGAACACAGCTGTCAATAGTTTAAAATCTGACTTAGCCAAAGTCAAAACTGATTTAACTACCACAACGTCAACTGCAAATGCTGCTAAGACGTCAGCGAGTGAAGCCAAACAGCAACTTACCGCAGTAGCTAATGATTTGTCTAAAGCAAAAACAGACTTGCAAAACGCTGTTAGCGCGGTTGACACAAAAGCTACTAACTTGCAAAGTGGCCTAACCAAAGCAAAGCAGGATTTAGCCAGTCAAGCTCAACAATTACAAGAACAAGCCAGTGCACAGTCTGAACTAACCAACCGTGTCTCATCGGTTGAAGAAACCGCAAATGGTACGAAGACGACTGTCAATGAATTAAGCAAAACAGTAGCTCAAAATGGCAAAGACATTACAAGTGTTACTGCACGAACTAAAGTAGTTGAAGATGATTTGTCAGGTACTAAAACAACGCTATCTCAAGTTAAGACGACAGCTGATAGTACCAGTCAAAAAACAGCTACTTTAGAAACTGGATTGAATGGACTGACAGCTAAATTCAATAGCTTGTCGGTTGGCGGAGTAAATCTACTTACTAACCTCCCAGCAAATTGGCAAAACAAGTACGTAGTTACTAGTGGTGCAAATGCTGGCTCATTTATTCAGCAAAGCAGCACTACACGAATTTCTCCGAAAAAATTCATTGCAGTTGAAGCTGGCAAGGAATACACAATATCACTAAAAGAGTTAACGGATATTGATTATTACTTTAAAGTCACAATGTCAACCGTTGATGCCTATGGCGTGGCAAACAGCATGCTGAACAAAGACGAGTGGATATATAGTGATAGCTATACATTCACAGCGCCAGAAAACTGTAAGTACGTTATGATTTCAGTTGGTTGTGATTCTGGGGCGGCACCAGACGATTTAAACAACAAATTTAACATCAAGATTGAGCGTGGAAACGTTGCGACTGATTACAGCCCGAACGATGCTGACTTTGAGCAAAAAGTAGCTGAGTACAAACAGAATGCAGACCAAAACTACGCAAGTTTGCAAACGACCGTTCAAAATCTGGATGGGACAGTGCAGCATAACAAGACTGTCGCAGACCAAACAGCGCAAGGTTTTAAGACACGTATTGAAAGTCTGGAAACGTACAAAGACGGTGAATCAGAGCGAGCCAACGCTTACTTTGAAAGTGCCAAGACCGAAACTGCCAAACAGTTAACGGCTGAGCGGACGGCAATCGCCAACAATTACGTGGCTAAATCGACCTATACCAGCGATGTCACGGGTATTCGCAACGAATTATCAGCAACCACTTCGACCGCTAATGCTACTAAAACAAATCTTGCTAATTACCAAGCTAGCAATGACAAAATGGTGGCTAGTCTTAAAAGTAGTTTGCAAACGACTGACGGCAATGTTAGCAACTTGCAAACGAAAGTTGAAGCAGTGCCTGGGCAGATTACAAGTGCGGTGTCTGCGGTTGAGGGTAAGATTCCGAAAAGTGTAAATACTGTTAACTTAATCAAGGACACCGATAAACCATTCACCATGGGGTATGGAATTACCAACACCACTTGGGATAATGATAAGAAGTGGGCTTATCTTGATTTAACAGACCCAAACGTTAACACAGCCAAAGCAAGCGAAATCACCCCGCAAGGTCAGTTTTATAATTTCAAGCCCACTAAGGGCATGACATATACACAATCAATCATGATTGATACAGACGCAACATTTAACCCGAATGGGAGCGCTCGAAATACTTGGTTTACTAGTCAAGGTCATAATCCAAAAAAAGGCTACTTTGAGCAGCTTAGCGACACAACTTATCGTTTTTGGTCAACATGCACATGGCAATTAGAGGACATTGCTCTTCGTGCGTTTGACTGGTTGGATTTGCATAACGTTTTGGATTTTCGTAATAGTGGAACTTACCTAGCGTTTCATAAACCAAAACTAACAATTGGCAATCTGCCAAGCGACTGGAGTCCATCACCACAGGATTATGACGATGCTATCACACAAGTTAAGTCTGAAATTAAACAGACCGCAGACGGCATAACGTTACTTGCTACAAAAACAGAGCTTAACAACGCTAAAACCGAGTTGCAATCTGGTATCACCACAGCTACCAACAAAGCTAATACAGCCCAAAGCACAGCTACCAACAATGCTAAAACGATTAGCACACACACGACACAGATTTCAGCACTTAATACAGGGCTTTCTGCTAAAGTCTCACAGACTGACTTCAATACGTTAAGCGGTCGTGTAACAACTGCTGAAAACAACATTACGGCTAAAGCTAACGAGTTGAGCAGTAAGATTAGTAGTTTAAATGTTGGTGGTAAGAACTATTTACCAACGTCACGAGTAATCAATCGTGGTTGTAGTAATTTCAGTTACAGTAATACATCTAAGAGCTGGACAATGACAGTACCGGCAAGTTCAACGACTTTTGGTAATGGTATCACGTTCAACACAAATAGCCTTAATATTCTTTTAAATGGTGGCGAAACGCTATTCTTTGGCTTGATGATAAAGGCAAATAAAGCATGTTCTTTTAACTACAACATTAACAACGCCCTATCTGGTACAGCGTCAAATGATAACGACGATAGAAGTAAGCAAGCGTGGTCACCATCCAATAAAAGCATTCCAGCAAATGTTTGGACGAGGGTTTGGTTTAGCTATACTGCTAAGGCTAACGTGCCAATTACAGAAGCTAATTCTAATTTTGGTATTGTCAACAATACCGAAGCAATCACTGTTGAAATCAAAGAGGTTATGGTTGCTAAGTCAAACGTACCTGTTGATTATCAAATGCCAGATGCTGATTTTGAAGCTAAAGATTCTGAACTTAAACAGACAACAGACTCAATCAAAGCCAGCGTATCTTCGTTGGATAAATCAACAGTTAAGAGTGCTAGCTTGACTATTAATACAGACGGAATCGTCATGAAGGCTGGCAAGTCAACAACTGATGTTGCTAATGCGATTGGTTCTTATTTTGCTGTTAATCAGAATGCTATCAATCTGTTCTCTGACAAAATAAATGTCAAAGGCAGCATGATTGTTGACGGTGCTATCACAAGTAATAAGATAGCTAGCAAATCGATTAATACGGCACATTTGAACGGTAAAATCATTACTGCTGACGTGATAGCCACAAATGCTGTTACAGCAAATGCCATTAAAGCAGGAGCAGTAACTACCGACAAAATGATAGCCAATAGTATTAATGGCGACCGCATTACAGCTGGTACGTTAGACGCTGCCAAAATCAAAGCTGGTAGCATTACAGCTAGTCAAATTGCAAGTGGCACGATTACCAGCGCACAAATCAAAACAGGAACAATTAGTGCAGCGAATATAGCTGCAGGTGCGATTACCACAGATAAAATAGCTGCTAATTCTATTAATTCAAGCAAAATTGTATCAAGTGGTATTACAGCGAACGTTATCAAAGGTGGTAAATTACAATCACTATCTAACGCAACTAATTTTGAACTTGATACTGGTAAGCTTTTTTACAATAACAACAACACTGGTATTTTTCGTGTTCAAGCAAACGCTAGTACAATGGGACTTAAATTTTCAAATACTAGTATCACAGTTAGTGGAACTAGCCGAATCTTATCGCGAGTTATTTTAGGCGGTGACCGTCGTGAAACTTCACTAGATGACGGAAAGTGGGACCAAGGTGGGTTTACTGGTATTGTGGCTGAAACAATCAACGGTGTTGATTCTAACGCTCACAGTCAAGCTGATACTTTACGTGTGATTGGAGATAATATTTATTTCACCCACAGTTACAACTACGACGCTCAAACAAAAACAAGTGCACAAGGTTGGAAGATGGAAACGTTCAGCCCTTTTTCAAGTTATGCAGGAAATGTCGTCTTGAAACCGTACGGTATTAATTATCGTCAATCAGACATCATCACTGGTGATGTTCGTTTAGATAACGGGGATGGCTCTGGTTATTGGGTGCGAGGATGTATAAGGACTTTAAGAAACTGTTTTCAACATTATCTCAACGGTGGAACAACATCAGGTGCTATGAATGCAATACGAGATGCTTTAAAAGAAATTTCAGGAGTTTAATATGGATAAAAATCAATTAATTATTAATGAATTGCTACAAAGACTAGCCACTGCGCAATATGAAGCAGTACAATTACGTGCTGAATTAACAATTGCTAATCAGCATAACAGTGAACTTGAAGACAAGTTAGCTGCATTAATGCCTAAAGACGATTTGAAAGGAGGTGATGAATAATGAGAGCATGGAACGTTGTCGGAAAATACCCAATTTACACTGATGGAAAAGTAACACACACAGAAATCACACTAGCTACTTTGTCAGGTAGTTACGGCACATTTACTGAACGTGTCGTAGGTAACCACACAGGGAAAACTAACGATGAACTTATTGAATTAGCTCGTGATGCTTATTTCAAATCTGAATATGCTGATAAAGCTATGCCAGAGGCCGTACAGAAAGTTGATGAGATGTCAAATAAGTTTAACGAAAAATCTATTGAGTACCAAGAAACAATTGACCAAATGCAAGCGGCCATTGACAAATCCGAGAAGATGACTCAATTAGCAACAGCTACATTGAATGAATTGATTAACAAAATGTATCCTGATGATGAGGGAACTACAGATGGTGCTACTGAAGGTACTACAGATGAAACTACTAAAGAAAATTAAAATTAAACTTATAGGAGGAAAAACAATGATGATTAATTACTTTGCAATGCAAATCGAGCTAGGTTGGATTACTATCGAGACCGTGCCTAAACGTTTCCGCAAACAAGTACAAGAGCTTGTAGACTTGTCTCACGCAGGCTTGCAAGACGAAGACGCCGCCGAATAACAGCTTAGGAAGTGAGAGGAGATTATGCATGTTGAAATTTTAACAGGAGTATTCTCGTTGATTGCAAGTTTGGTTGGCACATTTGGCGGTATTTTAACGAGTACTAAGCTAACCAACTATCAAATCAACGAGCTTAAAAAACAGGTCGATAAACATAACAGCGTCATCGAACGTACCTTTAAGCTGGAAGAACACAGCAAGTATGTTGATGAACGCATCACACGCTTGGAAAGTGAGGTCGAGAAATGAAAAAGTATTTTGAAAAATTGGGAGTTAAGGTTTTGAAAACCATGGCGCAATCAGCAGTTGGTGTCATCGGTGCTAGTACATTAATTACACAGGTCGATTGGAGAGTGGTTGTTTCAACCGCTCTTTTATCTGGTCTCGTTTGTGTGCTGACTAATTTGTCTGATTTGAAGGAGGAAGATGTTAATGAAGATTAAACGATTATTATTAGGCGCATTATTAGGCGCTAGTATTCTTTTACAATCAACGGCTTACGCCGCAGTTGGTGACCAAGGTGTGGACTGGTCACGATACCAAGGTGCAAACGGTATCTTCGGATATGGTCATGACAAGTTTGCAATTTGTCAAATTGGCGGTGTTAACGGCGGCGGTATATACGGTCAATCAACGTATGAGACACAAGTTGCATCAGCAATTGCACAAGGCAAGCGTGCTCATACTTATATTTGGTACCAGGTTGGCGGGAATGCTAGTTTAGGTGAGCAAGTATTAAATACATTCTTGCCACAAGTTCAAACGCCTAAAGGCTCAATTGTAGCCTTGGACTATGAAAGTGGCGCTAGCGCTGATAAACAAGCGAATACTAATGCTATTTTGCACGGCATGCGTATGATTAAAGCTGCAGGCTATACACCTATGTATTACTCAGGTAAGCCTTATACAGTAGCTAACGTGTATGTCGACCAGATTATTCGTGAGTTTCCAAACAGCCTATGGATGGCTGCTTATCCGGACTACAATGTGACCCCAACACCAAATTATAATGTGTTCCCATCAATGGACGGTGTAGCAATTTACCAATTTACGTCAACATATATTGCTGGCGGTCTTGACGGTAACGTCGACTTGACTGGGATTACGGATAATGGCTACACTAAGGGCAACAATCCCGAAAACCAAACACCAGCTATCAATCAAGGCCAACAAGCGGACAATACACCTAAATCTGAAATCTCTGCAGGAAACCAAGTTAAAGTCAAATTCGGCGCTAACGTTTGGGCGACTGGCGAAGCCATCCCAGCTTGGGTTAAAGGTCGCACTTACAGCGTAGCTCAAGTGTCTGGCAATCGTGTATTGCTTTCTGGTATCAACTCATGGATTAATAAATCAGACGTTGAAATCATCTCGGTTTCATCTGCGCCAATTCAAAGCCCAGCGGTTAATACGTACACAGTACGTTCTGGTGACACGCTTTCTAGCATTGCTTCAAAATTTGGAACAAGCTATCAAGCGCTAGCAAGTTTGAATGGTATTTCAAATCCAAATCTCATCTATGTTGGTCAAGTATTGCGTGTTAATGGTTCAGCAAGCGCTAGTTCGGTTTACTATACAGTACGAGTAGGCGATAACTTGTCAGCAATTGCTTCACGTTATGGCACAAGCTACCAATCAATCGCAGCGCTGAATGGTCTATCTAACCCAAGCCTTATCTACGCAGGCCAAACACTTAAAATTAAATAGCAAACACTTTTACGCTCTCGGCTTTTGCTGGGGGTGTTTTTTGCGTTTTTATAGTAAAAATGATAGACTGTAACATAGTGAATCATTATCGGAGTGAACTAGATGGGAAAATTTTACAATTTATATTTAGACGAAACAAAATATAATAAAGATGGAAAATTTATGTATGGTATCGCTGGCATGGCTGTTCCTTTTAATAAAGTGAGAAATATGGGAAGGATGCTTGGAAAGCTAAAAAAAGAAATATGGAGTGATTTGAGTTATACTGAAACTAAAAATATCATACTCCACATGTCAGATATACGTTCTGCAAATATTAAATTTGATTCGAATTATTCGGTCTTTTCTGCGCGTTCTATGAAAAGAAAAGTTTTTGAAGGTATAGGAGATATTTTAGTTGAAAATGATTGTGTAGTTTTTGGAACAATGGTTAATTTAACATCGTTAGAACAAAAATACTGTTCTAAATCAACTTATTATATTGGTGATAGTATTTGTATGATGAACATAATTAACAATTTTGTTTGTTTTTTAAAGCATCAAAACGCAAAAGGTAATATTATATTCGAGAGCCGAGCGGATCATAACGGTAATCGTTCAGATTTGTTATTACAAAAACAATTTTATAAAATTATCACGCATGGAACAAATATATATAAACCAATTGAAATCCAAAAGGTAATAACAAATATAAAATTTAAATCTAAAAAGGAAAACGATGCAGGTTTACAAATAGCAGATTTTATACCTAGTCATTTTATGATAAATTTCTGCGGCAATAGTCAAGCAAAAATTAATATATACGACAAGCTAAAAAAACTCAGATATTCTGGTGGTTTAACCCAAGGAGGGATATATTCAAAAGATTTTGGTGTCTGTTATATAGAATAAATAAAAAATAGTTGACTTTTTGTGTTGCAATAAGTATAATAATCATATCGAGTATGTTTAAGATTGACTTCTTTTACCAGATGGTAGCCATACATCGTATTGATAAAACATTCAGGAGGGGGATAGCTTCGGCAAAGCCCGATTCTACGTAGTTAATTCTACGATACCCCGACCTCCTTTCTAAAATAAGGAGATGCTATCAGCATCTCTTTTTATGTTTATTTTTCCTTATCCTGTGCTAGCTCTTTTTTAGATTTGTTGACGTCAACAAAATTGGCAGTCATGCACGTTTATGGTATAATAGTTGCTGTAAGAGTGTAAAGGTCTTACTAGATAGGCATGTGTGGGCTGGCGAGCACACGTTAAACTAAACACAGCAGGACTTCTTTTCAGGACTAGCGTGAGCTAGTCCTTTTTTTATTGTCGTTAAAACGGGCCTATCACTAAATTGTGGTTATAACAGCAGTGCCTTAAATATTTAAATTTTGGGGCAAATTTGGGGCATAAGTTTGAAACTTTTGTGTTTTTACCTTCAAAAAGCAATATAGTTTCTATCTTATAAATGCTTATTTTTCAATGTTTCCTACTATTATATATCAATGAAATATCATCATCTAAAACTCAAAAAGTTCTTGATAAATAATTTAAAAAGCCTACCGTATCAAGCCACGCTTGGTACGGGGCTTTTTTTAGCTTTTGAGAAAAAGCAAAGCTAAGATAAGGTTAACTGAAAAATACCTATAATAACTTAGAATTATTTTATAAGTTAGGCTCTGATTCAAGAATTGTGTTTGGTTTTCTGGTACAATAGAAGAAAACGAGAAAGAAGAGAAAGATGACAAAGTTAGCGACGATTTGTTATATTGATAACGGTGAGGCACTTTTGCTTTTGCATCGTAATAAAAAGCCAAACGATGTTCATGAGGGAAAATGGATTTCGGTTGGTGGTAAACTTGAAGCGAGTGAAACGCCTGATGAATGTGCCAAACGTGAAATTTTTGAAGAAACGCATTTTACAGTTAAGGAAATGGATTTTAAAGGTGTGATTACTTTCCCTGAATTTACGCCAGGTCACGATTGGTATACCTACGTCTTTAAGGTGACAGATTTTGAAGGTGAATTAATCTCTGACGAAGAATCACGTGAGGGTACTCTTGAGTGGGTTCCTTATGATAAGGTGTTATCAAAACCAACTTGGGAAGGTGACTATGAAATCTTTAAGTGGATTTTAGATGATGTGCCATTCTTCTCAGCTAAGTTTACTTATGATGACAAGCAACGCTTGGTAGATAAGAGTGTTACTTTTTATGGTGATAAGTAGTCCTTATTGAAGTTGTCTGAAGAGAGGAGTTTTTATGGATCGTCATCAAGAAAAGAAATTTACGGAGTCTTGGTTTTTTAAATGGGTTTTAAACAGTCAAGCTACTGTGGCAGTTATGGTCACTTTTCTTGTCTTTTTGACCCTTTATTTGTTCACTAAGATTTCATTTCTATTTAAACCTATTTTGTCTTTTTTAGCCATCATCATGCTTCCTTTGGTGATTTCGGCAATTCTTTACTATCTGATTAAGCCTTTGGTTGGATTGATTGAACGACGTGGTATTAATCGAACGGCTTCAATTTTCATTGTTTATGCTATTATTGTGGCTCTACTTATTTGGGCGGTAGCAAGTTTTATTCCTATGATTGAAGGACAATTAACCTCATTTGTTGAGAATTTACCTGCTTATGTTAAAAGTGTCAATGTTGAAAGTTCTAAACTTTTGAAGAGCCCTTGGTTGACTAATTATCAGTCAGAATTGCAGGACATGCTAGCCAATATCAGTAATAAAGCTGTCGATTATGCAGAAAGCTTTTCTAAGAACGCTATTGATTGGGCATCAAGTTTTGCCACCGCTATTGCTCGCGTGACCTTAGCTATCATTATGTCACCATTCATTCTCTTTTATTTCTTAAGAGATAGTCATAAGATGAAAGAGGGGTTAATTAAGGTACTTCCGACTAGAATACGTCGTCCAACATCACGTATTCTTGGGGATATCAACAAACAACTTGCTGGTTATGTTCAAGGTCAAGTAACTGTGGCGATTGTTGTTGGGATTATGTTTACAATCTTCTTTAATATGATTGGTTTGCGTTATGCGGCAACTTTTGGTATTATTGCAGGCTTCCTTAATATGATTCCATATCTTGGTAGTTTCTTAGCCATGGTTCCTGTTGTGATTATGGGGATTGTTCAAGGACCAATTATGCTGATTAAGATTCTTGTGACCTTCGTGGTTGAACAAACGATTGAAGGGCGTTTTGTGGCTCCTTTGGTTTTGGGAAGCAAGCTAAGCATTCATCCGATTACCATTATGTTTATTTTGCTAACGTTTGGCTCAATGTTTGGTATTTGGGGAGTTTTCCTAGGAATTCCGGTTTATGCCTCTATCAAGGTGATTGTTAAAGAAATTTTTGACTGGTACAAAGCTGTCAGTGGTTTATATGAAGAAGAGTTAATTGTAGAAGAAGGAGGAGGAGAAGAATCAAAAGATGTTAAATAGTGAAAAAATGGTTGCCTCAATCCAGAGTCAAGATTTGGAGCATGCTAATAAATATTTTAAACGAGCTTTGAAAGAAGACGATGCTGAGACTCTTTTGGAATTGGCAGAGTATCTTGAAAGCATTGGTTTCTTGCCACAAGCAAAAGAAATTTATTTGCAAGAACGTGAAGATTATCCTGAAGTTAATATCAATCTAGCTCAGATTGCGACTGAAGATGGTGATATCGAAGGTGCTTTCTTGTATCTTGATGCTATTTCGCCTGAGAGCGATACTTATTTGTCTGCTTTGCTTGTTATGGCAGATATCTACGAAATGGAAGGGCTAGCTGACGTTGCGCGTGAAAAACTTCTCCAGGCTAGTCAGATTAGTGATGAACCTTTGGTTATTTTTGGTTTGGCTGAAATCGAAATGGAACTTGGTAATTACAACCAAGCTATCAAAGAATACGCTAAGCTAGATAATCGAGATATTCTTGAATTGACTGGTGTGTCAACCTATCAACGTATCGGTCGTGTATATGCTAGTCTCGGAAAATTTGAAGCAGCTATTGAATTTCTTGAAAAAGCTGCTGAGATTGAATATGATGATAATACTGTTTTTGAATTAGCGACAATTTTATATGATCAAGATGAATACCAAAAAGCAAATATTTACTTCAAACAATTGGAGACAATGAATCCTGATTTTGAAGGGTATGAGTATGTTTATGCACAATCTCTTCATGAAGAAAATAAAACTGAAGAAGCCCTTCGATTGGTTCAAAAAGGTTTGGCTAAAAATGAATTTGATACCAATCTTTTGCTTGCAGCATCACAATTTTCATATGAATTACACGATATCAAACAAGCAGAAAGTTATCTTTTGAAAGGAAAAGAAGTAGCTGTTGACGATGAAGATGTCTTGATACGTTTGACAAACTTATACTTAGAAGAAGAACGCTACGACGATGTTGTAGCTCTTAATCGCGATAACATTGATAATGTGCTTACTAAATGGAATATTGCCAAAGCTTACCAAGCTCTTGAGGCTGATAAAAAGGCTCTCAAAATTTATGATGATTTAGCAACTGACTTGGTAGACAATCCAGAATTCTTGCAAGACTATGCCTATATTTTGCGTGAATTTGGCTACGCAGATCGTGCTAAGGATGTAGCTAAACGTTATTTGACTTTGGTTCCAGATGATGTCAATATGGTGGAATTTTTAAATGAAGATGAATTTTAAGAGTCTTTTGGCTAGTAACCTAATAACGGTTATTATCATTTTTGTTTTGCTATTATTCTTTGATCAAAGTGGTGAACCACTTCGCAATATTCTTGTGGTATTTGGTGGTTTTATCTTGATGACCATCTATGATTTTGTCAGAACAAGACGAAAAAAATAGAGTAAAAAGCACGACAACTTCGTCGTGTTTTTTCTTGTAATTTTCAAGAATGTTTTTAATCTTACTTTAGAAAGATAAAGAAAAATTTCACAAGAGAAATTTCACAAACTTTTCGTAAAACTATGGTATAATTGATTAATATTTGTGAAAAATAAAAATTTGTGATTTAGATTTGACTAATTTTATCGCCAGATTTTCTTGAAATTGTGATATATTGGAACTTTAAAAACTGTTCTTAATTAGTCATCTAAAGACATATAGGAGATAAAATGACTGAACAAAAGCAATATGGGGCTGATTTGGTAGTGGATAGTCTCATCAACCATGACATTGACTATGTTTTTGGTATTCCTGGTGCTAAAATTGATCGTATTTTTGACACTCTTGAAGATAAGGGACCACAGTTGATTGTAGCTCGTCATGAGCAAAATGCTGCTTTTATGGCACAAGGGATTGGACGTATTACAGGTACACCTGGCGTTGTGATTACAACAAGTGGACCTGGAGTTTCAAATTTGGCGACAGGATTGGTGACCGCAACGGATGAAGGGGATCCTGTTTTAGCGATTTCAGGTCAAGTAAAACGTGCCGATTTGCTGAAACGGTCTCACCAATCTATGAAAAATGTGGCAATGATGGAACCAGTTACAAAATATGCTGTAGAAGTTCATGAGCCAGATACTCTCTCTGAAACAATTGCTAATGCCTATCGTGTGGCAAAGTCAGGTAAACGTGGTGCAAGCTTTGTTTCCATTCCACAAGATGTGACTGACAGTTTGGTTTCCGTAAAAGCAATCAAGCCATTAACAGATCCTCAATTGGGTTCTGCGTCAGTTGGTGATATCAACTATTTAGCGCAAGCTATCCGAAATGCCGACTTACCAGTTCTTCTTCTGGGAAATGGTGCTTCAACGCGTGCAGTTACAAAGTCTATTCGTAAGTTATTGGATGCTGTAAAATTACCAGTTGTTGAAACTTTCCAAGGGGCAGGTATCGTATCGCGTGAACTTGAAGAAGACACTTTCTTTGGACGTGTTGGGCTTTTCCGCAATCAGCCAGGTGACATGTTGCTTAAAAAAGCTGACCTAGTTATTGCTATTGGTTATGACCCAATTGAGTATGAAGCCCGAAATTGGAATGCTGAAATTTCAGCTCGTATTATTGTTATCGACGTTGCGCAAGCTGAAATCGATACTTATTTCCAACCAGAACGTGAATTGATTGGTAACATTGCGGATACGATTGACTTGCTCTTGCCTGCCGTTAATGGTTATGTTTTGACAAAAGCATCAGTAGATTATTTGCAAAATCTGAAGAAAAATGTTGTCGAAGATGTCAAATTTGATCGTAATTCCAAGGAAGGTTTGGTTCACCCGCTTGATGTTATTGATGTCTTACAAGAAAATACAACAGATGATATGACTGTCACTGTTGACGTTGGTAGTCACTACATTTGGATGGCACGTTATTTCAAATCATACGAAGCTCGTCATCTGCTCTTTTCAAACGGCATGCAGACCCTTGGAGTTGCACTTCCTTGGGCAATTTCAGCAGCACTTGTTCGTCCAAATACGACAGTTGTTTCAGTGTCTGGAGATGGTGGGTTCCTTTTTTCAGCACAAGAATTAGAAACTGCAGTACGTCTTAATTTACCAATCGTTCACATTATCTGGAATGATGGTAAATACAATATGGTTGAATTCCAAGAAGAGATGAAATACGGTCGTTCTTCAGGCGTTGATTTTGGTCCTGTTGATTTTGTGAAATATGCTGAAAGTTTTGGTGCTAAAGGTTACCGTGTTGATAGCAAAGAAGGTTTTGAAGCGACCTTCAAAAAAGCTCTTGCTGAAGCAGCCAATGGTCCAGTTCTTATCGATATTCCAATCGATTACAAAGATAATATCAAACTTGGTGAAACAATCTTACCAGACGAATTTTATTAAGCTTGCAATTTAACGAATTTGGCAATAAAATATTAATGACAGTTAATTTTTAATGACGAAAGTGAAGGAGAATATGTCAGAAGCAATTAAACTTTTTCAATATAATACCTTAAGTGCCCTAATGGCTGGTCTTTATGGTGGTACCTTAACCATTGGTGAGTTACTAGAGCACGGTGATTTGGGAATCGGAACACTCGATTCTATTGATGGAGAGTTGATTATTCTAGACGGTAAAGCCTATCAAGCTATCGGTTCAAACGGGAAACCTGAAATTGTTGAGGTTTCTGATGATGTCAAAGTTCCTTACGCTGCAGTTGTTCCTCATCAAGCTGAAGTGATTTTCAAACAACGTTTTGAAATGACAGATGCAGAGTTGAAAAAACGTATCGAGTCGTATTATGATGGTGTGAACTTGTTCCGTTCAATTAAAATTAAGGGGACTTTTTCTAACATGCATGTTCGCATGATTCCCAAATCTGCGCCAAATACAAAATTTGCAGAAGTTGCAACACGCCAACCCGAATATTCACGTGAAAATGTCACAGGGACTATTGTGGGTATCTGGACACCTAAGATGTTCCACGGAGTAAGTGTTGCTGGTTATCATTTACACTTTATTTCAGATGATTTAACCTTTGGTGGTCATGTGATGGATTTTGTGATTTCAGAAGGTGTGGTTGAAGTAGGACCTGTTGACCAACTTGATCAACGTTTCCCAGTTCAAGACCGCAAATACCTTTTTGCAAAATTTAACATGGACGAATTGAAAGAAGACATCAAAAAAAGCGAATAAATCGTCTAGTTATCGCATATGAAAAAGGCACATTTCTAAAAACGAGTTTATCTTTTTTTAGCAATGTGTTTTTTTACGGATAAAAATGAGGTATAGAGTTGATTTTTACTTATATTTATCCTAAAATAAAAGACGTTGTGCATGTGAATCTTGTATCAAGAATTGATAGAATTATAAGAATTGCATGACGATTTCAAACAAATAACAGGAGAATGTATGGATATTTTTCGAAAGACCCCGATGGCGCAAAAGACAAGCCATTTGCAACGACGCCTGGGGCTTGCTGAACTTATCTTTTTAGGGGTAGGTTCGATTGTTGGGACTGGGATTTTCACGATAACAGGAGTAGGCGCTTCTCAATATGCAGGACCTGCGATTACTATTTCAATTATTATTGCTGCTATCTGTGTAACCATGTCAGCTTTATTCTTTGCAGAATTTTCTTCAAGATTGCCTCATTCAGGTGGTGTGTATCGCTATTTGTATACTGTTTTTGGAGAGTACCCAGCTTGGATTGCAGGTTGGTTTATGATGATTGAATTTGCAGGAGCGATTTCAACGGCAGCCTCTGGTTGGGGAGAGTATTTAAAAGCTTTCTTGAAAACTTTTGGCATTAGTTTGCCGACAGCTTTGAGTGGTCCTTTTAATCCTGCAAAGGGAACTTATATTGATATTGTTCCTGTTATCTTATTACTTTGTGTGACAGCCCTTGTTGTACTAGGGGTTCAAACGGTATTGAGATTTAATTCTATTTTGGTTATCTTTAAATTAGCGGTTTTGCTTATATTTATTGCTCTTGGTTTGACAGCAATTAATACACAAAACTGGAGTGATTTCACACCGTTCGGATTTGGTCAAATTTATGGTGGAAAAGTTGGTATCATGGCTGGTGCGTCATTGATGTTCTTTGCTTTTCTTGGATTTGAATCAATTTCTATGGCGGCTGATGAGACCAAAGAACCTCAAAAGAAAATTCCGCAAGGTATCTTCTTTTCAATTGGATTGACAACTTTGTTGTATGTTTTGGTTACTTTGGTTTTAACTGGAACTGTTCACTATACTAAATTAAATACAGCTGACGTGGTACCATTTGTTTTACGTAGCATTGGTTTTTCATTAGTAGGTAATATTGTTTCTGTTGTGGTTATTTTTACATTGGTAACGGTATGTATTTCTATGATGTTTGCCTTGTCACGTGTGATTTACAATGTCAGTTGTGATGGGCTTTTGCCTGAGCAATTCCAAGAATTAACACCGAAGAGCAAGGTTCCTAAGAAAGCAACTATATTTGTTGGGATTGTCACAATGTTCTTCTCGGGAGTTTTTCCTTTGGAAATTCTAGCTTTGTTAGTTAATATTGTGACACTTGCATACCTTATCCTGCTTGCTTTTGGGGTTATCAAACTTCGTAAAGATTTTGGTGAGCCAAAAGAAGGGGAATTCAGAGCACCTTGGGTGCCATTTTTGCCAATATTATCAATTGTGGTTTGCTTGGCTTTGATGACACAATGTAAGCTTGAGACATGGTATTGCTTTATCATTGCCTTTGTGATTGGAACAATTATTTACTTTGCTTATGGTTACCGTCACTCAAAATTAATCGATAAAACTGAAGAATAAACAAAAAGCATTGGCTTTTAGCCAATGCTTTTTTGCAATCTTAATAGCAAGTTATTTCTTATTTTCAATGCGCATGCTATTGATTTTTTCTTCGGTTGGTGTAACGCGAAGTGTTTTTTGACCAGTGTATGTGACAAAACCAGGTTTGGCACCAGTAGGTTTGTTGAGTTTTTTAGCTTCAATCATATCGACTTGGATAAGATTTGATAGGCGAGCTTTTGAGTAATAAGCTGCTAATTCAGCGGCATCAGTCTTGACTTCATCGCTTGGGTTAAGATTGTCCTTGATGAGTACGTGACTACCTGGAATATCCTTAGCGTGGAACCAGAGTTCACCTTTTTTCGCCATTTTGAAGGTTAATTCATCATTTTGCAGGTTGTTGCGTCCGACCATGATGATTGTCTTACCATCTGAAGCAAGGTATTGCTCTGGTTTTTTACGTTTGTGATGTTTATTGCGCGTGCGGCGTTTGACAAAACCAGTTTCCACCAACTCTTCACGAATGTCTTCGATATCAGAGATAGAAGCGTGACTAAGAGAAGTTTCAACACTTTCAAGATAAGTGATTGTGTGTTTTGTTTCTTCGATAAGCCCTGTTAAGTGTTTGACAGCTTCTTTTAGTTTTTGGTATTTTTTGAAATAACGCTGAGCATTTTGGTTAGGGGTCAAACTTTTATCAAGAGCAATAGTAATTTTTTCATTAGTGTAGTAGTTATCAAGTTCTACTTGGTCTTGATTGTTTGGCACCATTGAGAGATAAGTGGTTAAGAGTTCGCCTTTTTGGCGGAATTCTTCGGCGTTTTCAGTAGCTGCCAATTCTTTTTCTTGTTTTGCTAGCTTTTTGATATTTTTATCGAGTTCAGTTTGAACACGGTGAATCAAGTCGCTTGATTGTTGATTGACGCGATCGCGTTCAGCTTTATCTTGATAGAAAACATCTAGCAACTCTGAAAGGCTGTCAAAAGTTTGACCGCTATTATCAAATGGCACCGCTGCAAATGATTTGTCAGTCATATTTGGCTGGACAGGTCGAGTAAAGAAAGCATGGAACTGTTTGAGTTTGTCATCACTAAGCTGAGCTGCCAAATTTTCAGCGGTATCACGTCCCAAACCTTGGAAAAGTTTTTGAAGATGACGTGGTGCCAAATCCTCGGTTTGTAAGATTTCAAATAATTTTTCATCTGAAATGGTAAAAGGATTTTTAGCATCAGTTTTTGGCGGTGCAATGTAAGTTGAACCAGGCAAGATTGTTCGGTAGCTGTTTTGTGAGAAACCGATATGCTTAATAGATTCGATAATCTTACTTTCAGCCTTATCAATCAAGATGATGTTACTGTGTTTGCCCATGATTTCAACAACCAAGGTGACCTTGATGTTGTCACCGATTTCATTTTTATTTGAAAAGGCGATTTCTAAAACACGGTCATTTTCAATTTGTGTGATGTTTTCAATAACCGCACCTTGAAGGTATTTACGCATAATCATGGTAAAGGTATTAGGTGTTTGGGGGTTTTGAAAGTCTGTTTTAGTAATTTGCAGACGCCCAAAAACAGGGTGGGCAGAAAGTAACAGTTTATAGTTTTTACGGTTATTACGAATGGTTAAAACAAGCTCGTGCTCAAAGGGCTGATTAACTTTTTGAATGCGTCCGTAGAGAAGCTCGTCTTGTAATTCTTTGGTTAAATGGTGTAGGAAAAAACCATCAAATGACATGATTAAAGTTGCCGTAATGCTAGCTAACCGAGAGCGATAAGAAGCTTACGACGTCTCCTTTCTAATCTCATGTTTTCAATTCTTCTATTATACCATAACCCTTGCAAAATCTGGACTCTGCGATATGGGAAAGTCTGTCCCTTACGATTTTTTTAATTTTTGAATGATTGTTAGAAGGTCTAGGTAATGCTTATTTTCCATTTTGACGATGGCGTAGGTTTTGATGAAAATGTCTTTTAGCTTTTTAGAGCTTGAAATGATATTGGAATTTTCAAGCAGACGTTCTGCGGTATCTTGACTAACAATGGTAATGCCAGTACCTTTAAGGACCTCGTGCTCAATCAGTGAGAGGTTATCGATAGAAATATGATGTTGGGTTGGCAGCTGGTTAATCTTGATAAATTCTTTTAAGAAATTGTGATAACTGCTGGTCGTGTGATAGAGTAAGAAAAGCGATTCTTCACCCTTGTCAAATTTTTCGATGAGCTCTCTTTGCCCGATGAAGGAAAATATTCTGGCAAAATTTCCAGATTTGAAAGGAATTGTGGTTAATGCTACGGGAACAAATACCATTGATTGTGAGTATGCAGAGAAGTTAGGCATTGCTATTCGAAATTTAGGAGCGCACATTCGACAGAAGATGTTGCCAACCACACGATTGCTCTATTACTAGCACTAAATCAAAAACTCTTTATTCATCGTAAATACATTGAAGATGGTTTTTGGAGTTATCAAAAAGCCGGTGAAGTAAAGCGTTTATCCTCGCAAACTTTGGCAATTTTTAGTCTTGGTTGAATTGGTCAAGCAGTAGCAAAACGTGCGAAAAGTTTTGGCATGTCAGTGATTGCCTACGATCCTTTTTTGCCAGAAGAGATGGCATAAGAAATCGGGGTCAAATTGGTCTCGGTTGAGACTATCCAAGCAGAAGCTGATGTGATTAGCTTGCATTTATTTGCTAATTCGGCAAATGAGCATTTCTTTAATCGTGATTTCTTTAAGAAATTGAAAAAGCCAGTGTTGTTTATCAATGTGGCGCGTGGGAGTCTGATTGATGAAGCAGCCTTGGTAGAAGCACTTGATGAAGGTGAAGTGATTGGTGCTGGTTTGGACGTTTTAGAGAGTGAAAATCCAGACCTGATTAACAATCCTTTGCTTGGACGTGAGAATGTTATTCTAACGCCGCATTCAGCCTTTTATAGTCAAGAAAGTCTGAACACCTTGCAAGTTCAAACGGTTAAAAATGCAGTTGCCATTTTAAAGGAGTATCATCATGAAATTTGAAACGATTGAAGCCTACAGTTTGCCAGAGCGCATCGAAGCAATTACTAAATATTTGGTGTCCATTCTTTCGGTAAATGGCATAGAAGGTGAAGTTAAGCTGGCAGATGCCATCTATAACTTATTGCAGCACCGTATTTTAAAGCTCACTCAGAAGACCTCTGGCAGTAAGTTTTAGAAAATGACTCCTTGAAACGAAAAAATAATTTTGCACTGCTCAAAAAATCAGGAACAACTAAGACTGTCATTTTACACTCGCATATGGACACCGTAGGCATAGAGGATTATGGTCCGCTAAAGACAATCGCAAATGATCCAGATACTCTGATAGATTTTTTTAAAGATTATGACAATGACCCTGTCGTTCAAGAGCATGCTAAATCAGATGATTGGCTCTTTGGACGAGGTATTCTTGACATGAAATCGGGCGATGCGGTCAATATTGCAACACTTTTCTATTACATGGAACACATGGATGAACTTTCCTGTAATTTACTTGTGGTGACCAATTGTGTTGAGGAAAATGACCATACGGGTGCTATTCAAGTCTCAAGTGAACTTTTACGTTTGCGTAAAGCTGGCTATGATTTTAAAGTGGCTATCAATACAGATTTTATTTCGCCATCATATGACGGTGATGATAAGAAATATATCTACACAGGCGCAGCTAGAAAAATGTTGACATGTTTTTACATCAAAGGGAGAGAAACGCATGTTGGCAGTTGCCTAATGGGCATTGATGACACAATGATTTCTAGTGAGATTAATCTTAAAATCAATACCAACCTTGATTTAGTTGAAAAAATTGACAATGAAGATGTATTGCCAAGTTCTGTGCTTTTACAACGAGGTTGCAAGGATTTTTATAATATCCACACAAACAAGCGTGCCAATCTTTATTTCAATACTTTCTTATATGAAAAAAGTGCAGATACCATTTTGGACACCTTAATGGAAGCTAGTCGTGAGGCTGTCCATGAGGCTTCAAGACATTATAAAGAATGATTTAAGATTTATTCGGAAAGAAGTCATATTCATAGACAGATTTCACATGATATTACTGTGATGACTTTTTCGCAGTATCTAGATGTTTTGGAGAAAAAAGTTTTGATAGCCAAGCCTTGATTAGGAAGTGCTTTGAAACTATCGAATATTATGACAAACGAGAAGTTGGCTTTGATTTAATTGACTACCTTGAGGCAAAAACACAGTCTGATGAAGTAAAAGTGATTATCTTTTTAGCGCCGCCATTTTGTCCTCGCAATTATACTGACCGTTACAGCGATGTTGACCAAGCGCTTGAAAAAATGATGACAGAATTTCCTGAAGAACATTTTGTGAAACGTCGTTTTTCCCCATTTTTAAGTGATTCTAGTTATCTTGCGATGCGAGAAAGTCCAGAAGACATTGAAAAACTAAAAGCAAATTTTCCTCTGATGGATGCGATTTATCCTTTGCCAGTTGAGACGATTAGAAGTCTTGATATTCCAGCTCTTGACTTGAGCGTTTATGGTATTGGAGCTCATACTTGGAAAGAGAGACTCTATAAACCTTATTTTTATCACACTCTTCCAAAGGTTATTAGAAGTTTTATCCAGCATTTAAGCTAAAGTTTGAGCTTGGCAAATAAGTGTTTTGAATAAAAATAAGAAAATTTCGAAAAGAACTTGAAATTTTCAGAATTTAGGTTATAATTATTAAAAAACACAGGAGGAAGCTAAGATATGAACATGACACAAACTCTTACAAGTTGGCAAAGTTGGCGTATGTAAAAGTTGTGTTTATGTTGTTGCATAGATACGACTTTTGGAGTACTTCTAAAAAGTATTTATGCGCTAATCTTAGTTACAAGATAAAAAAGCGTGTAGTAAGCAATTACTAGACGCTTTTCTTTTTAGTTGACTCTTTAGGATGAAAATATGCTATTAAGAAAATAGATTGTTCAACGGAGATAACAAATGAAAAATAAAGCACTTATTGGAACACTTATTGCCCTTGTCATGTTAGTAGCTGGTTCAATGATTTATGACCAGACTAAAAATGAGTCAGCGAAAAATGGAGACATCAAAATCGGTATTTTACAATATGTTACCCACGATGCTCTTGATGAAATTGAAAGAGGGATTGAAGATGGCTTAGCTGATGCTGGTTATGACAAAGCAAATGCGAAGATTACCGTTTTGAATGCCGAAGGTGACCAAAGTAAAATCCAAACCATGAGTAAACAATTGGTTCATGCTAAAAATGATGTGGTCATTGGTATTGCAACACCAGCTGCCCAAGGTCTAGCCTCAGCAACCAAAGACATTCCGGTTGTGATGGGAGCTATTTCAGATCCAGTCGGAGCAAAATTGGTTAAGAATTTGAAAAAACCAGAAGGAAACGTAACAGGAGTTTCTAACAAAGTGCCGATTAAACAAACGGTTGAGATGATTCAAGAAATTACACCAAACGCTAAGACAATCGGAGTCTTGTATGCTAGCAGCGAAGATAATTCCGTATCTCAAGTGGCTGACTTTAAAAAGTACGCTAAAGCGGCAGGTATCAACGTGATTGAATACGCCGTCCCATCAACCAACGAAATTAAAACAACCATGTCTGTCATGACTGGTAAAGTCGATGCTGTTTTTGTCCCACAAGATAATACCATTGCCTCAGCTTTTTCAACTGTTGTTAACTCAGCAAACGCTACTAAGATTCCAGTTTATTCATGTGTGGACACCATGGTTGAACAAGGAAGCATCGCTTCAGTCGCTCAAAGTCAATATGATTTAGGGGTTGAAACAGCAAAAATTGCTATCAAATTACTTGCTGGTAAAAAAGTATCAGACGTCCCAGTTAACATCGTTAATACTGGTACCCCAACCCTTAACTTAAAAGAAGCTCAAGAACTTGGCATTACAATTCCAGATAGCATGCTGTCAAAAGCAACAGTAGCTGTCAAAGCAGATGAAAATTAGGAGAGAAGGAGAAAACATCATATGATTATTTCGTCAGTTTCACAAGGACTTTTGTGGGGGATTCTTGGTTTAGGAATTTACCTGACTTTCCGAATTCTTAATTTTCCAGATATGACGACTGAAGGGTCTTTCCCTCTTGGTGGAGCAGTGGCTGTTACTTTGATGAATCACGGGACACACCCTTTGTTAGCTACTTTGACAGGTATGCTTGCGGGTTGTTTAGCAGGTCTTGTTACTGGTCTTCTTTACACCAAAGGAAAAATTCCGACGCTTTTAGCAGGGATTTTGGTAATGACGTCATGTAACTCAGTTATGCTTATGGTTATGAAACGTGCCAACCTTGGTTTGCTTAACATCAAGCCTTTGCAAGCCTTGCTTCCATTTGCTGATAGTACAAATCTTTTGGTAATTGGTCTTTTGGCAGTGGTAATCGTCATTTCAGCGTTGATTTTCTTCCTTTACACACGTCTTGGTCAGGCTTATATCGCCACTGGTGATAACCGAGATATGGCAAAGAGCTTTGGAATCAATACTGACCGCATGGAAGTTATGGGACTTACCATTTCAAATGGTTTGATTGCTTTGTCAGGGGCTCTTGTCAGCCAACAAGATGGCTACGCTGATGTGTCAAAAGGGATTGGTGTTATTGTAATCGGTCTTGCAAGTATTATTATCGGAGAGGTGCTTTACTCAACTGGTTTGACACTACTTGAACGTTTGATTGCCATTGTGGTCGGGTCAATTTTGTACCAATTCTTAATCACAGGTGTGATTGCTCTTGGCTTCAATACCAACTACCTCAAATTATTCAGTGCCATTATCCTAGCCATTTGTCTTATGGTTCCTGTTCTTAAAAATAAATTCTTTAAAGGAGTGACCTTATCACGATGAAAAAAATTGTCGAATTAAAAAATGCAACAGTTCAAGTTAATAACGGACTTGATGAGGTCAAAACAATCCTTGACGATGTGAATTTGACCATTTATGAACATGACTTTTTAACGATTTTAGGTGGAAATGGTGCTGGTAAATCAACTCTTTTCAATGTGATTGCTGGGACTTTGATGTTAACTAGCGGAAGCATTTCAATCCTTGGAAAAGATGTGACGCATCTGCCTGCTGAAAAACGTGCTAATTACCTTGCGCGTGTCTTTCAAGACCCTAAAATGGGAACAGCACCTCGTATGACAGTGGCTGAAAATATCTTAATTGCCAAATACCGTGGTGAAAAACGTGGGCTTTTGCCACGAAAAATTCACAGTTTTACAGATGAATTTAAGAAATTGGTGGCACGAACTGGCAATGGTCTTGAAAAACATTTGGATACGCCGACTGGCCTTTTATCAGGTGGGCAACGTCAAGCCCTTAGTCTTTTGATGGCAACGCTAAAACGTCCAGAGCTACTTTTACTTGATGAACACACAGCAGCTCTTGATCCCAAAACAAGTGTGTCATTAATGAATCTGACAGATGAATTTGTGACGGGAGATCAGTTGACAGCGCTCATGATTACTCACCACATGGAAGATGCTCTGAAATACGGTAACCGCTTGATTGTCATGAAAGACGGAAAAATCATCAAAGACCTCAATCAAGACGAAAAAGCCCAAATGGCAATCGCTGATTACTATCAATTATTTGAATAAAATGAAACGCCCTCGGGCGTTTTTTTGTACCTTGAGTGACTTTTCCAAATCATAAAGAAGAAAAACTGCTGAAAATATGTTACAATTAAATTGCTGTAATTCGACTTGCTAACCTTTTTGGAGGCGAGGACCGTTAGTAAAAGAAATAAGCAAACTTGGTTTGCACGTATAAAAAAATAAAATGAGGAGAAAACATCGTCATGAGCGATATTAAAATTATTGCCCTAGGTGGGGTTCGTGAAAATGCAAAAAACCTCTATGTGGTAGAAGTTAATGACTCAATTTTCGTTTTGGATGCTGGACTGAAGTATCCTGAAAATGAGCAACTTGGTGTGGATGAAGTCATTCCGAACCTTGATTACCTAATTGAAAACAAAAAACGTGTGCAAGGGATTTTCTTGACACACGGGCACGCCGATGCTATTGGAGCTTTGCCTTATATTTTGCAAGAATTCAAAGCGCCAGTCTTTGGTTCACCACTTACTATTGAGTTAGCGAAGCTCTTTGTTAAGAAAAATAACAACGTTAAGAAATTCAATAATTTCCACGTTATCGACGCTGAAACTGAAATCGAATTTGCCGATGCGACAATTTCATTCTTCAAAACAACTCACTCAGTTCCTGAAAGTTTAGGGATTGTAGTTGGTACCGATGAAGGAAACATCGTCTATACAGGTGACTTTAAGTTTGACCAAGCGGCGCGTAAATATTACCGTACTGACTTGGGACGTTTGACTGAAATTGGACGCGAAGGTGTACTTGCCCTTCTTTCTGATTCTGCTAATGCTACAAGTCACGTCATGACAGCAAGCGAAGCAGAAGTTGCTGCTGAAATGTATAGCGCTATTGCTGACGCTGAAGGTCGCGTTATCATTGCTGCGGTTGCTTCAAACCTTGTGCGTATCCAACAAGTCTTTGACTCAGCTGCTGAATATGGTCGTCGTGTAGTCTTGACTGGTTTTGACGCTGAAAACATTGTTCGCACAGCGATTCGCATGAAACGTCTTCGTTTGGTTGATGAAAAATTAATCATTAAACCAAAAGACATGCACAAATACGAAGACCATGAATTGATTATTCTTGAAGCTGGTCGTATGGGTGAACCAATTAATGGTCTACACAGGATGGCACTTGGTCGTCACCGTTATATTCAAATTAAAGATGGCGATTTGGTTTACATCGTTACAACACCAAGTCTTTCAAAAGAAGCAGCAGTTGCGCGTGTTGAAAACCTAATTTACAAAGCTGGTGGTACGGTTAATCTTATTACGAAGACACTTAATGTCTCAGGTCATGCCAATGGACGTGATTTGCAGTTGATGCTTAACCTTCTTCAACCGAAATACCTTTTTCCAGTTCAAGGTGAGTACCGTAATTTGGCAGCTCATGCTGAATTGGCACAAGAAGTGGGAATGTACCCTGAAAACATCTACATCGTCAAACGCGGCGATGTTATGGTTCTTGGTAAAAATGGTTTCAACCATGAAGGTAGTGTACCAGCAGGGGATGTCATGATTGATGGTAATGCTATCGGTGATGTCGGAAACATCGTTCTTCGTGACCGTAAAGTCTTGTCAGAAGATGGTATCTTCATCGTTGCCTTGACTGTTAATAAACGCGAAAAGAAAATTGTATCAAAAGCAAAAATTCACACACGTGGATTTGTTTACGTTAAGAAGAGCCGTGATATTCTTCGCGAATCAGCTGAATTGGTTAACCAAACCGTTGAAAACTACTTGGAACAAGATAGTTTTGACTGGGGTGAATTAAAGGGAGCTGTCCGCGATGAAGTGGCTAAATTCCTCTTCGACCAAACCAAACGTCGCCCAGCTATCTTACCAGTCGTTATGGAAGTGAGATAAGAAGATTATTGAAGTTGAGACAGAAGTTCTCAACTTCTTTTTTTATTATGATGAATCGTAGTGGTTGACTGGGATTAAAATGATTATTTTTTCTTGTTTTTTTAAGCTTAGCTTGTTATACTATAGCCCGAGGTAATTTGTTAATGCTTAGAATTCTAGAAAGAGAGGATAGGTATGAGAACACTATTTAAGATTATCTTTTTCATTCCAAGCCTCATTATTAATATTATCTGGAATTTTTTCTGGGCTATTATTAAGACAATCATTTTGATTGCGATTGTGTGTTTTGGTCTGCTTTATTATGCCAATAACAGTAGCTCACAGTTAGCAAATTCCATTTTAGATGCTGCCAATAGTGCGACAGCTTATTTTCAGGATAATAAAGATGATATTGCTAAGAATTTAAAAGATTTATCGACCGATGATTTCACGCATTATTCTGGTGCGCGCTGGTCAAGTAATTCAGCGACGGTTTATATTAAAACGACCAATAAAACTTTGGTCAATGCTTATGAAGAAGCTATCAATGCTTGGAATGCGACGGGTGCTTTTACCTTTACGCTTGTGAGTGATGAAAGTTCTGCTAATATTGTGGCGACGGAGTATTCTGATGCTAGTTCCAAGGCGGCTGGGCTTGCTGAGACAGAAACCAATGCTCTGACTAATCAGATTACACATGTGGATGTTAAGTTAAATACCTATTATTTGCTTGACAATGATTATGGCTACACACACAATCGTATAGTCTACACAGCAGAGCACGAATTGGGGCATGCGATTGGGCTTGACCACGATGACAATGAAGAGTCTGTCATGCAGTCTTCAGGATCATACTACGGCATTCAAATGGTTGATATCCAAAAAGTGCAATCGATTTATAATCAATAGTAATGAAATCTGCTCATTTGAGCAGATTTTTTGATATTATCCTAGTTTAACGAGTGAGGATTTGTTAAAATAGACATATGATTATTTTACAAGGAAACAAAATTGAACGCTCATTTTCGGGCGATGTCTTATTTGACAATATTAATATTCAAGTTGATGAAAAAGACCGCATTGCGCTTGTTGGGCGAAATGGTGCTGGTAAATCAACTTTGCTTAAAATTTTAGTCGGTGAAGAAGCACCAACATCAGGTGAAATCAATACAAAACGTGACTTAAGTTTGTCATATTTGGCGCAAGATAGCCGTTTTGAGTCAGAAAATACCATTTTTGATGAAATGTTGCACGTTTTTGATGATGTGCGTAGCATGGAATCACGTCTTCGCAAGATGGAAATGCAAATGGCAGAGCTAACAGGCGATGCTTTCGATAAATTGATGTCAGATTATGACCGCTTGTCAGAAGAGTTTCGTGTCAAAGGTGGTTTCACTTATGAAGCAGAAATCAAAGCCATTTTGAACGGGTTCAAATTTGATGAGTCTATGTGGCAAATGAAAATTTCTGAGTTGTCTGGTGGGCAAAATACGCGCTTGGCTCTTGCTAAAATGTTGCTTGAAAAGCCTGAACTTCTTGTACTTGACGAACCAACCAACCACTTGGACATTGAAACCATTGCTTGGCTTGAAAATTACTTGGTCAACTATCAAGGTGCTTTGATTATTGTCAGTCACGACCGTTATTTCCTTGATAAAGTTGCAACAGTGACGCTTGATTTGACAAAACATTCGCTTGACCGTTATGTCGGTAATTACTCAAAATTCATGGACTTGAAGGCTGAGAAATTAGCTCTTGAAGCTAAAAATTACGAAAAACAAGCTAAGGAAATTGCTAAGTTGGAAGACTTTGTGCAACGTAACCTTGTTCGTGCTTCAACGACAAAACGTGCCCAAGCCCGCCGCAAACAATTAGAAAAAATGGAGCGCTTGGACAAGCCATCAGCTGGACAAAAATCTGCCAACATGACTTTCCACGCTGACAAGGTGTCAGGAAATGTCGTCTTGACAGTTGCTGATGCGGCAATTGGTTATGATGACCAAATTTTGTCTGAACCAATCAACATTGATGTTAAGAAATTTGATGCCATTGCCATAGTTGGACCAAATGGTATTGGAAAATCAACTTTGATTAAATCTATCGTTGGACAAATTCCATTTATCAAAGGAACATCAACTTACGGTGCTAATGTCGAGGTTGGTTACTATGACCAAACACAATCCAATTTAACACGTACCAATACCGTTCTTGATGAGTTGTGGAATGATTTCTCAACTACACCTGAAGTAGAAATCAGAAATCGTCTAGGAGCCTTCCTTTTCTCAGGTGATGACGTTAAAAAATCTGTCAGCATGCTTTCAGGTGGCGAACGAGCTCGTCTTTTGTTAGCAAAATTGTCAATGCAAAACAACAATTTCCTTATCCTTGACGAACCAACCAACCACTTGGATATTGACAGTAAGGAAGTTCTGGAAGATGCCTTGATTGATTTTGATGGCACGCTTTTATTTGTCAGCCACGACCGTTATTTCATTAACCGTGTAGCGACAAAAGTGCTTGAAATCTCCGAAGAAGGCTCAACACTTTACCTTGGTGATTACGATTATTACCTTGAGAAAAAAGCAGAGCTGGAAGAATTAGCACGCTTGAAAGCTGAAGAAGCACAAGAAAAAACAACAGTTGTCGTTGAAAAAGCGCCAGCTAATGATTATCAAGCTCAAAAAGCCAATCAAAAAGAACTTCGTAAACTCACACGCCGAATCACTGAAATTGAAAATCAATTAGAAGAAATTGAAGCGCGAGAAGAAGAACTCAACCAAGCCATGCTTGCTACAAACGAAGCAAGTGAGTTGATTGATTTGCAAAAAGAACTCGATGAACTAACTGAACAACAGGAAAATCTCATGCTTGAATGGGAAGAACTCAGCGAAAAGGTTGAGGGTTAAAATACTAGTAATCTCGGCAGAAATGTCGGGATTTTTTGTTTTAAAAAATCAATAGCAGGCTATTGATTTTTGTCTTTAAAGTTTTATAATAGTCTTGGAAATAAAATGAAATGTTTAGCAAATCTTAAAGAGTGCCTGCTGGTTTTGAGTGGCATTTTTTGAAATTACTTTTTTATTGTTGGAGGTTACTATGAATCCTAAAAATGCTCCATACGGTTGGCTTGTTAAGCGAATCGCGCATCGTTTGGAACAAAATATGAACAATTTCTTAAAACCTTATAACATTACGATTATGCAATCTTGGGTTTTGCTGTATTTAAAAGACACCAAGGAATGCTGTACTTATAAGGAATTGGAAAAAGAATTCGAAGTGTCACAACCAACTATGGCGGGAATTATTTCGCGTTTGGAACAAAAAGAGTTGGTTACTAAGGTTCAGGATGACAAGGACAAGCGTGTCAAGAAAGTGCGCATTTCTGATAAAGGGCTTGATTTAATTGTACTTGTATGTGATCATTTGCAGGAATCCGAAGACGATATTATCAGAGGCTTTTCTGATAAAGATCAAGAAACATTTCACTCTTTGCTCGAGAGAGCTTATTATAATGTTGTAGAAAGAGGTGACGATAATGATTAAAATCCTTTTAGCTCAAGTCAAGGAGTATAAGACGCCATCTTTACTTGCTCCTTTGTGTGCAGCTTTAGAGGTTTTCTTCGATATGTCAGTCCCTTTTGTTATTGCTAAGTTAATTGACCAAGGGGTACAAGCTGGGAACTTGGCTGTTGCCATGAAGTATGGTATCTTGATGTTGGTTCTTGCCACATGTGGTTTAACAACTGGTTTCTTGGCTGGTAAATTCGCTGCGCAAGCCTCAGCAGGATTTGCCGCTAATTTGCGTGAAGGAATGTATGATAATATTCAAACCTTTGCCTTTTCAAATATTGATAAATACAGTACAGCTGGTCTTGTCACTCGTATGACAACAGACGTTACAAATGTGCAAAATGCTTATCAAATGATTATTCGTATCGTTGTGCGTGCACCACTGACAATCGTTGTTAGTATGATTATGTGTTTTGTGGTAGACCAACGTTTGAGTTTGATTTTCCTTGCGGCTGTCTTGATTTTGGGAGCATCGCTTCTATTTATCATGCGTAAGGCTATGACAACTTTCAATTACGTTTTCCGTAAATACGATGATTTGAATGCTAGTGTTCAGGAAAATATTTCTGCCATTCGTGTGGTTAAAGCATTTGTACATGAAAAATATGAAAATAAAAAATTCACGAAGGCTGCTGAAAATATTTACCGTTTATTTGTTAAAGCTGAGAAAATCATCATTTTCAACGTGCCAGTTATGATGTTTATCATCTTTGGTTGTATTATCTGCTTATCATGGTTTGGAGCACAATTCATCGTTGGTGGTACACTGACAACGGGTGAATTGACATCCCTAATGTCTTACATCTTTGCCATGATGATGTCTCTTATGATGTTGTCAATGATTATGGTTATGGTTTCAATGAGTACAGCCAGTGCCGAACGTATTGCAGAAGTGCTTAATGAAAAAGCTGATATCGTGAACCCTAAAAATCCATTGATGGAAGTTCCAAATGGAAACATCGAGTTTAACCACGTGCATTTTTCATACAAACACGGTGATGGAGAAGAAGTGCTATCTGATATCGACCTTAGTGTTAAATCTGGTGAAATCATCGGTGTTATCGGTGGTACTGGTTCAGGTAAGACATCTTTTGCTAATTTGATTTCTCGTCTTTATGATGTGGATGCAGGGTCAGTCAAAGTTGGTGGACACGATGTTCGCGAATACGATTTGGAAGTTCTTCGTGACCAAGTAGCTGTAGTGCTTCAAAAAAATGTCCTTTTCTCAGGAACTATTCTTGATAACCTTCGTTGGGGGAATGAAAATGCGACTGACGAAGAATGTATGGAAGCTTGTCGCCAAGCTTGTGCAGACGAATTTATCGAACGTTTCCCTGACAAATACAATACATGGATTGAACAAGGCGGAAGCAATGTCTCTGGTGGTCAAAAACAACGTCTTTGTATCGCCCGTGCATTGCTTAAAAAACCAAAAGTTTTGATTTTGGATGATTCAACAAGTGCCGTTGATACTGCCACAGATGCCAATATCCGTCGTTCATTTGAAGAAACAATTCCAGGAACAACAAAAATCATCATTGCTCAACGTATTTCAAGTGTGCAACACGCTGATAAAATTTTGGTTCTTGATGATGGTAAAATCTCAGGCTTTGCTAGCCACGATGAGTTACTACAAACAAACGCTATCTACCGTGAAATCAATGAGGTTCAACAACAAGGTAGCGGTGATTTTGATGAGGAAGGAGGTAATAACTAATGGCTCAACCTAAAAAAGAAGTGAACAAACAAGTCACACTAAAACGTGTTTTGGCTTATGTGATTAAGAATTATAAATGGCGTTTCATGGTTGTTTTCGTCTTGATTTTGATTGCTGCGCTTTGTATGGTTCGTTTTAGTTTGTTCATGCAAACCCTGATTGATAGTTATGTCACACCTCTTTTGGCTGCTAAAAATCCTGACTTTTCTGGTTTAGCGCATGCTATTTTCCAACTAATCATTATTGGGATTATTGGGGTAGCAAGTACTTACACTTATAACCGTTTGATGGTTTATGTGGGGCAAGGAACAATGCGTCGTATTCGTATTGACCTCTTTACGCACATGGAAAGCTTGCCAATCAAGTACTTTGATACGCATGCTCACGGGGACATCATGTCAATCTATACCAACGATGTTGATACCCTTCGTCAATTGATTGGACAAAGTATCCCGCAAGTGGTCAACTCAAGCTTTTCGATTTTGACAACTTTTGTCAGCATGTTAGTTCTAAATGTGCCATTGTCAGCCATGTCAGTCTTCATGGTTATTGTTTTGCTTTATGTGGCTCGTAAAATCGCTGCGCAATCTTCAAAATATTTCCATGACCAACAAAACGACCTCGGTCGTGTTAATGGTTTCATCGAAGAAATGATGGATGGTCAAAAAGTTGTTAAAGTTTTTAACCATGAAGAACGTGCTAAGGAAGATTTCCGAAAACTTAACCAAGAACTTCGTGAATCAGCTACAAATGCCAATATCTTTGCGAATATCTTGATGCCAGTTTCTGCTAATATCGGTCACTTTTCATATGTTCTTTGCGCCATGCTTGGAGCAGTGCTTGCTCTTAATGGTTATGCTGGTTTGACTTTGGGGACTTTGGTTTCTTTCCTAGCATTAAACCGTGGTTTTACTAATCCGATTACTCAAATTAGCCAACAAATCAACTCTGTTGTTATGGCGATGGCAGGTGCTGACCGTGTCTTCCAACTGCTAGATGCAGAATCTGAATTGGATGAAGGTTACGTTGAATTGGTTAATGCCAAAGAAGACGCTGCTGGAAATCTGCAAGAAGTGAAAGAATCAACTGGTACTTGGGCTTGGAAACATCCACACGAAGATGGTACAGTGACTTATCATAAACAAGAAGGTCGTGTAACTTTCACAGATGTAACTTTTGGTTATAACGATGATAAGATGGTTTTACATGATATTAATTTATTTGCGGAACCTGGTCAAAAAATCGCTTTTGTAGGTTCAACTGGTGCGGGTAAAACAACCATTACAAACTTGATTAACCGTTTCTACGATATCCAAGAAGGTAAGATTCATTACGATGGTATTAACATTCGTAAAATCAAAAAAGCTGACCTTCGTCGTAGTTTAGGAATTGTATTGCAAGACACACACCTCTTTACAGGAACTGTTATGGATAACATCCGCTACGGACGTTTGAATGCTAGTGATGAAGAATGTATCGAAGCTGCCAAATTAGCTAATGCACATGATTTTATTAAACGCTTGCCAGAAGGTTATAATACCATTTTGACAGGTGACGGAAGCAATCTTTCTCAAGGACAACGTCAATTACTTGCTATTGCGCGTGCGGCAGTGGCTAATCCACCAGCCTTGATCCTTGATGAAGCAACTTCATCAATTGATACACGTACCGAAGTTCACGTTCAAGAAGGTATGGATGCTCTTATGAAGGGTCGTACAACCTTTGTCATTGCCCACCGCTTATCAACGGTTCGCAACGCTGATTGCATTATGGTTCTTGAACAAGGACGCATCATTGAACGTGGTAACCACGATGAATTAATCGCTCAAAAAGCCCGTTACTACCAACTCTACACAGGTAACGCCATTAGTGAATAACAGATTTAGACAATCTTTGGAAAATAGCAGAGCTGTTTTTCAAGGGTTGTTTTTTGTTAGCTTTTCAGAGTGATTTTCCATGTAAAACGTTTACTTTTATTTTTTGGCAACAATCACTTACGAAGAAAATTTTTTATGGTAGACTGAATCCTGTTGACTGTAAACTGGAGTTGATTGGAGAAGTGTTGGAGTAAAAAATCCATTCAGACACTATCCTAGCGGAGGACATGTTATTGTACGCCGACCTAGGTTGAGGGTTGATAAAAAATAAAATGAATGGAGAATAAAACACCTCGTAATTTTAAAGAAGCAATGGTATTTACGTGTTTGATGTGTGAAATGATGGTTTTCGGATTGAGTATGTGGAACTTATTCGTTGCAGGAGCTTTTTCTTGGAAACATGTCTTTTTAGGATTCATTCCAGGGTTTATCGTTGCTTTCATTTTAGATCCTTTAATCGTTGGTCCAAATTCTTTTTAACCATGTTTATTATTGGAACAGATACGTTTCTGATTTCCCCATTGCTAACGACTTTATCTAGTCTTTACCATATTGATACGTCAATTTCTGGTTGGATGGTTAGTGCTTATACTATAGGCTATGCCTTATTCGCTTTGGTTTCAGGGCCAATTTCAGATGGAAGGGACCGCAAGAAAGTGATGGTATATAGTTGTCTAGCTTTTACGATTTCAACCTTTTTATGTGGTTTTGCAAATTCATTTGCTTTGATGTTTTTGTTTCGTTTTTTAGCTGGAATCAGTGCTTCTTTTGTGACTTCTCAAGTTTGGGCATCAATTCCAGTGGTGGTTGAGAAAAAGAATATTGTTCAGGTAATGGGATATGCAACGGCTGGTTTATCTATTTCTCAGATGGCAGGTGTTCCGATTGGTGGTTACCTTGCTGGAATTTCATGGCGTTCCCCATTCTTTACCATTTCAGCGGCTTCCTTGGTTTTATTGCTTCTTATTAATTTTTATATGCCAAAATTGGAAAGGGTCATAAAATCTCCTTTACAAGTGCTTATAAAAATATTTTGACTAATAAAAAATCTGTATCTTATCTTTTAGCTTGTTTTGTCTTTCAGACAGGGTCATTTACAGCAATCACGTTTATTGCGACTTGGTATAATCATAGTTTTGGTTTGTCTTTAGCTAATATTAGCATAGCGATTATTGCTATTGGAGCAGGTAATCTTGCAGGTTCGCTTTTTGGTAGTCATATTGTTAAGCGTTTTGGTTTACAAAAAACATTTAAAACAGAATTGACGACAATTGTTATTCTTTACTTGGTTTTATTACTTGTTCACCATTTTTGGGTAGCAGAGGTGTTATTGACCATTATTTATGTGAACAATGGATTTATTTTCCCATTATTTATGACAACATTGCAAAGTACTGTAGAAAATGCTCGAAGTACGATTTCATCATTATCAAATGCCGTGATGTATTTAGGAGAAACCATTGCGAGTATCGTTGGTGGTGTTTTATTTGAACAATTTGCAGGATTTTCTGGCATTGCTATTTTTGCAGCAGTAATGATCGTTCTTTCGTTACTATTGTATTATCAAGCAGGAGCCTTTAAGAAGGTTGATAATTAATGGTTCTTTGTTGTAACAAGGTGGGCAAATGAAAAGAAATTTGAAAAAGGTTCTTAGTGATATTTTGTTTCAAAATACTGGATCAACTACTTCAATTTTAGAAGCGATAATGAATAAAACAGTTGAAGTAGAAATAATTCAAGAACGTATTATTTGCGATAGTGACTATTCTACTCAGTATAATTGGGGAGATTCTTTGGTTATGCGAGCTACAACATTAAAAGCTGGAGGTATTGACATCTCAAATAATATTGTTATTTATGATGCTGATAAAGTAAAGCAATTAGATGATTTTTGTGTTCAGAATTGTTCAATACCTATTGGTAAAATTTTTTCTGATTTAAGAAAGCCGGCATATTTAAGCAAATACTGTGATTTTTTTAATCTAACAACTACAAAGTATCCAGTAAAAGAGTACCAATTTATACATAATGGTGAAGTTTATTTTCATATTATTGAATTATATTTAGAAGATAATTTATTTGATATTTTAAATGGTACGTTAATAATTTAGACTATACTTCTAAAATAAAAAGACATCTTAGATATATCAGTCTAAAATGTTTTTGTACAAACTTGGAAATTCTGTTGAAAATGGTGTGAAAGGCTTGCTTGATTTACCTCAATGATTTTGAAAAGTAGTATAATGGCTTTAAGGACGTGAAACCGTTTTTAGAAATTGAGGAACAAGTTATGAGTAATCGAACAAATGAAAAAACTGTTCAACTTGACCTTGAAACTTACGCAGCTAACGACGTTTACAAAGCCGCTGCTACGCAAAGCTCAGGCCTAAGTCATAAACAAGTCAAAGAACGTCAAAAACAATATGGTCCAAATCGACTAAAAGAAGTCGAAAAAGAACCAGTCATTGTAACTTTTATTAGGAATTTTACAAGTCTTATGGCAATCCTTCTCTGGGTAGGAGGTGCTGTGGCGATTTTATCTCATAGCGTTGAACTCGGTCTTGCCATTTGGTTTGTTAATATTATTAACGGTGTTTTTAGTTTTGTTCAAGAATACCGTGCTAGCCAAGCAACCGAAGCTCTAAAAAAGATGCTTCCTTCTTATGCACGTGTCATTCGTGAAGGGCAAGAAGAAAAGGTACTTGCTGAAGAGTTGGTGCCTGGTGACCTTGTTTTGATTGAAGAAGGTGACCGTATCTCTGCAGATGGTCGTGTTATTTTTGCTACAGATTTTCAGGTCAATCAATCTGCCCTAACAGGTGAATCAAATCCTGTCTATAAAAATAGTGATGCTGACACAGATGCTCAAAAAACAGCTCTTGAATACGACAATATGGTCTTTGCAGGTACAACTGTTTCATTGGGTTCAGCCAAGATGATTGTCTCAGCGACTGGTATGGCAACCCAATTTGGACAAATTGCTCACTTGACAGAAAATATGGCTGATGATAAAAGCCCGCTTCAAAAAGAATTAGACCATTTGACCAAACAAATTTCAGTTATTGCAATTACTGTTGGGGTTATTTTCTTTATCGCAGCGGCACTTTTTGTTCACCAACCATTTGCAAAAGCCTTTATTTTTGCACTTGGTATGATCGTCGCCTTTATCCCAGAAGGATTGCTCCCGACAGTTACTCTTTCTTTGGCAATGGCTGTGCAACGCATGGCAAAATCAAACGCCTTGGTTAAAAAATTATCATCCGTTGAAACTTTGGGAGCAACTTCGGTTATTTGTTCGGATAAGACAGGGACATTGACCCAAAATGCCATGACGGTTAACCACCTCTGGCAAGTATCTGGTCAGTATGATGTGACAGGACTAGGCTATGCTGCTGAAGGAGATATTCGCAAAAGTGGTGGTAAGAAAGCTGCGCTTATCGAAAGTCAACCGCTTGAACACCTTGTCCGCTTTGCTCACCTCTGCAGTAATGCACAAGTTTTGCCACCTAATGACGAAAATGCTTCGTACACTGTCCTTGGTGACCCGACTGAAGCTTGCTTGAATGTCTTGGCTGAAAAAGCAGGTCTAACCCTTGAGAAAAACAAGTCTTGGGGACCACGTTTGAAAGAATTGCCTTTTGATTCAGTGCGCAAGCGCATGACAACTATCAATCGAGTAGATAGTCTAGTTGACGGCAGCTCTTTGGTGTCAATCACTAAAGGTGCACCAAAAGAAATGGTAGAGCTCTGCCATTTCTACAAAGACCAAACTGGCATTCATGAAATGACGGCAGACGTTCAAGCGAGAATCTTAGCTGCCAATGATGATTTTGCTAAGGATGGTTTGCGGGTTTTGGCACTTGCTTATCGGACCTTGGAAAGTGAACGATTGACTCAAGAAGAACAATGGACGAAAGAAACTCTAGAACACAATATGATCTTTCTTGGCTTGATTGCTATGAGTGATCCTCCTCGGGAAGGTGTGCGTGAGGCGGTTGAAAAGTGTCACCGCGCAAGTATTCGTATTATCATGGTGACAGGTGACTACGGTTTGACAGCGCTCAGTATCGCTAAGAAAATCGGTATTGTTCGTGGTGACGATGCGCGTGTTGTGACTGGCTTAGAGTTGGAAAAGATGTCTGATGAAGCCTTAAAAGAAGCGCTCAAAGGCGAAATTGTCTTTGCGCGTGTGGCACCGGAGCAAAAATATCGAGTTGTATCAGCTCTTCAAGAATTGGGTGAAGTTGTCGCTGTGACAGGAGATGGAGTTAACGATGCTCCTGCCCTTAAAAAAGCAGATATTGGTGTCGCTATGGGGATTACAGGTACAGATGTCGCAAAAGAATCGGCAGATATGATTTTGACGGATGACCATTTTGCATCCATCGTTAAAGCGGTTGAAGAAGGGCGTGCGGTTTTCCACAATATCAAGAAATTCTTGACTTATATCTTTAACTCAAATACTCCAGAAGCCGTCCCGTCAGCATTCTTCCTATTATCACGTGGCTTTGTCCCACTTCCTTTGACTGTTATGCAAATTCTAGCTGTCGATTTGGGGACTGACATGATTCCAGCACTTGGCTTGGGAGTTGAACCACCAGAACCAGGTGTGATGAACCAACCACCTCGCAAATTGACTGATCGTTTGCTGGATAAGAAATTGCTGATAAAAGCTTTTCTATGGTATGGTTTGATTGAATCATCTCTTGCTATGGGTGCATTCTTTATCACTTATCTACTTCATAATGGAAACTTAGCGGTGCTTGCAGGTTCAGGTCAATTGTACCAAGAAGCGACAACCATGACCTTGGGTGCTATTATCTTCTGTCAAATCGGTATGGTCATGAACAGCAGAACCTCTGACCAATCCATTCGCAAGTTACAATTATTTGGTAATCCTTTGATTAATATCGGTTTAGTTGTTGAATTGATTATTTTTGTGACTCTGGTATATTTGCCTGTTTTTCATGATTTGTTCAACACAGCAAGTCTTGGTGTTTGGCACTGGCTTTACCTTATGCTCTGCCCATTCGTCATCGTAGGACTTGAAGAATGGCGTAAGAGACTTATGCGAAAGTAAGCTTATTTGGGGTGTCTGTCTTTTCCTTGACACTTTCTGAAAATCTCTGTAAAATTCAAGAGAGTTAGGGGAGAATAATGGCGACAATTAATGACTATTTAGATCACAACAAAAATCGTTCTTTTGAAGATTTTGCCTTTAATGAAGCAGATATTCTATGCTTGAATGAGCTTGGTTATTTCTGTTTTGAGGAGTTAGATGCATCGATTGATTTTTCAAAAGAAGTGAATCTTCACGAGGTCTTAATGCCTTACGTAACAGGTGAAAAACTCTTTAATCATAGTTTTTTAGTGACTGAAGAGCGTGTTAAGCTTTTGCAGAAAGTTGTGGCTTCAAAACGTTTTGTAAATTTGAATTTGTCTGATTATGTCAATGACGTTGATGCGGAATACGAAAGACAGTTTTCAGCTATGGTCTTTACTTTACCTGAAATTAATCATCATCAGCTGGTTTTTCGCGGGACAGATGATACCATGATTGGCTGGAAAGAGGATTTTAAACTGACCTATGTTCAAGAAATTCCTGCTCATCGTGCGGCTGTGGCTTATCTTGAAGCTTACCTTGAAAAATACGCTGGTAAGGTGACCGTTAGCGGGCATTCTAAAGGTGGAAATTTGGCCCTTTATGCCGTAGCCCATGTTAATGACCTACTTCGTGAACAAATCGAAAAAGTCTATATGCTTGATGCACCCGGTTTGCAAGAAAAAGGCCTTGAAAGTGATAGCTATAAGGCGATTCGCGGGCGCGTGACGGTGATTCGACCAGAAGAGTCTATCGTTGGCATTATGCTTTACAACGACATTGACCCGATTGTGGTTAAGAGTAATGCTTCAGGCATCATGCAGCATGCCGTTACGTCGTGGCAATTTAATGAAGAAACGGGTGAGCTAATCTTAGCTGAGCGCCAAACTGATTTAAGCCAAAATCTTGAGAAGACTTTCAAGCAATGGATGAAGGAATTGTCTAGTCAAGAATTGAAAATACTTTTTGACATTCTCTTTGATACCTTGATGTCAAGCGGCATTCATAGCATCAATGACGTCACAATCGACCGAGAATTTGGTGCCAAATTAGCTACAAGCATTGCTTCCTTTTATTCTATCGGAACAGAGAAAAAGCTCTTACTAGCTAAATCAGCTAAATTATTTTTGCAAGCTTTTGTTGGACACAGTCGCTTGGGCAACTTTAGTAGAGATAAGATAAATTTATCGTTACCTGATTTCAATAGTCTTTTGTCACGTTTAGATAAGAAGAAATAAGAATAAAAAACTTGGGCTTTCCCAAGTTTTTTTGTGCGATTTGCTTGACTTGGAGTTCACTCTAAGGTATATACTGTGTTAGAAAGATGAGTGGAGATGAGTTATGAATATCAAAAAAGTCAGTGAGCAAACGGGCGTTTCAGCAGATACTATCCGCTATTATGAGCGTATTGGCTTGTTGCCACGAGTGTGCCGAAATAAATCTGGTGTCAGGGATTTTTCTGAACAAGATATTGCTGCTCTTGAATTTATTCGTTGTTTTAGAAGTGCTGGCATGAGCGTAGAATCTTTGATTGAATACATGAGTTTGGTTGAAGAAGGTGAAGGCACGGAAAAAGCACGGATGAAAATTTTAGAAGAAGAACGTGAAAAATTGATTTCCCGCATTGCTGAACTTCAAGCTGCCAAAGAACGACTAGATTATAAAATTGAGAATTATAAAAATATCATTTTGAAAAAAGAAGAGAGTCTTTTTGAAGAAGGAATAGCTGATTAAGTGTTTAGAAAAGAGGAGTCAACATGACAATTAAACAAACCGCAGGACATGACCAATTGGGTGAATTTGCACCAGATTTTGCGCATTTTAATGATGACGTGCTTTTTGGTGAGAACTGGAATAATAGCGATATTGACCTTAAAACACGTTGTATTATCACGGTTGTAGCTCTTATGTCATCTGGTATCACTGACAGTTCTCTTGTTTATCATTTACAAAATGCTAAGAACAATGGTGTCAGCAAAGTTGAGATTGCTGCTGTTATCACACACGTAGCTTTCTACGCAGGTTGGCCAAAAGCTTGGGTAGTCTTCAATCTTGCAAAAGAAGTTTGGAACGAAGATTAAGTGAGGGAGAAATCGATGACAGATAAAGAACTTTTTGATAGAGAAAATGTCTTTGGAAAAGGGCAAGCAAATGACGCATACGCACCATATTTTGATGGCAATTCTTTCCTCAATCCCTTAGTTGATGCAGATTCACCACTTTTTCTAGCAAATGTGACCTTTGAACCGGGTTGTAGAAATCACTGGCATATTCACAAGGCTGACAAAGGCGGTGGTCAAATTCTGATTTGTACCGCAGGTCCAGGTTGGTATCAAGAAGAAGGTAAGAAAGCTGTCAGTCTTGAACCGGGTAAAGTCATTGTGATTCCAGCCAATACAAAACACTGGCACGGTGCTAAGAAAGACTCATGGTTTAGCCATATTTCGCTAGAAGTCCCAGGTGAAAATACCTCAAACACTTGGTTAGAAGCAGTAAGCGAAGAAGATTATAGCAACCTATAAAATCTAATTAACCTTTTACTCCTAAAACCAAAAACCAATCCATCTAGTAATAACGTCCAAGAAACAGCTTGGGCGTTTTTTGATATTACTTATCGTGACAATTTCTTTTGACCATGTTAAACTAGAAATCATGATGCAAATGAAACACACGAGATTGGTGCAGACTGGCAAGTTTTTAAAACTCTTCAAAAACGACACTCAATACACCACACCGATTTTTAGAATAGACCAGAAACGAAAAAATTTACAATTTGTCATTGTCTTCAAGTTAGAAGATGATGATTTTTATGTCCTTAATCGCTCTGAAAAAGGTTATAGCAAGGATTTAAAACGTATTAAGGTGTTTGCAACATCGATGCTTTACAATGCCATGATGTCTGTCCCAATTAAGGCGCGTGAGACGATTCAGATTTTGCAGGTACCAAGTGATAAAAAGTTGCTGAAGGCTTACGTGACCTATTACGATAAGGCAAGCATTGATTGGTTGTGCTTTGGCAAGAAAGCCAACCTAGACGATGTTTATGATCCCTTTCGTGATGCGCACTCGGCGCTTTTTCACTCAGATGATTCTGACAATGCCATATCTTATGATGATTATCAGGGTATTCAGGATTTCCATCCTTTTTCACTTTTAGATAATCAAGCCGTTGCTACTCCATGTTTTTACCAAGACCCGAAAAAAAACAAGCAAATTGCTCTGCAATTGATGGGCTGGTATTATCATGGGCAGCAGCTCAAAATCAGTTGGAAACCCGACAATCAGCACAATGCACGCTGGCGCTCGTCGGTTGTAGCGATTGACCGAAAGACTCGCCGTTATTTTTTTCAAGGAAATATTTATCAAGAAAAAGGAACTGACCCCGTCTTTTTAGAGAATCTTTTATTTGATTGTGATTTGAAAAATAGCAGAGCAGCAAAAGCAGAATTTGACAGATTTATTCAAGAGATAAAAGAACAAGAGCGCGAGGCTTTGCTAAAGCTGCGCTGACAATCAAAGAGGTTTTTGAGTCCGCTTTTTATTTGTGCTATAATATTTTCTGACTGAAAACAATATTAGAAAGTATGAAAATGACAGATATTGACATTGAACGTTATCATGAACTAGCTCAACAAAAACAAAAAGAACACCGCAAATTTTTAGCAACACTCAAGAAAAAAGCTCCTAAAAATCTTGATAAAATTACTCAAGAAATTCACACAGAAGTTTTTAACGAGATTGATTGCACAAAATGTGCTAACTGCTGCAAAAGCTTAGGTCCTCTGTTTACAGAAGCAGATATCACACGCATTTCAAAAGTCTTTCGCATGAAACTTGGCGTATTTGAAGACATGTACCTTCGTGTTGATGAAGACGGCGACAAAGTCTTTCAATCAATGCCTTGTCCATTTTTAGGCGATGACAACCTTTGTACCATTTACGACGTCCGACCAAAAGCATGCCGTGAATTTCCACACACAGACCGCAAAAAAATCTATCAAATTAATAACCTAACCATCAAAAACCCCCTTTTCTGCCCCGCAGCCTACCTCTTTGTCGAAAAACTCAAAGAACGATTGGAAGGGAAATAAGTGAGGAGTTGTAAATGAATACATCTATTCAATTAAAAGAGATAGATACTCAAATTGCTGAGGAGAATGTTTGTAAGCTTTTTAACGAAAATAAAACTTATTTTTTTAATGGAAAGTGGGGATCTGGTAAATCAAGCTTCCTAGAGAAAGTAGAACAAAAAAGCTGTAAAAAGTTCATAATAATAGATTTGTGGCGTATACAAGATAGTCGATCGATTATTGAATATTCTTTTTCAAAACTCTATATGTGGAGGTACTGGGGCTTAAAATGTTGTGCTCTTGGCATGGTTGCTGTCTCTATTTTGATGAGTAACGTTGTTAATCTAGGTTTTAGTAATTGGAATTTTTTTAAAAACGTGCCATTGATTAACGAGTTTGGAGGGTTTATAGTCCTTCTCATTGGTATCTATCAATTTTTTAAAATAGAATCAGATGACTGTTATGCTTATTTGTTTAAAAAATGGGCATTAAAAAATAAAGTTTTGGTAATAGATGATTTTGATAGGTTATCAGATAGTCAACAAGAACAAGCTTATAAATTATTCAGCCTTTTAGAAGGAAAGTGTCCTATTATATTTGTTGGAGATATTTCAAAAATATACCGCAAACAGGACAATTATTTATCAAAGATAATTGATAGAAGAATAGAGTTACCTTTTGTGTTGCATCCCACATCAATTTGGAAAGAATATTTTGACAGTCTAGAAGAAAAATTTAATTGTCGAATAGATATTAATCTAAGAAAAGTTGTAGAAAAGGAACAAAGAAATCTTAGAGATAGAAAACATTTTAACGATTATGTGAATAAGGAATTTTTTGAACGTGGAAAATTCAACCATGTTCAAGTTAATCAACAGTTATTAGTTATTTATGTGTATTTATTTCATTCGGATTATTATGAAATGTTACTTAACGATGAAATCATAGAGTATAAGGAAGATAAAGATTTTAATTTAACAAAATTATCATTAGAAGGAGATACAATAGAAAAGCAATTAAATACTCTTCAAACTAGTGATAGTGCAGAGTACCCTCCTTGTTTTCATAAGGAAAAGCAAAACTATTTCTTATATGAGAATACAAGAAATAGAACTATTGAAGAATTTTTGGTTTTATTCGAAGATAACGATAAATTATTGAAAGAGCTTAAGGATTCTAATATTGATTCAGACTGTTATCAATACTTATCATCAGATTATCGTAAACTCGATGAGTCTAGCAAACAAAATTTATTCAAAATTTCTTTAACTTTATTATTAGATGATTATAGCAGTGCTTCAATTAATTACATCATTCGTGAACAACTTAGCCCAATAGCTCGTCAGGAAGTGGAAAAGATATCCGAAAAAGATATATGTAATATTTTTTTGGGGTATGACTTAGATGTATCAGAAATATTATTTATTCTGCAAAAAACTAGTATTTATAGTATCCACAAAATAGGATGTATTTTTAAAGATACACTATCACAAGAAATTAATCATATAATGGAATTTAAAAAACCGATAATATTGCTACTTTCTTACTTGAGTAGTAAAGAATTATATGGAAAATTTGACGCATGGAAACCTGAAATTTGGGAAATAATCAAGCAATTTAATGATGATGACTTTATTAATTTTTGGTGTGCTAATTATATTATTTGTAAAAAAGATTCAAAAGAATATATTGTTTGGAAGAGCACGTATTCATTTGAGCAAATTAATAAAAAAATTGATAATACAATTATTATTGAAAAAATAGCCCCAAGATTAAAGGAGTTAGAACAAAAAGGTTTTACTTTTGATTTTAAAGATGATACAAGATTTAAGGTAGATGATTGACTCTCACCTCCCCTCATTTTGAGGGGAGGTTTTTCTATCCCTTACTGCGCTTGCGTTTTCGTGAAAGCGGTAAAATTTGCAATCAAATAAATGTACTTTGCATGAAAATCATAGTAAGCTTACAGTAATCGAACTAGAGGAGGACACTTATGTTTTTAGCCTGGAATGAAATAAAACACTCGAAGTTACGTTATGGATTGGTAGTAGGAGTAATCTTTTTAATTGCTTACCTAGTATTTTTCCTGACAAGTTTAGCTAATGGCTTGGCACAGACCAATCGTTCGGCGGTTGATTCTTGGAAATCTGATTATGTCATTTTAAATGAGCAAGCTAATAAAAATCTGCGCATGTCACGCTTTTCAGTCGACTTAAAAAGTGATGTTAAAGCTGATAAAATGGCAGAATTGACACAAGCTTCTGCAACAATTAAAGACAAGGAAAAAAAAAAGATTAATGTCAATTTATTCGCGATTAAGCAGGATGAATTTCTACGTCCGAAGTTGAGTGAAGGAAGGCTTTTCTCAAAAACAGGAGAAGTCGTCGCTGATAGTAGCTTAAAAAAATCCTATCAATTAAAAATTGGTGACAAAATTACTCTTGGAGATAGTACTAAAAAGCTAACTATTACTGGTTTTACGGATAATGCTAGCTTTAACGTTCAGCCAGTCCTTTACATGACAAAAGAAACACTGGCAAGCGTCCTTGCGGATAATGCTCAAGTAAATACAATCAGTGCTCTTGTGATTCGTGGCAAGGTAAATCAGGTTCCTAAAGAGCTTGAGAGCATGACCACATCAACGTTTATTGAAAATCTTCCAGGTTATAAAGCTCAGAATCTGACTTTTTCCTTTATGATTGGCTTTTTGATTGTGATAGCAGCGATTGTCATTGGAATATTCATCTATATTTTGACACTGCAGAAAAAAGCAATCTTTGGTGTTTTAAAAGCGCAAGGCATTTCTAACGGCTATCTATCACGGATGGTTTTCGCACAGACCTTCATTTTAGCCATATTAGCGGTTAGTCTCGGCTTAGCGTTAACCCTGCTCAGTGCCGTTTTTCTACCAACATCAGTTCCGTTTCAGGTAAATCCACTCTTTTTTGCAGGAATCAGTGTGCTGATGGTTCTTATTGCCGTTTTTGGTGCACTTTTCTCAGTGGTAAGCATTGTCAAAGTTGATCCTTTAAAGGCAATCGGTTAGGAGATAATTATGACAGCAATTGAATTAATCAATATCAAAAAATATTTCAAAGATGGTCCAGATCAAATTGAAGCTCTGAAAGAGACAAATTTGACGATTAACAAAGGTGAATTTGTTGCCGTTATTGGCCCGTCAGGTTCTGGAAAAAGTACTTTTTTGACCATTATTGGTGGCCTGCAATCACCGTCACAAGGTGAAGTGAGATTGAACGGCCAAGCTTTTAGCCAGAAAAAAGAAAAAGCGCGTGCTAAGATGCGTTTTGACCAGATTGGCTTTATCTTGCAAGCTTCCAACCTAGTACCCTTTTTAAAAATCAAAGATCAGCTACGCTTGGTTGACAAGGTTGATAAGAAAAAACAGCGCGAATCGATTGACAGCCTTTTTGACCAGCTGGGTATTGCCAGTATAGCAGACAAATATCCTGAGGAAATTTCTGGCGGGCAAAGGCAACGAGTGGCGATAGCCAGAGCCTTGTATAATGACCCAACGATTATCTTGGCTGATGAGCCAACAGCGAGTTTGGACACTGAAAAAGCCATGGAAGTTGTCAAAATTCTAGCCGACGAGGCCAAAGAAAAGAATAAAGCAGTCTTAATGGTTACGCACGACAGACGTTTAGTCTCTTATTGTGACCGATTGTTGGTCATGGAAGACGGCGTTTTACGAGAAGAAGAGATTGCTGCTTATCAGTAGTAATTTGTCTTGAAATGCGATGTGTGATATAATGAGGTCAAATCTTACCGATTCAAAAAAGGGTCGTTAGTAAAGGAGACGTCATGATTACTTTTTTCTTACAAATGCGTCGGACATTGCGTGTCTTGTGGTCAATCTTTAAGGATGATGAAACCAGAGGAATTGCAGGTGTCACTGCTGTTTTATTGCTCAGTGGGACACTTTTTTATGCAAATGTAGAACATTTTACTTATTTGGATGCCCTTTATTTTTCATTTACAACTTTAACAACGATTGGCTACGGGGATATTTATCCCGTTACAGCAGCTGGAAAGATTTTTACCATGATGTATTCAGTTGTCGGATTAGGGGTTATGGGGAGTTTTCTAGCTGTTGTGGTTAAAAAATTGGGTCAATTGGATAAAAAAAAGTGAGAGAAGACCTGTGATTTATCGTGATTTATTGTTTGATTTGGACCATACTTTGCTTGATTTTAACGCGGCAGAAGATGTTGCTCTGACAGAACTTTTGACAGAGGCGCACGTGGATGATATTGAAACTTACAAAGAAGTTTATATTCCCATGAATCGTAAACTTTGGAATGATTTAAGTTTGAAAAAGATTACCAAAAAAGAATTGGTTGACACCCGTTTTTCTCGTTTATTTGCGCATTTTGGACATGAGGTTGATGGACATGCCTTTGCTATGCGCTATCAAGATTTTCTTAGCCAACAAGGTCAGACTCTTCCTGGGGCAGATCAGTTGTTATACCAGCTAAATCAAGAAGGTTACCGCATTTTTGGTGCAACAAATGGCATTACCAAGATTCAAACTGGTCGCATGGCTAATTCAGGGATTAAAGATTATTTTGAACACGTCTTTATCTCTGACGAAGTTGGTTATCAAAAGCCAGATAAAGGCTTTTATGACGCCATTTCTGGAGCCATTTCACGATTTAATCAGGAAAAAGCTTTGATGATTGGTGATAATTTGCTGGCGGATATTCAAGGTGGCAATAATGCTGGCATCGATACTGTCTGGTATAACCCAGATAAAAAAATCAATCACACCGTAGCTAACCCAACCTACACCGTCCATAACTATCAAGAATTGCTAAAATTATTACGATAAAAACCAAAGCTAGAAGTTTTAACTTCTAGCTTTTATCTTTAATAATCGATTTTACGTTCTTCTGTGATAAGTTTAGCCATTTGTTCGGGGTTAATAATTTGAATCTGATGGCCAGTTTTTTCAATCATTTCTTCAGCGCGAAGTGATTTTACCATTCGTGCAATAGTCACTGAGTGCATGCCTAGGTAGCAGGCGATTTCTTGATAGGTAAAGAAGGTATTTAAAGCTAAATGACCTGATTCACATGGCTCAGCTTGGTCAAGTAAGAAGCGGCAGAATTGGACCAAAGCAGGTTCGTTTTTACTGCTGTGAAAATGTTCCATGAGATAAATATGATTTTCGGTCAATGTATTTAACATCAGGCTAACAACTGATGGAAATCCTAGCAAGTCTTGAAATTGACGATTAGAAATGCGGTAAGCCACGCAAGGCGTTTTGGCAACAATTGAAAAAGATTTTTTCCCGTAATAGTTCAAATGCAGATTGTTCATCAATGGAACAAAGCCGACAAATTGTCGCTTTTTAAAGTATAGATAAGTTGTTTCTTTGCCATCACAAGAAATAGACGAAAGAGCACAGATGCCTGAAGATAGAATATAAATATCACCGCTTGTTTCGCCAGTGACGGACTGTGCGAGATTATCTCCCTTTTTAAAGGTCACACGTTCGCCGTATTGATAAAGTTCTGTAATATCTAGTGTAGAGTGCATAATTACCCTTTCTAAAATTAACATAGGCTATATAACTATATAGTTTACGTTAAAAAAGCGTTTTTATCAAGCCAAAAAATCAGAAAAAGAGCTTAAAAATATCTTGATAATGATTTTTAAAATGACTATTTTTGCGCCAAATAAAGGTAAAATCATGACTTATGGCAGAAATATCCAAATTAATTTTTTGGAGTTTACCTGCAGAAATTTCTTTTTGAACCACGCTTTGATAAACAAAACTAATTCCCAGATTTTTTTGGACCAGCTCGCAAATGGTATTTAGATTACCAATTTCAGTGATTTTATGGAAATCAGAAATGGTTAGATTGGCCTCTTTGAGCATGATTTCAAGTATTTCACGGGTACCTGACCCTTGCTCGCGCACGATGATAGGATAGGCTAGTAGGTCTTCTAAAGAATAGCTTCCGCTTGCTAGGGGTGAGCCGGGAGAAGCGACCGCGATGAAAGGTTCTGTGCGATAAGGCAGAAAATCGTATTTTTCTTTTGCAAAGAAACCTTCGATCAAGGCAAAATCAATCTGTCCATTATCAATAGCTTTTAACAGTGTCTCGGTATTATCCACCAGCATTTTGACTTGGAAATTCGGGTGATTTGCCAAAATATCCACTAAAGAATCGGTCAAAACATACTCGCCAATGGTCAAAGTAGCCCCAAAATTTAGCGGCTGTAAATCTTGCTTGAGCTGTGTCTTGAAATGCTTAATATCTGTGTCCATAGTCGTCAGCAAATCAAGCAATTCTTTGCCACTTTGTGTCAGCCGACATTGCTTGCCAGAAAAGGTAAAAAGCTTAGTTTGATACTCTGTCTCTAAAGTTTTGACATGCTTAGTGACTGCAGGTTGAGTGATATGCAATTCTTTAGCAGCTTGGGTAAAATTAAGCGTTTCGCAGACTTTCATAAAGGTAAAAACACGGTAATCAAGCATAATAATCTCCTATTATTTTTTTTTATTATATCATAATAAATCATAATTTTATATTATAACTTGTCTAGGTTATAATATTTTGTGAAAAGGAGTTTTTATTATGATGACAATTGAGAAAAAATTGCCGGGAATTATGTTTTGTGTGATTCTGGCTTTACCAGCCTGGTTTTTAGGGCATTTATTTCCACTTGTAGGAGCGCCAGTATTTGCAATTCTACTTGGGATGGTTGTGGGGAATTTTCATAATAATCGCACCCAAACCACTGATGGTATTGCTTTTACATCAAAATATATTTTACAAGCAGCGGTTGTTTTATTAGGTTTTGGTTTAAACTTAACACAAGTTTTTAAAGTTGGGACACAGTCATTGCCAATTATTATTTCAACCATTGCAGTCTCGTTGGTTGTAGCGTTTTTATTGCAAAAATGGCTAAAATTGGATAGTAATATAGCAATCTTGGTTGGTGTTGGGTCATCTATTTGTGGTGGCTCAGCTATTGCCGCAACAGCACCAGTTATTAAAGCAAAAGATGAAGAAGTCGCAAAGAGTATTTCGGTTATCTTTCTTTTCAATATCTTAGCGGCACTAATTTTTCCAACGTTGGGAGAATTACTTCACCTATCTAACCAAGGTTTTGCGCTTTTTGCGGGAACAGCTGTCAATGATACGTCATCCGTTACGGCGACCGCGACAGCTTGGGATGCTGTTCACGGGTCAAATACCTTAGACGGTGCAACAATTGTGAAATTAACGCGCACATTGGCCATTATTCCGATTACTTTAGGACTGTCAATCTATAAAGCCTATCAAGATTCAAAAAATGGCAGAGCTAACCAAACGACTTTCCAATTGAAAAAAGCTTTTCCAATGTTTATTCTTTATTTCTTATTGGCTTCGATTGTCACGACAATTGTCAGCGGTTTAGGAATTGATACGGTTATTTTTGATAATCTTAAGACACTTTCAAAATTCTTTATTGTCATGGCAATGGGAGCTATTGGTCTTAACACGAATCCTATTAAACTTATTAAGACTGGTGGACAAGCTATTGGATTGGGAGCTACGTGTTGGATAGCTATCACCTGTGTCACTCTCTGGATGCAACATCTTCTAGGGATTTGGTAATGAAAATGTAGGAACAATGTTTGTGACTATTCAAGCATTGTTTTTCTTTTTTTAAAAAATGATAGCGTTTACTTGAAATCGTTTCCTTAAGTGCTATAATGACCTTGAAAACCTTAGTTAAATTTTATAAATAAAGACTATTAATCTAATGGTTAACAGTTGTAAGGCATGGAATTTAGCAACAATAAAGGAGGAAAAGGTACGATGGCATATAAAACAACTTATCCTTATACAAACGAGATTCTTGCGACTTTTGACAATGCAACGGATGAAGCGTTAGAGGAAGCTTTGGCAAATGGGCATGCGCTTTATAAAAAGTGGCGTGCTGAAGGTGGCTTAGCAGAGCGAAAAGCTCAATTGCGTAAGATTGCTGAGCTGCTACGTCGTGACGTTGACAAATACGCTGAAGTCATGACAAAAGACATGGGAAAATTGTTCGTGGAAGCTAAAGGCGAAGTGGACCTCTGTGCAGAAATTGCTGATTACTATGCTGATAAGGCAGAAGAATTTTTGAAACCACGTCCACTTGAAAACATTAATGGTGATGCTTATTACATCAAGCAAGCGACAGGTGTTTTGGTAGCCGTTGAACCATGGAATTTCCCATTCTATCAAGTCATGCGCGTCTTTGCGCCAAACTTGATGGTCGGGACTAAATCCTAATATTTTACAATTTAAAAATAAGCCTAATTTCATCAGGCGTGACTTCAACTCTTGATACCAACATTCTAACTATCTTTTTTTGTTCTTCGTAAGTCATTGTCGATATATCTTCCATCTTTATAACTTTTTCAAATGCAGGCTTATTGTTTGGCTTGTTTTTATTTTTGGCTATAATCTCTTCTATGCTATTTTTTTCTTTCAAAATCTTGTCACTTTTTTCTTTTAGATTGTCTAAATCTATCAAGCTGTTGATATATAGGTCATTTAATTTTGAAAGTTTATCATTAACCTTTTTTAGCTGATTATAATAAGTGTCTAAATTTGCCTCGGGCTTACCTTTATACAAGGATTCGATAATTTTAGGATTCAACTGTAGCTTACTGATTTCTGTTAAGACATATTTTTCAATATCATCAGCTTTATGACGCCTTGATTTTTCGCAAAATTTTCCATTATTATAAATGGTCGCCTTTGCTCTACCAGTGAAACGGTTAGGACATGAGTAGGTTCTTGTCCTTGTACCGTCTTTTTTAGGTCTATAACTGTCTATTTGTAAAGGAGCACCACAGTATCCACACTTTACGATACGAGAAAGTAAATATTTTCCTTGGAAAGCCCTAGTATTCGTTGCTTTTTCAGAGCGCTCACGTAGCATTTGCTGGGCACGTGTGTATGTTTCGTCGGATATGATTGGTTCGTGTAACCCGTCAAATATTTCTCCTTTATACTTGACTTTACCTGTATAAGATATGTTACTTAGTATTCTTGTAACCTTTGTAGGTCTCCAATTGTCAGGGTGGTTTTTTCGCAAAAATGTTGTGATTTCCATTATGCTCCACCCAGAATTGAGTTTATCAAAAATATTTTTGACGGTCTCAGCAGCAAATGGCTCTATATTCAACATTTGAGTTTCTTGATTGTAAACGTATCCGTAAGGCGGTGTATGCCATGAAGTTGTTTTCCCTGACTTTGCTCGTCCTTTAACACCTAGCTGCATACGTTCTTTGATTTGCTCCCTCTCAAACTCGGCGATAGCAGAAAGCAGTGTGATAAACAGATTCCCCATAGCTGATTTTGTGTCTATGTTTTCTTGTAAGCTAACAAAATCAACGTTGTTAGCGTTAAAAACGTCTTTGACTAAGTAGAGCGTGTCTCTGACATTTCGACTAAGACGGTCAAGCTTATATACGACTACAGTATCAAATTTGCCAGATTCAGCGTCTTGTATCATTTTTTGCATAGCTGGTCGTTCTAGCTTACCGCCAGAAAAGCCGCCGTCAGAATAGTTGTCGTAAATAACCCAACCCATAGCTTGACAATATTTTGTTAAAGCTTCAATTTGTTGACCGATTGAATAACCTTCCTCGGCTTGGTGTAGTGTAGAAACACGACTGTATATAGCTACTTTTCGTTTTGTTTGCATTGATTTATACCTCATTTCTTGTTAAAATGGGTATAGTAAAGAGCCCTACTAAAAGTAGGCTTTTACTATACTATTAATTATTAGCTCACGCTCTCCTCGTCCAAAATTTGAGCGTGGGCTTTTTTTGTTTACTTAAATAATTTCATGATGTCAGATAGACCAAATGTAGTTTTATGATAAACCTTGTTATAAGCTGCTTTCTTTGGATTCTTTACCCAGCCCATACCTTTTTTACCATAGCCGGGGATAATGGCTCTTTTAGCTTGTCTTTTCCACTTTGCCGTTGTCCGAGCCTTCAAACTCTTTTTTAAACTTGGTTTTCTAAATCCAACTTTCATAATCTAACCTCTTTAGTCAACTTCTACGGGAATAATGTCTTCATTCTTGCTTGACAATGCAACAACGCGATATTGGTCAGCGTCAACTTTATAACGTAAAGCGATTGTAGTTGTGTCATCTGGTAGAGTTTTAGCAGCTTCGGAAATTGTTTGACGGTAAGCTTGCAATATAACTTTTTGAGTTTCATCAGCTGTATTAGAATCAACCGCTTCGATAATTTGTTTCATAGTATCGGCGCCTTCATTAGAAAGCGTAATATTAATTACGTTATGACCGTCCGGAAAATCGCTGTCAGCTACATTGTTTTCGACTTCAACAGTAAAGTTTGAATCATTGTCAGGATTTAAATTATCATTTAATTCTTTAATAACAGAATCGTAAACGCTGTTATCTACTTTTTTACTTGATGAAGTAGTAGAACTTTGTGACGTACTTGTACTTGATGAAGTGCTAGAGCTTGTGTCTGAATTTGACGAACAAGCGGCAAGTGTAACGACTGAAAGAAGTGTGATACTTCCTAAAATAACTTTTTTCATTTCAATAATTTCCTTTAATTCAGCTTTTAACGTGATTCAGTATTTGCACGTAGTTTTATTTTTCTGAATAACTACCAACAACTTCGCCAATGATTCTAAAATCACTATCGGAATCAATTGGGATGTCTTTGTATTTTTCGGTATTAAAGCTATGTAAGTACGCTCCAGAATCGTCAATGATTAATTCTTTGATATAAGCATCACCGTACAACTCAAATACACCAATATCACCACTTGATAAATCGACAGATAACTTTACAAATACGTAATCACCGGAATGATATTCTGGCTCCATTGAATCTCCATAAATTGGAACGACAAAGTCAGCATCTACATCTACTGGTAACTCAATCTGTTCAACTTGTACATCGTTTAAATACTGCCCTGTACCGGCGGAAGCGGGTTGGTCGTAGTAGTCGTAGATGTAATATGTAACTTGTGGTTCATTTACTGTATTCTGATTTTTTTCTTCTAATTTTTGTTCTTTTAATTGATTATCAGCATAGTTTAAAACTTTCTTTTGACGAGGCGCTTTGAGTTCGTTATATATAGAAATAATCTCAAGTTGTGAGTTATCTTTATCATCAAAATAATCAAGAGGTACACTAAAGAAATCAGCAAGTATCTTTACAGATGACAATCTAGGTTCTTCCCTGTTGTTCTCCCATTTTGAAATTTTTCCTTTATTGAAATTAATAGTGTCTGGGTACTCATTATTTAGAGTATCAGCTAATCCTTGAAGAGTTAGCCCATTTTTCTTTCGTAATTCTTTTATCTTATCACCAATCATGTCATAATGTTTCACCTTTCATAAGATAAGTAAATAATAACACAAAAGTTTCGTTTTCGCAAACTTTTTATAAAAAATAACAAAAAGTTGTTGACAACGAAACAAAAAAGATATAAACTATAATCATAAAAGTTGCGAAAAGAGCAACTTAGAAAGGAGTAAACAAATGACTGTAGTAGCTGATTACGGTAAACCATATCTGAATTTAAAAAGCATTATCGTTTCAAAAGGAATGAAGCAAAACGATGTTGCTCAAAAATTAAACATGAGTAAAACAACATTTAGCGCTAAAATCAACAGAAACAATGGACGTGATTTTTCATATTCAGAAGCAGTTCAAATCGCACATATGCTCAATATTAAAATGGAAGATTTCTAAATGAAATCTAAAAATTTTATCTAAAAGTTTCGAAAACAACAACTTAGAAAGGAGCAGACATAAAATGATACATCATTACATTACACATTACGCCAGCAATGGTAAAGATTACGCCGAAGCGTGGATTCAAATTAATATTTTTGGAAAGTGCTTTTGTTTATCAAAAAAACGCACAACCATTGAACGATTGTACGCAGATAAAGATTAAATTTTCTTCCAACCATTACCTTTAGTTGAGGTTGGTGGAAGTCTATCGCCTTTTCCTATAGTTGCTGTATGACCATTAGAGACTTTTCCTCCAAGAGGTCCTACTTCAATATAACGACCTGGCGCTTGATTATCCGTTCCAGGCTTGATTGGTTTATTAGCCATATTCTCTCCTTTCCATAATATTTGACTCACAGGAAATCTCTTAGTTTGGTAGTTAAAGTTTTTTACCTGATTGTCATATCTATATTATAGCAGAAAGTAGAATTAATCACAAGATGTAGTGAGTAAAATTAAAAACAGATACAACATATTGTGGTTTGGTGAAGATATGTGGAAAAAATTAAATCATATTTTGATTGAAAAAGGAATGACAAAAAAAGAACTTGCGGAAAAAGCAGGAATTAGTAAAAACACAATCCAAAACATTCGGAATAGTAAAATCTCATTTCGAAATATGGTCAAAATCGCTGACGCTTTAGATGTTAGCTTAGATGAATTTAGAAAGGATAATACATGAACAATTTAATCAATGTAACTTTAAATGAAAACCAAGAACCTGTTGTTTCAGGTCGCCAACTCCATAAGGTTTTAGGGGTTAGAACAGCCTATAAAGATTGGTTCCCACGTATGACAGAATATGGCTTCGCAGAGAATGAGGACTTTAGCTCATTTTTGAGCAAAAGTACCGGTGGGCGTCCAAAACACGACCACGTTCTTAAATTGGACATGGCAAAAGAAATCGCAATGATTCAACGTACCGACAAAGGAAAAGAGGTCCGCCAATATTTCATCCAAGTCGAAAAAGACTTCAACAGTCCTGAGAAAATCATGGCTAGAGCTCTTAAAATTGCTGACCGTAAAATTATTAAACTTGAAGCAACAATTGAAGAGCAAAAACCTAAAGTTATCTTCGCCAACGCTGTTAGCGCAAGTCATACGTCTATTTTAGTCGGTGATTTTGCCAAACTTATGCGTCAAAACGGCTTGAATTTTGGTCAGAATCGTATGTTTGCATGGCTGCGAGAAAATGGCTATCTAATCAGTCGCAAAGGCAACAGTTGGAACATGCCGACGCAAAAAGCAATGGATTTAGGCTTGTTTGAAATTAAAGAAACGACTATCAATCATTCAGACGGTCACATCAGCATTAATAAGACACCTAAAATCACAGGTAAAGGTCAACTATATTTTGCTGATAAGCTACTGAATAACATTGCTTAATTAACCGTGCTTCTCAGGCTGGTTGATATGGCTCTAGTAGGTGATTACTCATAAATATCAATTTGACTATGTTTTATTTTCCTTACCAATATAGATTTTTTATTCATTTACACAATAGTATCTCCTAATTTATTTTTATCCGGCTGAAACGCCTACTAGGGCTATATCAGCTAGCCTGAGAGCACAAAAAAGCCCTTAGCTAACGGCAATTAGTTAAAGGGCAAACATAAACTTTTACAAAGGTATTTTAACATGAAACGAAAAAAAGAACAATGGAAACCTAAGGTTACCAGTTATCGTGAAGTAACTGAAAACGATGAAATAAAGCTGGTTGAATTTGACCCAGCGAGCTATACAATTCCGGCAGGTCATTCGGTGTACAGAACACTTGTAGCAATCAATGAAACACGCTTAGAGGAGCAAACAGCATGACATATTTAATTATCGCAGTCGCAGTTTTAGCGATTACTGAAGTAATTACATTAACAGTGTTCGGTAAACGAGCACGTAAGAAAGAAGAACCAGTCAAACCTAATTATTCAGGTTGGGAAGCGAGTGCTATCGCATACAATCGCATGCACGGTTTGCCAGACGATGCGATTTAAGAGGTACTAGATGGAAAATGAATACTTTGACACAGATGAAATCATGCTAATCGGTTTTGACACAGATGGCTGGCACGGGTGCTGGGGCGAAAGAGAGGAAGAAGATTAATGCAATACATCTTTCAAAAATACAACATCAAGCTATACAGCTGTTAGCAATGAGTTCTTGGACGATGATGAGCTTTCTTTTAAAGCTAAGGGAATACTGATGGTCATTTTAAGAAATAAAGAAAACTGGCGAGTGTATCCAGAAGAAATAGCTAAGCGGTCAAAAGACAAAGTTTCAGCTGTTAGGACAGGTTTAAAAGAATTAGAAGAGCATCAATACATAAGGACTTACAAAAAAGGGTTAGGTGATAAAAGCGGGATATCTTACTTTAGGTTTTGTGCTGATAGGAAAATAACTGATGAAATCTTTGAGCAGTTAAAACAACAGCTAGATAACGAGCTAACTCAAATGTAGAAAACTCAAAGTTGAGTTTCTCAAAGTTGAGTTTCTCAAAGTTGAGAAATCACCAACTAATAAATACTAACAATAAATAACTACTAATAATAAATAATTACTAAAGATTAATAAGTGGGTGTTATGGAATTAAAGGAGCTTATTAATAATTTTGAAGCTAATTTTGGACGAATGCTTTCACCGTTCGAATTGGAAGATATTCAAAAGCTTGTTAAAGAGGACGGCTATTCTGTTGAATTAATCAACGAGGCTTTGAAGATAGCTGTACGAAATGGAAAGCTATTCTTAAACTACGTCGTTGGCATTCTGGTTCGTATGAAATCTCAAGGTATTACAAATATTGAGCAGTTGAGAGTTGCTGAACAGCTAAAGCAAGGAAGTAGCAAACCAGTTGAAGTTGATAACGACTTCCTGGAAATGCTGATAGCAGCCGCCGAGCTTTGGGACGATGACGAGGAAAGCAGAGAGCATCAAATTAGCTTGTACAGAGAATTTCAAAAATAGGAGAACACAATGGCAGATTTAAAACAAACAATTTTAGCAGAACACAAAACTTTGAAACGTATCGAAGAACTACAAGAGTTTATGCACGGAACATCAACGCTAGCAATTGGGTTACACAAGGATGGGATTATTGAACAGACAGAAGATAAATTGATATTCTTTGAAACAATGCACGTTTTTTCACATATTCTTGAAGATGTGTTGAATGGTAAAGATGTAGCAGAGGCAGTAGGTGATACATTGTTTCCAGATGAGGACGAAGAGTGATGAAAGTTGAATTATTACATGTAATCAACGGTTATCGCAAGTTTCATCTTGGTTTTTATGACAGCGGTCAGGAAGCAGTCGAAGCAATGAAGCGGGATATTGCTATCAATTCAGCAATTCACGAGCCTAGATTTCGTCAATCAAGAAGTACTAATAGTATTCGAATTGACTATGGTGCTAAGACTTGCTATTACTTGCTGCAAGCTAGAAAGGTCAGCTAATGCAATATGGATTGTTTGGTGACTTTGATTATGATGATTGGTTAAGTACGTACGAAGACCATGAAGCAACATTTCAGGGTGACGAGGACGAGGCTTATGACCGCTGGAAAAATGACCAGCTAGAAGATTGGAATTGGTAGAGAAAAACATGAAAAACAACAAAAAGAAATATTTGCACAATCAAAGAAATGGTGCTTTTGAGAGAGAGCTCGTTGAAAGAATCAATCTGTTTGAAGAACCTGTTAGAACAGAATTATTGACAGATTTTCGAGAGGTGTCACAAGAGGAAACATATTTTTACTTTGATAAGAAATACAAGAAAACAATGATTTTTGACTTATTTGCAATGTTTTACGCTACTGTCTTTATTAGACATTTAAAAAAATTACGCAAAATAAAAAACAAATCAGCTTCAGAAATTGATGAAATGCTCGGATTTACAATTAATTACCCTATGACCAGCTTCAGAAACACACTTTTTAATCCAACAAAAAGGAATGTGAAAATTATGTTCGGTATTTATAGACGTATGCTTCACTTAAATAATGGCAAGTCATTCGGTGCAGAGCTGACAAATGATATTTTTGATTACGATGAAATTTACAACCGCGCTTTAACTATACACGGATATAAAACACCGACAGGAGTCAATAAGAAAACAATCGAAAGCGATGAAATTAGTCAAAACAAAGAGGAAAAAGAGATGATTGAAACATATGAATTAGTTATAAACGGGAAAACAGTACTGTTTGATAAAGAAAATTCGGCGCTTGAACTACTAAAGAAAATCAAAGAGCAGACAAATATCGAAGTTGAAGTGTTTGAAACGATTAAAGAACAATTGATTTAAGGAGCAGACTATGACAACAGAATTAACACAGCGACAAATTACGTCAAGTGTGGCTAACCGAATTGAAGAAATGAAAGGCGAAGGCTTGCTAGTAGCGCCAAATTACAGTGTAAGTAATGCTCTAAGCTCTGCCTATTACGCTTTGACGAATTCAAATAGCGGTAATTTGCTAGGAAAATGTACGCAAGACAGCATTTACAACGCCTTGCTTGATATGGTTACACAAGGTTTAAGTCCAGCTAAAACTCAATGCTATTTCATTCCTTACGGGAACAAAGTCAAATTAACACGTTCGTATTTTGGAACGATGAAAGTCGTTAAACAGTTGCCTGAGGTCAAAGATATTTATGCTCAAGTGATTTATGAAGGTGATGACGTTGAAATTAAGAACGTCGAGGGTCACAAGGTGCTAGTCAAACACGATACTAATTGGCTGAATCAGGATAATCCAATCATCGGTGCTTACTGTATCATCGAAAAAAATGATGGTGAGAAAGTTTTGACAATCATGACCAAGAAAGAAATTGATAAAGCTTGGTCCCAATCGAAAAACAAGTCAATTCAAAACAACTTCCCACAAGAAATGGCAAAACGTACTGTAATCAATCGTGCTGCTAAACAGTTCTTTAACACAAGCGACGACAATGACTTGTTCATTGACGCGGTCAATCGAACGACAGCGAACGAATATGATGACGAACGAAATGTCAAAGACATAACGCCAGAACAAGACGACAGTGAAAGCATTGACAGTTTCCTTGGTGAACCATTGCCAGAAGCTGCTGACGAAGAAACAAAACAACCTAAAGATGTGACACCAATCGAAGACACCCCTCAGGAGCTCACGGAAGCCCCAGAATCGACCGAAATGTCTGAACCTGATAATTTACATGAACCAGAGCAAACAGAGCTATTTGAGCAGCTAGGAGAACTATATGACTAAGCTAACAGATGAGAACTACTATCAAGATAAAACTTACTTGTCTAATTCACGCTTTAAGCAGTATATGCAATGTCAAGCCAAAGCTTACGCTGTTGATAACGGCGAATGGATAGAAGACCGAGATGAGACCGCTCTTTTAGTCGGCAATTACGTACATAGCTACTTTGAATCCAAAGAGGTTCACGACGCTTTCGTTGAAGCCAATAAAGCCAAAATCATCGCTAAAACAGGCAAGAACAAGGGCAATCTGAAGGCTGATTTCGTTGTCGGTGAGAAAATGATTAACACCTTAAAAGATGACGACAACTTTAATCGTCTATATCACGGCTATCCAAGTGATGACGTCAAAAAAGAAATGATTGTGACTGGTGAAATTGAAGGAGTGCCAATCAAAGGCAAGCTTGACAGTATCAACCTATCTCGTGGCTATTTTGTTGACTTGAAGACCATGAGGTCGATTTACAACGAAGAGTGGAACTCAGACCTACACAAGAAAGTGCCAGCGGCAGTCAATAATATCTTAAATTTTGGCTATAATGGCCAACTCGCTCTCTATCGTGAGCTACTGAAACAGATGACAGACCAAGAGTTTAGGCCGCTTATCGTAGCTGTATCAAAAGAAAATGTTCCGGACAAGGAATTTATCAAAGTTGATGAGAATTGGCTTGATGAAGGTCTTGAAAAGATTAAGGACAACGTCAAAGAGGTCTGGGACGTGATTCAAGGCAAACAAGAACCTAAGAAGTGTGGTCATTGCGACTATTGCAAAGCCCAAAAGAAACTTTCTAAACTTATTAGCTTAAATGACATGATAGGAGATTAAAAACATGCAAATGGAACACGTTACAGATAGCGTTACTATCTACTCGGACGGAACTAATTTACAGGTCATTCATAACCTTGGCCCTGAATTCGTTTTAGATTTCAAACTTGAAAAAGAACCAACTTTCAACATTGATGTTTTAGGTAAGACAGACTACGCTTATCACCTAAAACCATTCTTTAGTGTTTCTGGGTTCTGCTCAAAGGGCGAAGCTGACCTTCATCGATTACGTTGGGCAATCTTGCAATTTCAGGAATTTGAGCAATACTTAACAGATAATCAAGCAGAAATGCTTGAATGGTATTTCAATCCGAAGGGAGAAACAGAATGATTGAGTTTGTTAAAGAAGCAGGAATGGCGTTTGTTTGGTTGTTCTTAGGTTATCTATTGGGTGAACGCCAAAGTAAAAAATAAGCCTCGGAATCGGCTCAAAAAGTGACCTAGAAAGTACGTGTCGGTTAACAGGACGACATGTAAAGAATTTCAGCGGGCGCAAGTCCTACTCACACAATTTAAAACGTGCCCGCTTTTGTTTTTGAGGAGAAAAAAATGAAAGAAGAACTTATCAAAATGACGCAAGCTGATTTTGAGGCTTACGCAAAACATAAAATTTCAGAGCACCTTGAACTTGAACCAAATGATGTCTACATGGTTTGGTTTAATTACACGCTTAGCAATATGAAAGGGTTGTTTAGCTTTGACAGCGAGAAAGCTTATCCGATGAGCAATCCAAACTCAAAATTGCCTGATTATGTGGAAGTAACTTATAACAGCAAAACACACGAGTTTTATTTTGATTGGTACACCAAAGAACGTCAAGAAGTCACTCACGTCGCTTTTGAGATTCCGGGGCTTACTGATGGAATTTGAGTTTATTTTATCGAATACCAAGAAACAAAAACAGATGTTAAACGCCAATGACCGTCCGCACTGGACGCAAAAGGCCAAAATCACCGCATATTTACGTGCCACAGCCGCTAAAGAGGGTCAAAGGTATAATTGTACCCCTTATTCAAAAAAGCGCCCTTGTGGGCTCGTAGTGACGATTTACGCCCCTACAAAAAGACGGCTTGACCCACCCAATTTTTATCCGACAGTAAAAGCGCTTGTTGATGGATTGACAGACGCCGGAATCTGGACGGACGATAACTCGGAAGTCATTAAGTTTATGACTTTTAAACGAGGTGGACCAAGCGAAATACCCGGAAAATATAGGGTTAGATTGGAAATAAAGGAATTATGACAAGAAAATTTATCGTTAGAGAATACAGCCCAAAGCTTAGAACAGCGACTTGGTTCGCTACGGACAAAGATTTTAAAGAAACAGAGTTTAAAACAAGAAAACAAGCTCTAAAATACCTAGAAAAAGCTCGTAAAGAGCCCGGACAGACAGAATACTATGAGGTGGTAAGTTGAAAGCTGAAAGATACATGTTTTTAAGTATGTTGTTATCGTTTACAACCATCGTTATAGTCGTCTTCTTCACGATTGAGCTAGGAATGCAAAAAACTGTTTATAACAATAAAATTACCGAGTTAAAACTTGAAAATACTAAGCAGAAATACGAAATCAAGCGATTAAAGGATAATCAAAGAATTATCTATCACGCTGACAATTACGGGGGAGAGTACGATTATGAAGGTACGGTTCACACTAACAAACAGTGAAATTGAGGAAATCGAGGTATTAGAGAATGAAGAATAAAAAAATCGCAGCTTTGGCAGGTGCAGCGCTCATGACAATTGGTTTAGCTACGTTGTCAGGTTGCTCTACAGAATCAGATAAAGTCTCTTATAACATTAGCAAAGAAGCTGATAATTTCAACGTTCGCAGACGTGTAGCAGTTATCAACACACGTACAGACAAGATTGAATTCAAAGTGGAAGGTCTTATCTCAGTTGATACGTCAAACAGCAAGAAGTTAGTCGTTATTGCTGAAGTATCAAAAGGAAAATACAGAAAGCACTTAATCAACATGACTAAAAATAACATGTACGTCGTCGAAGATTTAACAGACGGAACGAAAGTCAATAAATACAAGTACGAAGTTGAGTACATGCCTGAAAGCATTCTTCCTGTAACGATTACAGATAACGAGTGAGGTGCTGACAAATGAAGAATAAAGCGCTAATAATGCTAGTCGGTCTAGTGTTGACCGTAATTGGGCTTGTTGGGTGTTCAGAAAGCGGAAACGCGGCAAGTCATGGCACGTACGCTTACATACCAACCGATAAGCAGAATTGTGGTTGGGAGCGTGTGAAAATAAAAAATTATTATTTCGGCCAGAAAAGAATTGAAATCGAAACAACAGACGGACGAACCATTGAAGGGTACAATATTACAATTGTGAAGGAGTAGAAATGAACATTAAACAGACGATGATTAAAGCTTTGAGACATACTAAATGGGCGCCACCACAAAGTGTTGATGAAGAAAAATGGTATGAAGCTTGCGATAAAGCAATCGAGCTTGTCGAGCAACTCAAAGAGCCTGATGAAACCAAGATGAGCCTGAAAGATTTGGAGCGAGCGAATACACTTGTCGAAAACGTCAAAATTTTAGAAACATTGTCTAAAAGTGAAATTTATCACATTGCTGTAAAATATCCTGACGGAAGAGATGACTGTTTATTTATGGAAGACGAAATCAAAGAAAAAATTCAGAAGGTGTTTGAAGATTACGCTGATGAATTAAAAGCAGAATTGAAAGATTTGGGGGTTGATTATGAATATACAAGAATTGATTGAAAATATTAGAAACATAGACGTTGTAGAGTCGTTCATGTCAGAGACTATTTGGGTTAAACGTAATGATGTTTTAGCCCTTGTCTATCAGCTTGATGAGCCAGAGAAACCAGTAGTACCACAATTTGTGGCAGATTGGTATGAGTCAATTAAAGATGACTTCGAATATAACTTATACAAGCTTTGTACAGACTTCCGTGAACAAAAGCTGCGTGCAGACTTGAACGGATGGTTTAGCAATGACAATAACAAACCTATAGAAACATTAGTGTTGATGCATAAATTCGGATATGAGGTTGAGAAAGAAAAATTGTATACAGTAGAAATTCCAAATCCAAATAGAGCAGATGTAAGCTTAGTGCTTGGGTTATACAATGATGGTAAGGTTGCTATATTTGCTGCTTTTACAGACAGTTGGAAATATGAAAAGCAATATAAACTAACAGAAGCAGAAATCAAGGAAGATTTTGAATGGGCTTGGCAGTTTGCGAAAGAGGATGAAGAATGACTAAAAAGTATATTAAAACAACACCTGTTGAAGCGATTCAAGTAACACAATACAACTTCGTTGATGTTATGAAATTTGCTAGTAATCAAAATATTAAATTTAATCAATTGGAAGTTTTTCATACAATTGAGACTCTTGAGGGATGTATGAAATTTAAGACTTCTGATTATATAATTAAAAACCCGACTGGCGAATGCTACGTGTGCAAGAAAGAAATTTTTGAGGAAACATATAAATTATTGGAGGATTAAAATGGAAGCTTATAAAGAACGAATGGTAAACGAGCATAAAGAATTGCAAAGACGCACTGTCAAGTTAGGTGAACTGCTAAATAATTATCGTCAAGGGAAATTAGATTTTGAATTGAATTGTCCAGTAACACTGCTTGAACAACAGTTTGGCGCAATGTGTGCTTACCTTGTTGTTTTAGAACGACGTGCTGAAATCGAGGGAATCGAGCTATGACTTAAAATGTTAAGTACATCGAATTTAAGGAAGAACAACAAAAAAGCCAAGTCGCAATCAGCTCCTTAGCAAACGTTCTCATTATTACTATTATAGCATAAGGAGATTGAGAAAATGCGACTTTTTCAGGACATGGATAAGGTTTTAACAAAACACAACGCTTACGAGGTGCTTTCTCTTTACCGTCGTTATTCTCGTATGGCTGGCGAAGAGTACACACCTAAAATTACAGCGACTTACTCGCTAGAACCCAAAGCGGCAGGATTCAGCAATAGCAAACAAACAGAGACACAAGTAACTAGACGAGTGGCAGCTTGGGACGAAATGCAAGCAATTACGAAAGCTATCAATCGTATTATTGACCCGTTTGTCAGACAGATTTTAATCGAGAAGTATTGTAAGTGGCAGATGAAGTCTGATTGCGCCATCTATATGGAATTGGGCTACTCGGAGAGTGAGTTTTATCGTATGTTAGAGCGTGGAGCGATTGAGTTCGCTGAAAGCTACCGCGGTGGCGAGTTGCTGGTCTTCCGAATTGGGAGAGAAAAGCGAGAAAATAGCTGGAATAATGACGTTTGTGAGTGTTAAAATTATATTATAGAAAAAATGTGAGAGACGGACGAAATATCCGCCTCTTTTTGTGTGGGGGGTGATGGAAAATCGCTAAATTGACCATAAAACAGCAACGTTTTGCCGACGAGTACATCATTTCGGCAAATGCAACACAAGCAGCTATTAAAGCGGGATATAGCAAGAAATATGCGAATACGAATGCAAGTAAGCTACTACAAAATACTACAATCAAGTCTTATATAGATGAGCGACTAGCTGAATTGCAGTCTCAAAAAGTAGCTGACCAGCAAGAAGTTCTAGAATATTTGACTTCTGTCATGAGAGGTGAAGAAACTGAACAGACTGTTATTGGTGTTGGTGATTTAGGCCAAGAATTGACTGACATCGAGGTCAGCGCTAAAGACCGTATCAAAGCCGCAGAACTCCTCGGAAAACGTTACAGAATGTGGACCGACAAAGTAGAGGCTGAGGTACAAGGAACGGTGGTGTTCGCGAATGAAGACGACATCGCAGACTAACGACGTTGTCGTCAACCTTCCTAAAATGGTTGGTGGCGGATATGGTAAGTTTTGGCGTTCTAAGAACTTTTACAGAGTTGTCAAGGGTTCTCGTGGTTCGAAGAAGTCGAAAACGACGGCTTTGAACTTTATCACAAGACTTTTAAAGTATCCATGGGCTAACCTATTGGTGGTTCGTAGGTATTCAAACACTAACAAGCAGTCAACTTATACGGATTTTAAATGGGCGTGTAATCAATTAAAGGTTACACACCTTTTTAAATTCAACGAAAGCTTGCCTGAAATCACCTTGAAAAAGACAGGTCAAAAGATTCTGTTTCGAGGTCTTGACGACGAATTGAAAATCACGTCTATCACTGTTGACGTTGGTATTCTTTGCTGGGCTTGGTTCGAGGAAGCTTATCAAATTGAAACAGAAGACAAGTTTAGCACAGTCGTCGAGTCTATTCGTGGTAGCTTAGACGTTCCTGACTTCTTTAAGCAGATTACAGTGACGTTTAATCCGTGGAATGAAAGACACTGGCTGAAACGTGTCTTTTTCGATAAAGACACACAGCGAGCCAACACGTTAGCTTTGACTACAACCTACAAATGCAACGAGTGGTTAGATGAAGTCGATAAGCAACGTTATGAAGACTTATATGTCACTAATCCAAGGCGTGCTCGTATTGTTTGTGATGGCGAGTGGGGTGTAGCTGAGGGACTTGTATTTGAGAACGTCAGAGTTGAAGATTTTGATAAAGATGAGTTGCTAAAAAACAAGAATAACAAACTAGCACTCGGTCTTGACTTTGGTTTCACTCACGACCCGACCGCTCTTGTAGCTTGTCTGATTAATGACGAGACGAAGCAAATACATATTTTTGACGAAGCTTATCAAGTCGGCCTATTCACTCGGGAAGTGGCCGGTCTGATTGTATCAAAAGGTTATCAGAAAGCGACTATCATTGCAGACTGTGCAGAATCACGTTTGATTGAAGAGCTTAAACAAGAGCACGGGTTGAGACGTGTTAAAGCTAGTCGAAAAGGTAAAGATTCAGTCATGGCAGGTATTTCGAAGCTGCAAGGCTACCAAATTATTGTTCACCCGGCTTGTACGCACATCATGGACGAGTTTTACAGCTACTGCTACCAACAAGACAAGGAAGGAAACTGGTTGAATAAGCCCGAAGACAAAAACAACCACTTGATGGACGCATTACGCTACGCTTTGCAATGTGTCGAAAGCAAGAGCTGGCTATATTAAGGAGTATACAATGCTACAAACTGAAAATATTTCAACGCTTGGTGCTGAGATTAAGAGCTTAATCAACAACGACCGAACTAGCGCTTTGAAGCGGAAAATGCACGACGGTGTCAGGTATTATGATTCGCAGCATGACATCTTAAAGACTCGCATGTTCTTCTTTGACAGCAACGGACAGTTAAAAGAAGAGGAATATCGAGCCAATACGAAGATTTCACACGGATTCTTTACTGAACTCGTTGACCAAAAGGTCCAATACTTGCTTTCTAATCCTGTTGAATTTACGACAGAGAACCTAGAACTACAGGACTATCTGGAGCAATATATTGATGATGACTTTCAGCTTATGCTGCAAGAGCTTGTTGAAGGCGCTAGTCAGAAATCTTATGAGTATGTGTTCTGGAACGTTGATGAGAATGGCAAAATCAAATTTAAAGCAGCTGACGCACTCAAAACTATTCCAATTTACAACGAAAACTTGGCAATTGACCAGATGATTTACTACTATGACGACCAAATTACCGTCAAAAGCGAGGTCAAGGACGTGGTTCGCGCTCAGTTCTGGACCAAAGAACAAGTATTTTACTTTGTCTGCGTCGATGAAGGCAAAATGGAGCTAGACGAATCTATCAAGGTGAATCCGGCTTTCCATCAGCTCGCTAAAGATGAGAAAGGTGTTTACTACGGCAAAGGCTACGGTCAAGTGCCTTTTATCAAGCTTGCTAATAACAAGCGTGAGAAGACTGATTTAGAGCCAATTAAAGACTTGATTGATGACTACGACTTGATGGCTTGCTCATTGTCTAATAATTTGATTGATTTTGACCATCCAATTTATATCGTTCGAGGCTTTGAAGGTGATAACTTAGACTCATTAGTTACCAACCTGAAATCTAAAAAAACCGTTGGTGTCGGCGAAGGTGGCGGTATTGACGTTCAGACCGTTGATATTCCGGTCGAAGCTCGCAAGACTAAGCTAGCAATCGATAAAGAAGGTATCTACAAATTCGGTATGGGCTTTGATAGTTCTCAAACTGGCGACGGCAATATCACAAATATCGTAATTAAATCACGTTACAGCTTGCTTGACCTGAAATGTAATAAGACTGAGGTTCGATTGAGAGCGGTTATCAAGCAAATGCTTGACCTGATTGTCCAAAATATCAATGAATTGAACGGCAAAGCATTCGATTCGTCTGATATTGAGGTGACTATCACACGCTCAGTTATGGCTAACGAGACCGATAACGCCACAGTTGCTAAAACTGAAGCGGATACTAAGCAAGTATTGATTAACAACGTCATGACGGCAGCTCCTCGCTTAGATGACCGTACAGTTTTGGAACTATTGGCTGAAATCTTGGAAGTTGACCCGGACGAAGTCGAGAAAGCTTTGGGCGAACAGGCTTACAAGTCTGATTTTAACCAAATGACAGAGGTAGATGATGACGGAACTGAACCAATTTCAACAGGAAATCGAGAATCTGCTGGCGAAGGCGGACAAGAAGACTGATAAACAGTTATATGGTTTGTATATAGACACGATTAAGGACCTGAAGCAGGCTTTGCTGGTCGATTATCAACGCTATGAACAGCTATCGTCCACAGAACAGCTAAAATTAAGCCGTATGACAAACATTTTAGAACAACTTGATAAATCAACCAAGGAATTAAAACAAGGGCTTAAAACGGAAATTAACGGCCATTTAGAGAACACGGGGAAAATAGCTTATAACGAGCTCTTTTACGAATACGAGTCTAAAAACACAGCTATCAATTTCACAATACTAAAAAGCGAAGAATTGAAGACAATTATCGAGACGCCTGTAGCCAATTACAAGCTGTCCGAGCGCTTGAATGATGGTGTGGCCGAGAGACTGAGGTCAAATATCAAATCAGAGCTTACACGAGTATTCCTATTAGGCTACAGCTACAAGCAGACTGCTGCTAGGTTGGCAGAGCTTGGCTATAGTTCTTATCGTCGAGCCTTGAACATAACTCGCACCGAAGCCGGTCGAGTTCAGGCAATCGCAAGACAAAAGTCGCAAATGGAAGCAATGAAATTGGGTGTCGAGTTTGAAAAAGAGTGGATTTCAACACTTGACAATCGCACTCGTAGCGACCACGCTAAACTTGATGGTCAACGTGCCAAACCTGATGAAGACTTTGAAGTCAGCGGGCTTAAAGCGAAACAGCCGCATATGTTTGGTGTTGCTGCTGAAGATTGTAATTGCCGTTGCCGCACCGTTTCACGTTTGAAGAACGATAAAACAGCGCTTTTGAGGCGTGACAACGAGACGGGTAAGGTCGGTCGATGGAAAAATTATCATGATTGGGCGTCAAGCAAAGGGTTTGAAGTACCTAAGCGACTTCCTAAAATGCAAATTGATAATTATCGAAAAGGAGCGATTCGGGCAATCGAAAAAACCAATATGTCCTCTGCTGTTGGTTTAGCAAATTACAACCAATTTCTTGATAAATTTGATACAATTAAAGATGAGAATATGCTAAAGATGTACTCGCAACTTGGCAATAAATTGGAATTCCAATCTCTCAAAAGAAAAAGAGCTTTCGCAAGAAGAAGCAGCGTCCAATTGAATCAAGATTGTTTCGATGGTATCAAGACCAAAGATGGTCAAGCTTACATAAAAAATCCGCTTTCTACCGTTTTTCATGAAAATGGTCATGCCTTTGATTATTTAGGGTTTGACAAGCTAACTAAAGGCGAGCGAGTGGTCATCGGTCAACAGAAATCACGTTTATCTGGAAAAACTTACACAGTTGACATATACGGCACACACGCTTCTTCTTTACCGCAATATAACTTGAAAGAGACGCTCCAAAATGATTTTTGGAGATATATTAACGGTGATTTGCGAATTATCAAAAAAGGCGAGCGGGTTCCGGCAGCAGAAAGAGCCGAAATCAGAAGAAAAAACCAAGAAAACATAAAAGAATTCGTGAAGGAAGTAGAAAAACTCGGAAAGAAAGTCCCTGATGTAATCCCGCCACTATCAGATATGTTTGAAGCTACAGGTTATCATTATGATTATCCTTTTGGCTGGGGGCATGGGAAGAAGTACTGGAAACGTCCGGGGTCGGCAGAAACGGAGTTCTTCGCAGAAATCAGCGAACTTTTAGCGACAAGTCCCGAAGCATACAACGAAATCAAACGAATGTTGCCGAACGCTGTAGAAGTTTATCATCGAATTGTAGAAGATATTTTGAAGGAGTTGTAATATGTTTTATTTTGAAGATGACAAATTAAAAACAAGAGTATTAGACGCCGAAGAGAAGTATTCTGAACATTTTCAAGAAGATTTTCCGATTTTTGAAGTACTTTCGGAAATGCCAACGGCTGACGAAGTTGAAAAGTTTGAAAAAAGCGTCGCTGATTGCATTAGCAACGATAAACCTTATCCAAAGCCAGATGATTATGATGACAGGCTTTATTAACTAGCACTATCTTAACTGATGGTGCTTTTTTTATACCCAAAAGTCGTAGAAATACGGCTTTTTTGTTTTGCGCTCTTAGTCTAACGGAAAGACGTTGGTCTCCAAAACCAAAAATATAGGTTCGATTCCTATAGAGCGTGTTCGCCAAGACAAGGCGTTAAATTGTCAACATTATTCAAATTCTCGTGGTCGTCTCACGTTAAAAGGACGTAGAAGGAGAACAAATGAAACGTGAATTTCTACAGTCTCTAGAACTGTCTGAAGAAGTTATCAATCAAATCATGGCAGAGCACGGCAAAACCGTACAAGCTACGCAAGAAAAACTGTCCGCGGCAGAAGCACAGCTTAACGAAGCCAATGCTACTCTTGCCACTTTGAAGAAAAATAACAAGGACAATGAGGGGCTACAAAGCGAATTGAAGTCTTATAAAGAGCGAGTTGAAATGCTAGAACAGGAAGCGAAAGATAACGCTCGTAAACAGACAATCAAAGACGCTTTGACGGCTGCTAAAGGGACTGACGTTGATTATCTCATGTTTAAACTTGGTGACCTTGAAGTCGATGACGAAGGCAATGTGAAAGACCTTGAGAATAAAATCAAGGACCTGAAAGCAAGTCTTCCAACTTTCTTTGAGGAAGCACCAGAGCCACCTAAAGAACCAGAAGGGTTCACTAAGTTAGGCGGCGCCAAATTAGGCGGTGGACAACCACCCAAAGAAACAAGTCTTGAGTCAGTTCTTGCAAATCCTGAAATGAATTTGACTCAGTTCTTGCAACAACAGAGCAAATAAAAGGAGAATTTAAATGTCAAACGAAATTACAAAAGTTCTGGATACTATTACGCCAGAGATTTACAATGCTTATATTCAGCAGTATACTGCTCAAAAATCACTAATCGTTAACTCAGGTATCGCAGTCGCTGACGAACGTGTTTCTAAAATGATTACAGCAGGGAATACAATAGTTAACATGCCGTTTTGGAATGACCTTAACGGAGATGACGAAGTTCTTGCAGAAGATAAGGAACTTTCAACTGGTAAAATCACAGCGGGTAAAGACGTTGCTGCGGTTATGTATCGTGGTCGCGGTTGGGCTGTCAACGAGTTGGCGGCTGTCGTTTCTGGTGATGACCCATCACGAGCTATCCTTAGCCGAATCGGCGATTATTGGGTTCGTCAAGAACAAAAAGTGTTGCTTTCAGTGCTTAAAGGTTTGTTCGCTGAAAGCGGAGCACTTGCTTCTACACACTTGCTAAACATTGCGACAAAACCAATTACAGCCAAAGAAGTGCTTAACGCCAAACAACTACTTGGTGATTCTGCCGATAAACTTAAAGTCATGGTTATGCACTCGGCTGTATATACTAAATTGCAACAAGATAACTTGATTGTTTATATTCAACCAACAGACGCAACAATCAATATTCCGACCTATCTTGGATATCGTGTCATCGTTGACGATAGCAACGCACCAGCTGATGATGTATATACTACATACTTGCTTGCAGAAGGTGCTTTCGGTCGTAATAACGGAACACCAGCAGACCTTACAACTTTCGAAACTAACCGTAAAGCAGCCGCTGGCGTTGATGAAGTATTCACACGTCGCGCTTTCGTATTTCACCCGTATGGAGTTAAATTCACAGACACTACTGTAACTGGATTGACACCATCTAATACAGAGCTTGCGACAGCTAACAACTGGTCTAAAGTCTACGAAAATAAAAATATCGGTATCGTAGCAATTCGCCACAAACTTGCTACTGAAGCAGTTTAAGGAGGTGATTCGAATGAAAAAACTTTATCTTGTCGTTGATTCGTTCATCGATTCGCAAGATGAAGGTGTTTTTTATCCTATCGGGGCTATCTATCCCCGTGAAGGATATGAACCAGACGAAAAACGTGTCAAATCTTTCTTGAAGGGCGAAAACGCCAAAGGCTCAGTGCTTATCAAGGAACTTATTCAGCTTCCGGCTAAAGACGTGGTTGAAACACCGCAAGAAGTAGCTGAAGAGCCTGAAAAAGAGCTTAATCGTGATGAAATCAAGGCAAAACTTGATGAATTGGGCGTAGATTACAAGAAAAATGCACGTACTGAAGTGCTAGCTGACTTGCTAGCTGAACAAGAAGGGGAGTAGTCAGCTACTCTCTTTTAATTTTGGGGGTATGTATGATTATTTCGCTTGAAGACGCTCTTAAAATCGATAAGAATGCTACACAAGAGTATTGTGATGGCCTTGAAACGATGGTCAGGGTGTCTACTAACAACAATTTCCAAAATATTCGCTTTAGGTGCTCTGGTTTGGTGCTTTCGGATAATGAAATTCGCGTCTCTAAAGGTCGTCTGGACATTTTTAAAGTCGGTGACACCATCGAAATTAATGACTCAAATTATAACGATGGCTTATATACCATCTCAGAGGTCGCTGACGACGTTTTAAAGATTAATGGACAATTATTTATCACGGAAGTATCAACGCGGGCTATACTGACTAAAATAAGCTACCCAGCGGACGTCTTAGCTGGAGTTAAGAAATTAATTAAGTACGATTCTAAAATGGCTGGAAAAATTGGGGTCAAATCGGAATCGATTAGTCGTCGTTCGGTGACTTATTACGATGTGACCGCAGCAGAGAGTCAAGAAGGCTATCCGGCTACTCTTTTAGGTTTCCTGAAGAAATATAAGAAATTGAGGTGGTCTTGATGTCTACTTTTACGATTTTAAAATATGATAAGACAGGTAGAAGAAACAGTTTAGGCCAAATCATTCACGACTTTCAGGAATCTAGCACTTTTGACGGCTGGATTGACTTTTTAGGTGGCGAAGAAAGCATTAGTCAAAACGCAATCACAGCAGACAGTACTCACATTATAATCACGTTCGAAACACGCTTAGAAATCAGCATTTCAGACCGTGTTCGCTTTAAAGATAGAGATTACGAAGTGACATACGTCGATAATCCAATGGAGTTAGACGACCACTTGGAAATTTTCTTGAAGGCGGTGGGTTGATGTCTAGTGAGTTTAAAGATAATTCAGCGGCAGTCAAGCATGAAATCGAGTTACAGGCTATTCGTGGCCTGATTCAAGCTTGTATGCTTGTTGAGGGTGTAGCTGTTGGTTTGGCGCCGGTAGATACTGGAGCCTTGCGTGATAGCATTGACTATCGTGTTGACCGTGACGAGCTGGTCGGCTATGTCGGTACTAATTGCGAGTATGCAGTCTGGATTGAATTCGGTACTGGTGAATTTGCTGAGAAAGGCAATGGTCGAAAAGGTGGCTGGGTGTATACAGCCGCAGACGGTAAGACATATTTCACTTACGGACAAAAACCCACTAAGTTCTTGCGTAAGGCTTTTCGTCAGAATAAGTCACAAATCCATGAAATTTTGGAAGATTGTCTTAGAAATTTAACTTAAAGAGGTCACAATGAACGAAGTTATTGCCGCTGTATTGGCCCAATGTCAAAATGTCATCGCTGAAAGTTATTTCAGAAAGAACACAAGCCAACAAATCACTTATCCTTATCTAGTTTTTAGCTATGATAGCGATAATCGTGACAAGTACGCTGATGGTGCTTATCTGGACGTAACTATCTTTGATAATCAAGGCAGCAATGACGAACGAATTGAGACCAAGACGGCAGAATTAAAACAAGCACTAAGAAATTACTCTGAAATGCTTGATAGTTGTTATATTAGAGCACGTTTTGAGGGCGGAAACATGACTGACACAGGTTCAGACATGCTACAACGTCGAGACGTGCGATTTTATTTGGTTATAGATTGGAGAAATTAATGGCAAAACAAGCTGTACGTAAAACTGGGTACACTAAGAACACACCGAAGTCTTACATTGTTGACGCCGGCGCTGTTTTTAAAAACCTTGAATGGAATAAAACAACGAGTAAATGGGAAGGTGAGCTCTTGGGAGCTACGTCAGACGGTAACAAAGTTACTATTGAGAAAAACTATCGCGAAGTCGAAGTTGACGGAGTTAAAACTAAAGCTGTTGGTTTGAAGATTTTGGAATCTCAAAACGCAACGCTTGAAACTAACGTCAAAGAGCTTACGGCCGAAAACATCGCTTTGGCTTTAGGCGCCAAAGTAACAAGCGGTGACGGTGAATCAGCGCCAGTAAACTACAAGGTTATTACAAGTAAAGGGAAAGTCGAAAATGGCGATTATCTTAAAAATATCGCCCTTGTCGGAACTGTTTCAGGGACAAACGAACCGATTATCATTGTTTTGGATAATGCACTATGCACGTCTGGTCTTGAAATGGAACTTAAAGACAACGAGGAAGCGGTAGTAGCGATGACCTTCGAAGCACATGCTGATGAAGACCAAGTAGAAGACTTGACGCTCCCAGCTCGTATTTACTATCCACAAGTTAGTCTTGAAGTTTAATACTATTTAGAGAGGATTTTGATTGATGACCGAAAAAGTAACTGAACTACCAAAAGAAACAAAAATGCGTGAGCTAAAAGGTGATGACATCTTTACTATGCTTGGAATTCTTGGCAAACTTGACTGTCAAGATGAGATTATGGCTTTAGTTGATGGAGCTTTTAACAGCGCTGAAAAAGACCTTGAGAAACGAGGAACAAAAGTCGTTGCCGGCTTAGTCTTTGCTGTTATGAAAAACATCAGCAAAGCAAAAGATGACATAAACAGTTTTCTTGCTGATTTGACTGGTAAGAAAGTTCCTGAAATTAATTCGCTTAGCATGATTGATTACACTAAATTGTTAACTGCTTTCTTTAAGAAAGAGGAACTTAAAGATTTTTTCAAATCTATTGCGTCAGTGTTGAGCTAACAGAATTTAGATTAAAAGATTTACTTTTCAAACGATACGCTAATCCAATGCTTGTCCTAGGGACTATGACCTTAGGGCAGACGTTGGATTTTTTAGTGTATTTGGCCAATGAAACTCAAAAAGAAGAGTTGAGAGATATCTGGTTGGCCAAAGATACCGAATTGAGTTTAGGCGAGTTCATCAACAAGAATCTTCATTCTAAAGGGCGTACAGACAAGAAACAATCTGTAGAGAAAGATAAGCAAGCCATCGCAATGGCTGAATTTATCTTAAATAACGACAAGAAAGGAGATGTAGATGGAACTATTTAGCTTATTCGGGAAAATTGGTATCAAAAACCAAGAAGCCAACAAGGCTATTGATGAAACGACCGGAAAAGCTGAAGGAGCTCATGGAAAACTAGGAAAAGTATTCGGCGGTATCGGGAAAGCCGCTGGTGTGGCTGGTAAAGCTATCGGTGTCGGCCTTGCTGCTGGTGTAGCAGCGTTAGGGACTTTAGGAGTTGCAGCAACAAAGAACTACGCTGAGTACGAACAGTTAACCGGTGGTGTTGAAACACTTTTTGGGACCGGTGGTAAAAGTCTTGAAGAATACGCTCAAAGCGTCGGAAAAAGTGTTGATGACGCAGCAGAACAATTTAACAAGTTGCAATCGGCGCAAGACGCTGTTATGAATCATTCTAAAAACTCTTTTAGAGAAACAGGTCTATCAGCTAATGCGTACATGGAAACCATTACCAGCTTTAGTGCGTCATTGATTCAGTCGCTTGGTGGAGATACTCAAAAAGCGGCCGAAGTCGGACATAAAGCGGTAGTTGACATGTCTGATAACGCCAATAAAATGGGTACTAATATTCAGGATATTCAGAACGCTTACCAAGGTTTTGCAAAACAAAACTACACGATGTTGGATAACTTGAAGCTCGGTTTTGGCGGTACTAAAGAAGAAATGCAGCGCTTGTTGACGGAAGCCGAAAAAATCAGCGGGATTCATTACAACATTGATTCGTTCGCTGATGTCGTTGAAGCAATTCACGTCATGCAAGAATCAATGGGGATAGCCGGAACCACAGCGAAGGAAGCTGCGACAACCATCGAAGGTTCAATCAGCATGTTGAAAGCTTCTTGGACCGATTTCTTAACTGGTATGGCCGACTCTGACCAAGACATTGGGCAATTGGTTAAGAACGTCGCAGATTCGCTCAAAACTGTATTTGATAATGTCATTCCTCGTATTTTACAAGCATTGCCTCGTATTATCGAAGGATTGTCACAACTGTTTCAATTAGTCGCTGGTTACTTACCAGAGATTTTACAAACACTGTTACCGCCTCTAATTTCAGGCGCTACAGAATTGCTAGGAGCATTATTCAATGCTTTACCGGCGATTTTCAATACCTTGTTTAATACAGTTCTTCCGCAAGTATCAGACGCTTTTATCAAGTTCCTTGACCAAGTCTTCTCGCAAGTTCCGCCTGAATTCTCAGGCCTTCAAAAGGCTTATGAGAATATCAAGACGACTATTTCAGAAGTTGCTAGCATGGTTGGAAACTTCTTTAACGGTTTCTCTGGTGCTGACGGTAGCACGAATAAAGTCAACGGTCTAAAAGACGCCTTGAAAGGCGTTTCTGACTTCTTGGCAGACGCAACAGGCGGAGTCAAGGACTTTGTGACATGGTTTAAGCAAGGCGGTACGTCTGTAGACGTGTTTAAATCTGCTATTGTTGGCGCTACAGGCGCTTGGACGGCTTACAAGGTTGTCACCAGCGTCATCAAAGGCGTAGAAGCAGCTAGAAATGTTGTTTTAGGTGTTTCAAATGGTTTAATGATTGCTCGTGCAGTCAAAACTGGAGCATTGACAGCGGCAGAGGGTGCTCATGCAGCTGCTACCGTAGCAGGAACTGGAGCAATGGCAGCCTTCAACGCAGTTATGGCTATCAACCCATTTACAATCCTAATTGTAGCGATTGGAGCAGCAGTTGCTGGGCTTATCTGGTTCTTTAGTCAAACTGAAACTGGTAAAGAGATGTGGAAGAATTTCACGCAATGGCTAAGTGAGACTTGGCAGTCGCTCGTAGACGGCGCAGGTCAAATTTGGCAAGGTTTAGTGGACTTCTTTAGCAATCTCTGGACGTCTATCAAAGACACTGCTTCAAGTGCGTGGGAAGGCGTTCAAAGTGCTTTAACAAGTACTTGGAGTTCAATTGTTAGCGCGGCCCAAGCTGTTTGGAATGGATTAGTAGCGTTCTTCAACGTTCTTTGGGGAAGTATTGCGATTATCTTCCAAGTTGCATGGCTGGCAATCTATACACCTTTGCGAACGGCTTGGGAAGTGTTCTGGGCGTTTACACAAGGATTCTGGCAAGGTCTAGCTGATTTCTTCTCTGACCTTTGGGAAGGAATTAAATCAGTAGCGATAAGCGTTTGGGACGCTATCAGTTCAGCGTTAACAGCGGTATGGAATACTATTGTCGCTTTTGCTATGAGCGTTTGGCAAGGTTTCGTTCTGACTTTAACCACGATTTGGAACGGTATTTTAGCAGTAGCTACGCCAATTTTCAATGCTTTGAGTACATTCTTTAGCACTTTGTGGAATGGTATCGTAACTGTTGCGATGACTATCTGGAGTATCCTCGTAACCGGTTTAACAAATATGTGGAATAGCGCCGTAACAGTAGCGACAACAGTCTGGACAGCTTTAAGCGCTTTCTTTAGTAGTCTTTGGAGCGGAATCAGTTCAACAGCTTCAAGCGTTTGGAGTTCTATTTCTTCATTCTTATCTGGAGTTTGGAATGGAATTTCATCAACAGCTTCAAGCGTGTTCAATGGTATCAAGAACACAGTATCAAACGCGTTCAATAGTATTAGGGGCGTAGCTTCGTCTGTTTGGAATGGTGTCAAGAGCACTATTTCAAATGCAATCAACGGAGCTAGAGACGCTGTCAGAAACGCAATCGAAGCTATTAAAGGATTCTTTAACTTCAGTATTTCATGGCCGCATATTCCAATGCCACACTTTAGTATTTCGCCAGCTGGTTGGAGTGTTGGAGACCTTTTAAAAGGTAAGATTCCACATTTAGGCGTTCAGTTTTATAAAAAAGGTGGGATTATGACTAGCCCTACCCTTTTTGGAATGAACGGCAACAATGCTATGGTTGGCGGTGAGGCAGGAGACGAAGCTGTCCTTCCGCTTAACGATAAGACCTTGGCTGGAATTGGTAAAGGAATTGTTGACGCAACCGGCGGAGAATCTGAAAGCGTCGAAGTGCTTCGTCTAATTCTTGGAGTGCTTGAAGAAATCCTTAATAAAGACCTAGACGTCTATCTTGATAGTGACACGCTGGTTAGCAAGACTTATCGCAAATACCAAGCTAAAATCGCAGCGTCTGACGCTCGTAATTTAAGATTGAGAGGGGGATAATGCTTGGAGAAAATTTTAAAAACTATGTCCTATAACGGCGTAGACCTTGAGCCTTATCTCACGGTTTTAAAGGTCTATCGTCCGGGAACGGCTGACATTACTAACGATACAAGGCAGGTCGCAACTCGTGGCCTGTCTTTTAAACGTCAGCGAAGAGGTGGAAAGACAATCAAAGTCGATATTTTTATCGCTGGAAATGTCTTGGAAACGATTGATATTTTGAACGATATCTTTGCTGATTATCCGGCTAAATTGGTCTTTAGCGACCAACCAGACCGCTACTATTTAGCGACACTTAGTAAATTTCCTGAACCGTCAAGTTCGGTCAGAGAAGCGGAGTTAACACTGGAGTTCGAGTCATTCGATGGGGTGGCTCACAGTGTTGCTTATAAACGTTTTGATAATCCTAAAGTCGAGGGCGACAGGCTTGTTTTTGAGGTCGAAAACAAAGGGAATGAGACCGCACTACCGATTATCCGACTCAAATCCAATAGTGATAACGGCTATTACGGTCTTGTTAGCGATTCAGGCGTCATGGCCGTCGGAAACAAGGAAGAAATGGACGGGAAAACCGTTGAGAAGTCTGTTATCGAATGCGATTATCGAGACGATAAGATTTTAACCGGTTTTGAAAAAGGGGCTAAGAATCAGGCTATATCAAACGTAGCCGAGAACCTAACAGGGACGCTTGGCACGTTGCGTTTTAATGGGCGTAATTTTGTTTATTTGCAGAATTATTCGCAGCAAGGCGTCAATAGTTCAGGAAGCCTTACGTTTCCTATTACGAATAGCACAACCTACGACTATATTTGGTGGCGTCAGCTATTTTGGAGTGGTCCGGACCAGCTAGATAATCAATACGGCTTTATTAAAATTATTGCCACTGATGAAGAAGGCACGTTCTTATATGGCGTTGAGACATTTAAGCGAGCTCGTGGCCTTGATTGTGAATACAACTTCCTTGGCGCTGATGGTCACGGCGGTTTCAAGACTTTGAAAAGTATTAAGTTTTGGGATACGCAGTATGACAAAGAGAATCCGTTCAATGAGCCGCGAGGTTTCTCGGACATTTTGAGGAAAGATGACGTCGTTGACTTCTACTGGTGGGGTGGGCGTAATCCGTTCACGATACCAGCGATTAAAGGCAAGAAAACAGCGAACGTCCATATCATTATGGGCGGTTTTTCAGGAAGGACGCTGGTAACTCGTATGTATGTCAGTGACTTTCTTTTTCAAGCTAACAAAGTGCCGACGTGGGAAGATATCCCGAATCGGTACACGATGGGAAGCACTGTTGAAATCAATAGCGAGAACCGGACTATTTTAGTTAGCGGGATTCAAAGCGCAAAAGAAATGATTGACGGCGGAGACTTCCTGAAAATACCGAGAGGACGCAGCAAAATTAGCATTTCAACGTCTAGTTGGTGTCAAAAGACACCGACGGCAACAATCGAATTTGAGGAGAGGTGGAGCTAATGCTATTAAGCATTTTAGACCATAACCTTGAGCGTGTCGGATTCTTAGACAACGAAGATAACGCTAAAGGTCTTGTTTTTTATAACGATATGTGGTCGCGCTACCTTGAAACAGGTTCCGCGACCTTTGATTTTACGGTTGATAAAAAGAATTTAGAACTAAATACGCATAACAGACGCGTCTATCAAACACTTAATGAGCGTTCTTTTGTGTCATTCCATGACAATGGTCGCGCCTATCTGTTTAACATCATGAAAACAGTCGAAGATGAAGACGCAATCACTTGCTATTGTGAGAATCTGAATCTTGAGCTTTTAAATGAGTACGCCAACCCATTTAAAGCAGATAAAGCATACAGCTTTGAAGAGTATTGTAAGAAGCTTGATTTGCTTGATTTTGCAGCTTTGAAACTCGGAATCAATGAAGTCTCTGACCAAAAAAGAACCATCGAATGGACCGGCCAAGACACTAAATTAAAGCGTTTGATTTCGTTAGCGAATAACTTTGACGCTGAAATCGCATTTGAAACCTACTTGAACGACGATAGCTCTCTGAAAGTGTTTCGTCTGAATGTCTTTAAAGAGCACGATGACAAGCACCAAGGTGTCGGCGTAAGACGTGACGACATTATTTTGAATTATGACCAAAATATCGAAAAAATCACTCGTACGGTCGATAAAACGCCAATCTTTAACATGATTCACCCAACCGGAAGCGACAAGACTATCACACGTCAAGTCACTAAAACTAGGACGGTTTACAAGACTGTTACGGTCTCTGGTGGTGGCGCAGGGAATACAGAGAATGCTCTACGAAATATCGAAAGTCGTAAAGGTCAACGAGTCGGAACTGGTCAATGTTATTCACTATCCGCCTTGTATTCCGCCTTGCTAGGCGGTCCCGGTCTTGGAGCTGGCGTCACTGGAATCAGCGGGCGAATCGGTGCAGGGATAGCCGCGTCAAATATTGGTACAGATTACCGCTGGGGTGCCTTTGGTTGGGCTGTAGTTGGGAACGAGGTTTCTAACGCAAAAGCCGGCGCTATCGTCAATATTAGAGCTAACTATGGTTCGCCTTTCTGGACTGGACCATACGGACATACAGCGATTATTAAATCGGTCAGCGGTTCTACGATTACCGTCCTAGAGCAGAACTACGCTGGGCGAATGTACATTGTCGAAAACAGCTACAATCTAGGCGCTTATATGGCTGGTGTTCAAACATTGTGTTATCCGCCAGAACTTGCAGCAGGCAAGGTTGTAGGCGGTCAAGCAGTGACTAAGCAAGTGCCTGTACAGGAAACGTACACAGAGAACGTCAAGGAGACGATTAAAACAGTCATTCCATCAAATAAGTATAAGGAATATAAGAACGACACTGGAGAGGTCGAGTTTTACGTCAAAGATGGTAGCATTTATGCTCCTATTTCCGCCAAGCTTTATCCGTCAGTTTTGTCAGGTAAAGAAATCGGCGATAACTGGATTAGGAAAGACGCGTCAATTGAAACGACTGACGAGAACATCTTGGAAGCTAATGCTTTGAAAATGCTACGCGCTGGGTGTTATCCAACGATTACATATGACGTCAAAGGAGACGCCGATTTAGAACCGGGAGACACGGTCAAAGTACATGATGACCAATTCTACCCGGTTCTTTTATTGGAAATGAGGGCTTCAGAGGTTCACCGAAGTTTCTCAGACCCAGACCAAGGCCACTCGGTCTTTACGAATTTTAAAGTCCTTGAAAATCAGCTTCCTAGCGACTTGTTATCTCGTATGGAAGAGCTAGCAGACGCTAAAGCACCTTATACAATCCGATTATCAAGCGATAACGGTACAAGCTTTAAAAATAACGAGGGCGAAACGTTATTTAAAGCCGATTTGTACAAGGGCGAGAAGTTGTTAGCTACCGACGTCTCTTGGCGCTGGGCGCTTGACGGCGTGGTCACAGTTGGAATGCAGTATTTAGTAAAAGCCGAGGACATAGATGATACGGCAGTTTTGACCGTGTCTGGATACGTCGGAAATACGGAAGTAGCCACGACGGAAATCACGCTAACAAACATCGTTGAGCAGATAGAGCTTAAAGTGATGACGTCAAACGGTAACACGTTTAAGAACGGTGTCATAGCAAGCACGCTGACAGCCACTCTATGGCGTGGAAACAAGGAAATTGACAAGGATGGCACTGAGTTCAGCTACGTTTGGAAGAAAGTCAATAGCGATGAAACACCAGACGAACATTGGAACGCTGATCATTCGTACTCTCAAAAATCAATAAGAATCACAGAAACTGACGTATTTAGACGAGCCACATTCTCGTGCGAAGTCCAATACGTCGGCAAACGAGTTTAAAAGGAGAAAAAATATTATGGGAATTATCGCGGCAGGACAGATAACAGTCGTAGACTTGTCAGATGCGCCTGTACTGAATGCGTTTATCACAGCTAGTAGACCTACAACGCAAGTTTATAGTCAAACGTCTGGAAATTATAATCCATCTTATGCTTCAACACCTCAGGTGTTAACGCTCAACCTTACAAAAGCAGGCTCAACAGCAAGTATTCTTGGTGGAACTAGCAACGTTCGCTGGTATTATGTTGATGGGGCTACTAAGATTGAAATTACTTCAAAAACTACTACCGATAATCAGTTTGTTTCGGGCGCAAATAATCAAGTTTTGACTTCAAAACTAAACATCGACGTATCCAAAGGTGGAGCACGCTTTGAAGTTACTGGTGTATGGCGTGACCCTCTAACTGGCTTGGACGTAAACTTTAGTGCCGATATTGACTTGTTTCTCACTCAAATCGGTAAAGAAACTCAAGTCTTAAATGTGTATGCCGGCAATGGTACTACTTTCCGAAACAATACTCCTGCAAGTCTTACAGTTAACGCGGACCTTTATCGAGGAAACGTCTTGACAAACGATACCAAACAATTAAAGTTCTTCTACCAAGACACAAGTATTACTGGTAGCACAGTAGCTGGATATGATGCTGATGGAGGAATTGGTTGGCACCTATGCTCTAGTAAAACTGCAGGACAAACGCCAAACGTTGAGCCTACTGCAACTACAACATCACAAGGTATCCTTACTGTAACACCTGCTGTTGTTGTTAACTCTCAAACTTTTAAAGTTGTATGTATCAACAAGTCCGGTGCATTTAACGGTAGTAAAACAACTGGATTATGTACCCTGGTCGATATGTCTGACCCTTATAGTTTGGTGCTAGATTCTAGTGCGGGTAATATCTTTAAAAACAATCAAGGTGCCACAGTGGTGAAAGCACGCCTTTACCGCAATGGTGAAGAACTCGATACCGCAGGTACTGGTAAGACTTATAAATGGTCTAAATACGATAAAAATGGTGTTATGGATGCAAACTTTGGTGGTGCTGGTAATGCGTACAAAACTGGGAAGTCTATTAGCATTAATGCTACTGAGATTGCAGCCAAAGCTATGTATAAGTGCGAAGTTTGGGAATAAAGGAGGATACACGTTATGATTAAAGCAGATGTAAAAATTGCTGAACAGCGACAAATCATTGAAGTTCCTGTTGACGATAAATCTGATGCAATTCGAGTGCTTTGGAACACATACGGTCCAGGGATTGATATCAAACGCTGGGTCGAAGATGATCAGGAAGAGGTAAAAGATGAGCAAGTTGATAGCAACGAGTCAAGTGACTCTAATGAATCTGATGGAACGAGCGGAGATCCGCAAGGAGACTTATTACAAACTGACTAATAGTGCTACTGCACCAACTGTACTGAGTACAAATGCACAAAATTTACTTCTCAACAGTCCGGTTAATGCCGATAACCTAAGACGTTTTGGAGCATCTAAGGCGACTATTAGTGTCGTTACAAGAGACAATCGTCAGGCATATAAACTTACAGTAAATACTAGCGGTGATTCTGGTGCTATGTTCAACGGTAACGGTGGTTACTATAATTTAATTAAAGATAGATTATATACATTTAGCTTCTATGCTTTGACCAATATAGATAAAAGCTACAGTTTTAATAGTCTAGGTCACATCCAAGCTATTAATGAACATGGTGATATAGTTGGTAGTGATAAACTCCACCAACATTCAAATCCCGTTTATAGCACAAACACTATAAAAGCTAATAGTTGGACAAAAGTATGGTGTACGTTTAAGGCTACCTCAACTAGTTACTTTAAGCCGTATTTTTGGTATCTAAGAGCGGGTGATGAAATCTATATCAATAATATGATGCTAAATGAAGGTGATACTCCATTACCTTACGTTCCAGCTCCAGAAGATTACGGTTGGTCAAAAGATACGCTCGTCCCAACGCAATCAAATCGCTACCTCTGGAAATTCGAGTACATTTATTATTCAGATGGCAGCGTTGAAAACACGCAGCCTGTAAACATCAGCATAGCAGGCGCTGACGGCACGAACGGTCAAACCTCGCACGTACACTTTGCCTTCGCCGACAACGCAACTGGTGGCGGATTTAGCTTAACTACACCAAAAGCATACATGGGTTGGTACGCTGATTTTAACGAGGCGGCAAGTACAGACCCGACTAAGTATAGGTGGAGCAAGTGGAAAGGCGACCAAGGCTTGCCAGGAAAACCAGGTGCTGACGGGAAAACGTCCTATTTCCACATTGCCTATGCCAACAGTGCAGATGGACGTACTGATTTTAGCACGTCAAATAGTGACAACAAGCGCTATTTAGGTACGTACACTGATTACACTCAAGCCGACAGTACAGACCCAACCAAATATAAATGGGTTGATATGGTTGGAACTGTTAAAGGGGGTTCTCGCAACTATTTTAAAAACTCTTTAACTAAAACTTTCTATACAACAGATGCGCAGACGTTTGACTGGAGAACATACATAGTTGATGCCTTTTGGAAAAACAAAGACAGGCTTAAAAAGAATTTTGTAAAAATATCATTCGATATTACTTTTCCTGTTGCGCTGGAAAACGACTACACAGCTAATATTCATTTCTCGGCAACTCCGTGGTACTCAAATAGAGTTACATTCAAAGCGGGTACGACAAGCAGACAGCATTTTGAATTTGGAATTGATTTATCAAGTGCGAGCGAGGATTACCACACAGATAATGTGTTTATACGTTTTGGAACAGAGTATGGGTTCCCTAGCGGCTTTAAAATCATTCTTGAAAATATGATGTTGTCAATCGGTTCTTACTATCCAGATTACATCCAAGCTATCGAAGATACGCAAGAACAAATCGACAGCAAGGCAGACCAAGCGCTCACACAAGAGCAATTGAATGCGTTGGAAGCTAAGCGATTGCAGATGGAAACAGAGATGAAAGCACTAGCTACTCTGCAACAAGTATCAGAGCTTGAAACGTTTATCAATAATTTAAAAAAAGAAGATTTAGACGGTCGTCAGAAGATTATTGAGATAACAAAAGCCATTGAAGAACGTGTCAAAGACATTGAACCAATTATGGAATACTCTCAAAAGTTGAAGTTCATGGACACGTACATCACGCAAGGAAATGGCGGAATGATTATTGGTGCAAACGACAGTACGACTAAAGTCGTTGTCACACCAGACCGCATTTCATTTCAAAGTGGTGGTTCAGAGGTAGCTTACATCAGTCAAAGAATGCTCCACATTGATAATGGCGTATTTACAATGTCTTTGCAATTGGGACATTATATCACTCGTGCTCATCCAAAGAACGAGTATGTCAATGCGACATACTTTGTTAAATAACGAAAGGAGGACTTATGGCAACGGCTTCTTTTAGTGGACAATACGGACGTAATATGTCGCTTGAATTAAAAGCAGAGCTTACAGGTCAAAATATTGCAGGGAACTACAGTTCTGTACACGTCACCGCTTACTTACATACAAATGGCTATGCAAGTATGTGGGGTGTGAGCGCTGACGCTACAATTACAATCAACGGCGGAAGTGCTATCGAGCACCCCGGTATCAATATTGGTACCAATTCAGCACAAAAAATCTGGGACCATACTTACAACGTTGGTCATAATAATGATGGGACTAAGACGGTCGGGGTCAAGTTATCAGTCGGTCTAAATACAGGCGGATACGGTTCAGCTATGGTAGCTTTTGATTACAGGTTACCAGATATCCCGCGAGCTAGCTCGGTCAGTGACATGACGGGCACGCTTGGAAGTGCAATGACAATCAATATCAATCGCAAGGTCAGCAGTTTCACACATACAGTCAAATACTACTTTGGTAACTTATCTGGCACGATTGCGACTGGTGTTGGTACATCTGTAAGTTGGACACCACCGCTTAATCTAGCAACACAAATCCCAAGTGCGTCAAGCGGTTGGGGAAATATTACGGTAGATACTTACAGCGGTTCTACCAAAATCGGTAGCAAGTCCGCACAGTTAACCTTGAATGTTCCAACGAGCATGACACCAACGCTTGGTAGCATTACGCTGACGGATAGCAACGCAGCAGTTAAAAATCTGCTAAATACAGCTAATACATTCGCTGAAATCGTGTCAGACATTAAAGTAGCGTTTAACAGCGCTACTGGCGTGCAAGGCTCTACCATCACAGATTATCACGCTGAAATTGTTAACAAGAATCAATCTACAAATGCCAACAATGGCAATTTAGGATTGATGAAGTGGAATGGTTCAGCTCAGGTTAAAGCGTGGGTGGTTGATAGTCGTGGACGTTCTAGCAACGCTGTTACGACAAGCATAACGGTATTAGAGTATTTCTTGCCAACGCTGACATTCACGGCAATTCGTGGCGACACCAATCAATCATCAGATAAGATTGTCGTTAGTCGAACGGCTAAGATAGCGCCACTTAGAATTGGCAACGTGCAAAAGAATAGCTTTAAACTTAGTTTTAAGACAGCACCATTTGGCTCAACTACTTATACGGCTGATACTGGCGCAGGCGTTAACGATAAAGTCACTAATACGTTAACGAATTCAAAAGCAACACTTAGTGGAACGTTTGACATTGGAAAATCTTATGAAGTTTATGGCGTGCTTGAAGATGCCTTGACAAGTTCAGGTACAGTTAAAGCTCCTCCCGTATCTCCCGAAAAAATGGTTATGGGGATGGCGGAAACAGCTGTAAGTTTTGGTAAATTCCCAGAAAATACGAATGCTGTAGATAGTGATTGGGTGTTTAAGTACAAAAATAAAGAGATTCAGCACCATCAGCTAACTAGAAACGATGGTACAGCTATCATGTTAACAGATGGTAGTGATTTAAATGATGTCACTAGCCCGGGGTGTTACAATGGCAGCAATCTATTACACGCTCCCGCAAATGGCTGGAATTATATTCGTGTGACGAAACACACAAATAATAACGGTTATGTTTTACAAGAAGCTATCGCTTTTTATGGGAATGTTTCAGCTTATCGCGTTCAGACCAACAAAACTTGGGGCTCTTGGCAATATTATGCTGTTCAAAACAAGGTCGCCGAATTCACAGCGGTGAATCAAACCAAATCATATAGTAAAGAAATCGGTATGCCATATTCAAGCAAGGCGACGGCTACTAGGATTGGTAATCAAGTTCAGCTTACTTGGCACAGGGCAATTTCAAATATTAATAAGCAGTGCGAATATGTGGAAGTGTCTGAAACTATCCCGCTTGGTTACAGACCCGCTTTCGAAGTACATATGAATTTGAGCGGTAACGTTTCAAACAGTGTTAACGCTTGGGCAGTCTTGCATTTAGCAACTGATGGGAAAATCAGGCTTACAAATAGCTACACAGGTAACCACGTATGGACGGGGACAGTTACTTACTTAACTACAGACCCATTTCCATCGTAGAAAGGAGAATATATGAAACTAAAATTTAGTTCGAAGTCGCAGGAATTTGAGCAAGACGGCACAGTTAAAGGTACGAAAGTAACCTTGACCAACGATGACGGTGGATTTCTTCCCGTCATGCTCCCAGCCGACAAAATCGAGCTCTCAAACACAGAGCTGGAAAAGTTAGCGCTGGAAGTCGTTTATCAAGAGAATTTTCGTGATAAGTACGAAAACGAGAAATTCAGCGAGATTGATGAGAAAATCAAAAATTACAACGAAAATTCAGAAGTAGCACAAGCTACACTGTTAGACCTTATCACCCAACTTTACGATAAAGGAGTACTAGCAGATGAAATTAGTGAAGAAACTCAAAAATGAAATAGAAAGAGGAATAGATATGATGATTAAACTTTACGCAATTAACGTTATTTCAGGAAACTACCAATATGCCAAAATCCCAAAAGTGCTTAAACCAAAAGTCAAAGCACAAATCGCTCTCATGGTCGAAGATGATGAGCTTTTGGCAGAGCTAACTAAGGAAAATACTGCTGAATAAGCTTAGAAAGCAGAGGGGCTTATGGTTGGACAAGATATTATTCATGAAGCCATGAGAGCAACTTGGACGATTGATAAAGTTGGCGGAGTTTTAGCTATAGCTATTATCCTAGTCATCTTGCTTTTAATCAGCGGTATGATTTGGGTCATCAAGAAGTTAGTGACTGGCTTTCAGGAGACGAATAAGGAACTGTTAGCTTCCAATAATCGGATTGCTACTGAAAACCAACAGCAAATGGCTAGATTGACAGAAGCTGTTAATAATCTCTCACTAGAAACTCGCAAAGACATATCAGTTTTGCAAGAGAAAGTGGACGATTTAGAAGATGTTGTTAGAAATACACAGATGTTTTAAAGGAGTAAGAAAATGAATGATGTAATTTTACAAGGCATTATGCTTATTTTAACTGGCTTTGCTGGTTTTATCGTGAAAACAGTAAAGGACTACCTCTTTAAAGAGGGTGGAGAAAAAGCTTTGCGTATTGTTGAAATCGTGGCAAAAAATGCTGTTAACGCAGTGGAGCAGATTGCAAATGAGGACACTAAAGGCGAACAAAAATTAAATGCTGCTAAGACGAAAGTCAAGAAAGCGTTAGAGCAATACAATATCTATTTATCTGATAGTCAGCTTGAAATGTTTATTGAAGCAGCAGTAAAAGAAATGAATGATAGCTGGAAAGGAGAAAATAAATGAATACAGATGTTTTAATCAACTGGTTTGAAAGTCGTCGAGGAAAACTCACTTATTCGATGTACGGAAGTCGAAATGGTTCAGACGGTACAGCGGACTGTTCAGGGTCAATCTCGCAAGCTCTTAAAGAGGCAGGGGTGAATATTGTTGGTTTACCGTCAACAGTCACATTAGGCTCACAGCTAGCCAAAAATGGCTTTTATCGTGTAAGCAAAAACGAAGATTGGAACGGACAGCGTGGGGACATTGTCATGATGTCATGGGGTGCTGATATGTCGCAATCTGGTGGTGCTGGTGGGCACGTCGGAGTGCTAGAGGACGCTAACACATTTATCAGCGTTGACTATTCAACTGGCGGACAAGCAGGTACAGCGGTATCAAGCCATAATTGGGATAGTTATTACAACAACTCTAGACCAGCTTATATCGAAGCTTGGCGCTTTAGCGGGTCAACAGCTACACAACCTAACACAGTAGTTTCTGGTGGTCGTAAACCAGACAGCAAAGCTTACTATCTAGCCAATCAGGTAGCTTTCGTAAATGGCATTTACCAAATTAAATGCGATTATTTAGCGCCAATTGGCTTCTCATACGTAGATAACGGTGTGCCGGTTGGTATGGTAAACTGGGTTGACGAAAACGGCAATAACTTGCCTGACGGTCAGGACAAGGATTTTAAAGCTGGTATGTACTTCTCATTTGAGCTAGACGAGGCACACATTACAGACACTGGAGAAGGTGGCTATTATGGCGGATACTATTGGCGTAAATTCGAGTTCGGTCAATTCGGTACAGTCTGGCTTTCTTGTCGTGATAAAGACGACTTGGTAAATTATTACAATTAAGCCAAAAGAAAAGCTCTAAGCGATTGCTTAGGGCTTCTTTTTTATCTATAAAATAAATAAGCGACTAGATACAATGTCATTTTTAAAAATCGTCAAACCAACGTATCTCTTGCCGACTTTAATGATTTTTGTTAGTTTGATATCAGCTAAACCGTGTATTCTAAATTCTAATTTAACAACTGGATACCATTTTCCGCAAAATTTTCCGTATTTGAAAGGATTTTTCATTTTACTACCTCGCTCGCTTTTGTTATATTATAACATAAATAGTATAATTAAATAGTTAACCTTTAACGCCTTAGCCTTTGTGGTTAAGGCTTTTTTTGGTATAATAGGTACATAAGTAGTTGAGAGGTCTTACTTATAATATCTGGCAGAGAGTGGGCTGACGAGCGCACGTTAAAGAGAAGTACGTTTTGGGCTAGCGTGAGCTAGTCCTTTTTTTATTTTCCAAATTACCCCAGCAGCACCCAGAAAGCCTATAACAGCAACGTTTGTTTATTTTCCGTTTTAACGGACTTTTTTTATTATTTCCGTTATAACGGACTAAAAAATTTTAAAAAATATCAAAAAAGTTAAAGAAAGTTATTGACAAATACGTATTTTATGCGTATAATATAAGTATAGAAAGTGAGGTAAGCAATATGCCAATGACCCCTAAGCAGATGATAAAGTTGCTTAAAAAGAACGGGTTTTACGAAGTCGGTCAACGTGGAAGTCATAAGAAGTTCCGAGACGATAAAGGACATCAAACAATTGTGCCACTGCACAATAAAGACCTTGGTAAAGGTCTTGAAGATGCTATTTTAAAACAAGCAGGTTTAAAATAATCTGCTTGCTGAATAGCAATTTTATCTCACTAAAACAATTAAAAGGAGAATTATCGTATGTTAGTTTATCCAGCTTTATTCACTCAAGACGGCGATTATATTCTTGTAACTTTTCCAGACATCCCTGAGGCTATCACTCAAGGAAAAGATATCCAAGAAGCTTTTGAAATGGCTACAGAGGTTCTAGGGTTTGCGCTTGAAGATTACAAAGAATACCCAAAACCAACTTCGCCATCAGATTTGAAAGAGCAATTTCCTGATAGTTATATTGCATTGATTCAAATTGATATGCTAGCGTATATGAAAAAATATCACGCAAACAAAGTTCGCAAAAATGTAACTATCCCAGAATGGTTAAACGAACTCGCAGAAGAGAATAATGTCAACTTCTCACAAGTTCTTACTGAAGCTCTTGAAATGAAATTACAAGCTTAAAATAAAAGACGGTCGGTTGACCGTCTTTTAATGTTGGGTTTTAGTCTCGATAGTATTTATGATTGGAAATCCGATGATTTTGAAACATGCTTCAATCTGTCCAGCATCAGCACAAGCATTTGATGATTTGGTTTTGGAAGCAGGTGCACCAATTGGTGCATTCAAAAATCTCTTCCTTTCTTATGACCAAGTTTCCAAGGCTATCGCAGACCCACGTGTTGTTGGGGTTTGCTTGACTGGTTCTGAACGTGGTGGTGCTTCTATTGCAGCAGAAGCGGGAGCAAATTTGAAAAAATCATCTATGGAACTTGGTGGTAACGATGCCTTTATTATCCTAGAAGATGCCGATTTTGATTTGCTTGATAAGACCATTTTCTTTGCTCGTCTCTACAATACTGGTCAAGTTTGTACCTCATCAAAACGTTTTGTCGTTGTTGGTCAAGAAAACTATGACAAATTCGTTGATATGGTGGTCAAACATTTCAAATCAGCCAAATGGGGTGACCCAATGGATCAAGCGACAACTTTAGCACCGTTGTCATCAGCAGCCGCAAAAGAAGAAGTGCTTGGTCAAATCAAATTAGCTAAGGAAAATGGTGCAACTGTGGTTTATGGTGATGAACCAATTGACCACCCAGGAAACTTTGTCATGCCAACTGTTTTGATAAATGTCACCAAAGAAAATCCAATCTACAATCAAGAAATCTTTGGTCCAGTTGCTTCTATCTATAAAGTTGATACTGAAGAAGAAGCTATCGCGCTTGCCAATGATTCTAGCTATGGTCTTGGTGGTACCGTCTTTTCAAAAGATCTTGATCATGCCAAAGAAGTAGCTGCCAAGATTGAGACAGGGATGTCATTTATCAATTCTGGTTGGACATCACACCCAGAAATCCCATTTGGAGGCGTTAAAAATTCAGGTTACGGTCGCGAATTAAGCGAACTCGGCTTTGACGCTTTTGTCAACGAACACCTGATTTTTGTCCCAAATGATTAACCAGCTCTCCTTTTATTAAATCCCATACACGAAAACCACTTCCTGAGCCTAGGGGGTGGTTTTTCTTTTCCTAAACGTCCTAACAAGCAATGCAACAGCCTTTTTGCTATAATAAAACCATGAATGAACTGATTAAACATAAATTGGAGTTGCTGCCAGACAGCCCTGGTTGTTATATCCATAAAGATAAAAACGGCAAGATTATCTATGTCGGAAAAGCCAAGAATCTCAAGAATCGTGTGCGCAGCTATTTTCATGGTAGCCATAATTCCAAGACCGAACTCTTGGTTTCTGAGATTGAAGATTTTGAATACATAGTTACTGGGTCAAATACAGAAGCCCTTCTTCTTGAAATCAATCTGATTCAAGAAAACTTGCCAAAGTATAACATCAAGCTAAAAGATGACAAATCTTACCCATTTATCAAAATCACGGTGAATGAACAGTACCCACGCTTGATGATTACCCGCCAAATCAAAAAAGACGGTGCCATGTATTTTGGACCTTACCCAGATTCTGGTGCTGCAACGGAAATCAAACGTCTGCTAGACCGCATTTTCCCATTCAAAAAATGTACAAATCCTGCTAACAAGGTTTGTTTTTATTACCATTTGGGGCAATGTAAAGCTCACACAATTTGTCATGTTGACCATGATTATTTTGTTGAAATGGCGCAAGACGTCAAGAATTTCCTTGATGGCAAAGACAATAAAATCGTCGATGGCTTGAAAGACAAAATGCAAAAAGCGTCAGACATGATGGAATTTGAACGTGCGGCAGAATACCGTGATTTATTGCAAGCTATCTCAACACTTCGTACCAAACAACGTGTCATGAACCAAGATATGATGGACCGTGATATTTTTGGTTATTATGTCGATAAAGGTTGGATGTGTGTGCAGGTCTTCTTTGTTCGCCAAGGAAAACTCATCCAACGTGATGTCAATATGTTCCCGTATTACAATGACCCAGAGGAAGATTTCTTGACTTACGTCGGACAATTTTACCGAGACAGCAAGCATTTTGTGCCAAAAGAAGTCTTTATTCCTCAGGACATTGACGAAGAATTGGTTAAAGCAGTTGTTGATACCAAAGTCATCAAACCACAACGTGGTGAGAAGAAGCAGCTGGTAAATCTTGCGACAAAAAACGCGCGTGTCAGCTTGCAACAAAAATTTGACCTGCTAGAAAAAGATATCCGCAAAACACATGGCGCTATTGAAAATATCGGTGAATTACTCAATATTCCAAAACCTGTGCGCATTGAAGCCTTTGATAACTCAAATATTCAAGGAACAAGCCCAGTTGCGGGGATGGTTGTCTTTGTAAATGGAAAACCAAGTAAGAAAGATTACCGTAAATTTAAAATTAAAACTGTAGTCGGCCCAGATGACTATGCCAGCATGCGCGAGGTCATTTATCGTAGATACAGTCGCGTGATGAAAGACGGATTGACTCCGCCAGATTTGATTATCATCGATGGTGGTCAAGGTCAGGTTAATGTTGCGCGTGATGTCATTGAAAATAAACTTGGACTCGATATTCCAATCGCTGGTCTGCAAAAAAATGACAAGCACCAAACGCACGAACTACTCTTTGGTGACCCATTAGAAGTGGTCGAATTGCCACGAAATTCTGAAGAGTTTTTCCTCTTACAGCGTATCCAAGACGAAGTTCACCGATTTGCCATTACTTTCCACCGTCAACTCCGTTCTAAAAATTCATTCTCATCAAAACTCGATGGCATTGCTGGGCTTGGTCCAAAGCGCAAGCAATTACTCATGAAACACTTCAAGAGCTTGCCAAACATTCAAAAAGCAGACGTGGATGACATCATCAACTGTGGTGTCCCACGAAACGTTGCCATAGCTGTTAAGGAAAAATTGGCTGAGAAGAAGAAATAGTAAGGAGATAATCGTGGTAGAAAATATTTTAATACTAGGGAATGGCTTTGATTTAGCGATGGAACGAAAAGCCAGTTATGAAGATTTTTTAAGGTTTTTAAATTCATTATCTTTTTTACTATATTGTCAAAAAGCTTATAATCAACAAATTGATGTTAAAAATTATGATTTTTTCTTAAAAGATTTTGATGATATTTTGGGAGATAGTGAAAGTGATTCAGAGGAAGACTTTCAGAATGAACTTGAGTTTTATAACTCAAGTTCTGATACAGTAAAATCTGATAAAGTTAAATTAGGTATTCTATTAGACCGTCTTTCAAATTATTTTAATGACAAGAAAATCCGACTAGTACCTTTTTTTGAAAAAAATAGGAATTTTAAAGCTTATAGTGAATCTGAGGGTGGAAATTTTAGAAGAGATTTATTGTCGAATCTGAAAAGTATCAGAGAAGAAAAAGGTGATATTGAATCAAAGTATTTTTTAGATGCTGACGTTATTGACGACTTAATTCAAATGGCTGGTACTAAAAATTACGAATGGTTGTTAAAAATTAGAAGCAATCTTTTTTTGATTTTATAAATGAAATTAAAGATAAACTTGGTGAAAAATGGTCAGGTATTGAGCTTATTATTTCTGATATAGCAGAAGCTATTGCTTATATTAAAAAGCATTTAGAAGAGAATAGTCAAATTATTGAATGGAAGTCTACTCATGATTTAACTAAGTTGAAAAAGAAATTCATCACTAAGTCAAACTATATTGCATTTAAAGTTGTGATAGCACGTCTAAGTGGCTATAGATTTATATATACGGATAGTGGTTGGCAACAAATCGTTGATGTGTGCAATGAAGAATGTATTCAAGCACTTGATGATTTAACGTATTATCTGGAGTTTTATTTAACTTATCTTGATAAATTAGATTTTGATTCTGAACAAAGAATCGTTAAACAAGACAGTAGTTTAGATGCAATTGAAGAACTTGAAAGTGCTAAAGTGTTAACATTCAACTACACAGATACTGCAAATAAATTATTTAATATTCCTGAAGAAAATACTCATTTTATTCATGGAAGAATTGATTTTGCTCGTGATCAAAAATCAATTAATACTATGGTTTTTGGTATTGAGGACAAAGAAGACAAAACTGAAAATATTAACCCTGATTTAATTTCCTATCAAAAATTTTATCAAAGAATGATAAAAGAGACAGGAAGTGACTATAGAAAATTCTTTGAAAAACCTAAAAATTTAGGTGAAACTGTTGATGATATGAATATTATTGTTTTTGGACACTCGGTCGACCCTTTGGATAAGGAAATTTTTATTAACTGTTTTGATTTAGCCAAAAAAAGAGGCGGAAAGTATAAGTTTATATTTAACTATTATGATGAAAAAGCTAAAAGAGAGATTGTTAAGAATTTAACTATAATTTTAGGAAAAGAAAGAATGATATCATTAACAGCTGAACAAAAAAGTTGCATTTGTAAAATGTGATGATGTCCAAAGAATGGAAAGAGAACTTTTGTAGTTGAAGTTAATACCATCTGAAAAACATTCATGAAACTTTCTTTTTCTGATTGTAATCTATTTTAAACTGTGCTAACATGGATAGGGATTTTTAAGGAGATACGCATGTTTAAAAAAATGAAGCAAGGCCTCTCTCAGTTAAGTCAACAGAGCACTTGGCTTCCAAGCATTGTGATTGTTTTGGTCGCCGTGTTACTATTGCTTCCCCAATTAACGTCTCATGGAGTGATTGCGGGTAGTGATTTCCTATTTCACTACAATCGTTTTTATGAGACGGCTATGCAAATTAAGACGGGTAACTTTAGTTATTTTATGTCACTGTATGGCTTTTACAGTTCAGGTCGAATTGTTAATGCTTTATATGGCCCGTATTTTGCTTATTTTCAAGGAATTTTGGTACTCATTAGCAAGAACTGGTATACCTATCAACTTTTGTCACGTTTCTTGTTGAGTGTGATTGCTGGTTTTTCGATGTATCGTTTGAATCGCAGAGCTTCTGTCAAAACGAAAATAGCCCTTGGTGTAGCAGTCTTTTACATGATGACCTTCTCGGTTCAATACTGGACGTTTAGACAAGGTTTTTCAAGCTGGGGTGCCGCTTTTATGCCGTGGTGCTTGATTCCAGCAGTTGATTTTGTCAGAACAAAAAGAGTTGAAGTGCTTCGTCTAGCAGTATCGGTTGCTGTTATGATGCAAGTCCACATGCTTAGCTGTTTCTTGTTAATCTTGGCTTATTTGCCATTTTACTTGTACGGCTTTTTCAAATCTGACAAGAAAAAAGAAGTCTTTTTCAAGGGTGTCCAATCAGTCTTGCTAAGCCTTTTATTAACAGCAAACGTCTGGGCAGCTTTGGTTGTTGTCGGTCAAAGTAATAACCTGGTTGAACCTTTCGTCAATTCAAAACTCTATATTATGACAGTTAACCAGCGTAGCATTGAATGGCTACTAACACCAAAAGCATTGGTTTTTGTGGTCTTGTATCAATTGTACTTCTCATTTAGACACTGGCGTCATTACGACACACTCTTGCGAGTAGTGACAGGGGCATTCTTTATTTTCTTGGTTTTATCAAGTAGTATTTTCCCATGGTACACGGTCAATAAATTGAATCTTCCTTTGGTAAATCTAATTCAATTTCCATTTAGATTCTTTGTGCCCGCAACGGTATTATTGTTGTTAGCGGCAGCTATGATTTTAGACAAATACTTCGATAAAAAATGGTCAAAATTTGTAGCTATTGGGCTAATCTTGGTGAATATCTTGAGCTTTGTGCAGTTGTCGCAATTGCAAGAAGAAAAGATTGATGATTATTACAATACGAAGCACCCTATTCAACGTAAAAAACATACTTTTATCTGGGGTAACCCTGCAGATGTCAGAGCAAGTTTTTATGATTCAGATAAATTCAAGCTACTAGATATCGTTTCAAAATCAACCCCAGATTATCTGCCAGCTGATAAATCAAATAAAGATAACAAGTACGTCCTATATGAAGAGTTTGTCCTTGGACATACGGATGCTTACAAAAAGACGCAAGGCGACAATGAGCTGGTATTTACTTGGACAGCTGATGCGAGTGGTTGGGCAATCATTCCAGTTGCAAAATACGCTGACACTGAGCTCATGCTTAATGGTAAAAGGCTTAGTCATAAGGACTACACTTTGTCAGGAATTGGCACGCCTACTGTTCAACAAAAAGCTGGAAAAAATACCTTGAAGATTACTTACCGCATTCGTACATGGTTTAAAGCTTTGATAGTGGTTAATATTTTATCTTGGCTTTCAGTTGTGATTTATCTCGGTATTAAAAAAATAACTTTAAGTAAGAAAGGCTAGGAAAAATCCTAGTTTTTTCTTTTTTTGTATTTGTGTATGCGCTTCCGTAGTAAATAGCTGTAAAGTCTTTTTAAAAATGATAAAATAAAAGAGCATAAAAAAATTAAAAAGGAGGGCCGCTTAATGAAGTTTCTAGAATTGAACAAAAAGCGCCACGCCGTTAAAACATTCAATAGTAAACCTGTAGAATATAAAGATTTACGCACTGCAATTGAAATTGCTACCTTAGCACCTAGTGCTAACAATATTCAACCATGGAAATTTGTCATCGTCGAAGATAAAAAAGCGGAACTTGCTGAAGATCTTCCAAGTTTGAACAAAAAACAAGTTGAAGAAGCTCAATATGTTGTGGCACTCTTTACAGATACTGATTTAGTGCAACGCTCTCGTAAGATCGCTCGTATTGGGGTTAAATCATTGGATAATTCAAAACTTGGTTACTATATGGAAACATTGCCTGCTAGATATGCAGAATACGACGACAAGAGTAAAGGTGAATATCTTGCTTTAAACGCAGGACTTGTTGCAATGAACCTTGTGCTAGCTTTGACTGATCAAGATATTTCATCAAATATTCTTCTTGGATTTGACAAGTCTTTGACAAATGATATTCTAGATATTGATAAACGTTTTCGTCCAGAGCTCTTGATTACTGTTGGCTACAGTGATGATAAATCTGAACCAAGTTATCGTTTACCAGTCGACGAAATCATTGAGCGCCGCTAAGAGATTTTTAACGTTTATGCACCAAATCTAGTTAAGAATTTTCGCAAAACTAGGTTTACAAATCTTAAAATATGAGTTACTATGGGTTAGTTGACTCAAATGATAAACAATATAGTAGTTTTTCTGGTAAGGAAGAGCTACATTTATGGAGGAGTTATAAGAAATGACAGTAGACTTTAAAGCAGAAGTTGAAAAACGTAAAGATGCCATGATGGAAGACCTCTTTGCACTTTTGCGTATCAACTCTGAACGTGATGACAGCAAAGATGACAAAGAACACCCATTTGGACCTGGTCCAGCAAAAGCTTTGGAACACTTTCTTGCAATGGCTGAACGAGATGGCTACAAAACTCGTAATATCGATAACTATGCTGGGGACTTTGAATTTGGTGAAGGTGACGAAGTACTTGGTATCTTTGCTCACTTGGACGTTGTGCCAGCAGGTAGCGGTTGGGATACAGATCCTTACGAACCAGTTATCAAAGACGGACGTCTTTATGCGCGTGGATCATCAGATGATAAAGGTCCTACAATGGCATGTTACTATGCCCTAAAAATCATCAAAGATCTTGGTCTTCCAGTATCTAAACGTGTTCGTTTCATCGTTGGTACTGATGAAGAATCAGGTTGGGGCGATATGGAATACTATTTCGCACATAACGGTTTGAAAGATCCTGATTTTGGATTCTCTCCAGATGCTGAATTCCCAATCATCAACGGTGAAAAAGGTAACATTACTGAATACCTTCACTTCGCAGGTGAAAATAACGGTGCTTTCACTTTGAATACTTTTGAAGCTGGCCTTCGTGACAACATGGTTCCAGAATCAGCAACAGCAGTATTTACAGCAGACAGCACTTTAGCTGAACTTCAAGAAAAACTTGCTGCTTTTACGGCTGCTGAAAATCTTAAAGCTGAGCTTGTTCAAGAAGGTGACGCTTTCCGCGCTACAGTAATCGGTAAATCAGCTCACGGTTCAACTCCAGAACTTGGTCTTAACGCAGCAACTTACCTTGCTAAATTCTTGGATCAATTTGCTTTTGATGGTGCAGCTAAAGTTTACCTTGATGTAACAGCTAACGTTCTTCACAAAGATTTCGCTGGTGAAAACCTTGGTGTTGCTTACACTGATGCGAAAATGGGTGCACTTAGCATGAACGCTGGTGTCTTCAAATTTGACCGCAACTCAGATGACAACACAATCACACTTAACTTCCGTTACCCACAAGGTACTGATTCTCAAACAATCAAAGCTGAACTTGAAAAACTTAACGGCGTAACTAAAGTGACTCTTTCAGATCACGAACACACACCTCACTACGTTCCAGCTGATGATCCATTGGTATCAACACTTCTTTCAGTTTACGAAAAACAAACTGGTTTGAAAGGTTACGAACAAGTTATCGGTGGTGGTACATTCGGTCGTCTTCTTAAACGTGGTGTTGCCTTCGGTGCTATGTTCCCAGATTACGTAAACACAATGCACCAAGCAAACGAATTCGCAGATGTTGAAGATCTTTACCGTGCAGCTGCTATCTACGCTGAAGCACTTTACGAATTGATCAAATAATACAGAAAAAAGAAGAGGATTTTTGCGTTAGCAAAAGACTCTTCTTTATTTTTAGAAAGAAGTGATTGTATGGATAGCCTTGAACAATTAGTGGCTGATATTATGGCTGATGAGCAAAATGCTTCATACACCGAGCAAGGTATTAAGCCACTTTTTACTGTTCCAAAAAATGCTCGTATCAATATTGTTGGCCAAGCTCCAGGTATTCGAGCGCAAGAATCGGGACTTTATTGGAATGACCCGAGTGGGGATAATTTACGAAAATGGTTAGGCGTTGACCGTGAGACATTTTATAACTCTGGGCTTTTTGCGGTGGTACCCATGGATTATTATTTCCCAGGTAAGGGAAAATCAGGTGATTTAGCGCCTCGAAAAGGTTTTGCGGATAAATGGCACAAGCGCACCCTAGCTTTAGCACCCAATATAGAGTTACATATTTTAGTTGGTTCTTATGCGCAGCGTTATTATCTTCATCAAAAATCCTCAGCTAAGCTTACGGATACCGTCAAACACTATAAAGACTATTTGCCAGAATTTTTCCCATTGGTGCACCCATCGCCACGAAATAACATTTGGCAGTGCAAGAATCCATGGTTTGAAGAAGAAGTCATTCCAGACCTTCAAAAGCGTGTCAAAGCTATTTTAGAAAAATAGGTATTAAAAAACTCGCCACTATCTGGCGAGTTTTTCTTATTTCCCAAGACAGAATTGTGTGAAGAGTTTTGTTATTAATTCATCAGGTGCTGCATCACCTGTGATTTCACCGAGAATTTCCCAGCAACGTGTTAAATCAATTTGAAGAAGATCAACAGGCATTCCTAGTTCAAGCCCTTCATTGATGGCTTGCAAACTTTGCACCGCTTTTTCAATCAATGAAATATGGCGAGCATTTGAAAGATATGTTGCATCTTTTTCAACGATACCAGCGTTGTCAAAGAAGAGTTGGTTGATACGTTCTTCAATCAAATCAATGTTTTGATTTTTAAGAACTGAAATGCGAATCACATCATCAGGCAATTCATCAGCTTCAATTTTTTCAGGTAAATCAGTTTTATTAAGCAAGATAATGCGGTTGCTATCCTTACTGAGTTCAAGAAGAGCACGGTCTTGGTCAGTTAGCGCTTCAGAGCTGTTAAGGACAAGAAGGACCAAATCAGCTTCCTCAAGAGCTTTTTTAGAACGTTCCACACCGATTTTTTCAACCACGTCATCTGTTTCACGAATACCAGCGGTATCAACCAATTTCAAAGGCACACCTTTGATGTTGACGTATTCTTCAATCACGTCACGGGTTGTTCCTTCGATGTCAGTAACAATGGCTTTGTCTTCACGGAGCAGATTGTTCAAAAGACTTGATTTCCCAACGTTTGGACGACCGATGATAGCAGTTGACAAACCTTCGCGAAGGATTTTACCACGTTTTGCAGTAGCCAAGAGATTTTCTAAAAGGCTTTGGAATTCTTGTGTTTTTTCACGAATAAGAGCTGTTGTCATTTCTTCCACGTCGTCGTACTCAGGATAATCGATGTTTACCTCAACTTGAGCAAGGGTATTTAGAATTTCTTGACGGGTATCATTGATAAGTTTTGAAAGTGAACCATCTAGCTGTTTGACAGCAATATTCATAGCTTTGTCAGTCTTAGCACGGATGATATCCATAACGGCTTCCGCTTGAGTCAAGTCCACACGACCATTCAAAAAAGCACGTTTGGTAAATTCACCAGGTTCAGCCAGACGAGCACCTTGACGAAGAAGGAGTTGCAATATTTCGTTAGTAACGGCAACCCCACCGTGCGTATTAATCTCAATGACATTTTCACGTGTGAACGTTTTTGGTGCCAACATGACAGAGACCATAACCTCATCGAGAATTTCATCATTATCAGGATCAACAATATGCCCATAATTAATCGTATGTGAGGCAACTTTTGACAAATCTTTACCACGATAAACTTTTTGAGCAATAGCTAGCGCGTCAGTCCCAGAAAGTCGGACAATTCCGATAGCCCCTTCCCCTAGAGGTGTTGAAATCGCAGCAATTGTGTCGAATTCTTTTGTAATCATTTATGTCATTCCAATCTGTTATTTTCAAAAAAATATCTTATTTAATTGTAACGCAAAAAATTTTTTCAAGCAATAGAAGAGGGCTGAAAGTAAAGGAGCAGAAAAGCTACTTTTGAGTAATCCATTGTAGCGAAAACACCCTAAATCATGATATAATAGTTAGTTGGAAATAGGTAATTTTTGTTTTACATATAAATTTAGGTGAGGTTGTTATGGAAAAACTTAAAAAAATGGCTGGTGTTACAGCTGCTCAGTATGTGAAAGACGGCATGGTTGTTGGACTTGGAACTGGTTCAACAGCATATTTCTTCGTTGAAGAAATCGGTCGTCGTATGAAAGAAGAAGGTCTTAAAGTTGTCGGTGTGACAACTTCAAGCCAAACAACAGCTCAAGCAGAAGGTCTTGGTATTCCTTTGAAAGCCGTTGATGATATCGATGATATCGATGTAACTGTCGACGGTGCTGATGAAGTGGATAAAAACTTCAACGGCATCAAAGGTGGCGGCGGTGCTCTTCTTATGGAAAAAATCGTTGCTACACCAAGCAAAGAATACATCTGGGTTGTTGACGAATCTAAAATGGTCGACACACTCGGTGCTTTCAAATTGCCTGTAGAAGTCGTACAATATGGTGCTGACCGCATTTTCCGTGAATTTGAGAAAAAAGGTTACAAACCATCATACCGTATGTCGGATGGCGAACGCTTTGTGACTGATATGAAAAACTACATCATTGACCTTGACCTTGGCGTGATTGAAAATCCAGTTGAATTTGGTAAAGAATTGAAAGCTATGGTTGGTGTCGTTGAGCACGGTCTTTTCAACGGTATGGTTAACAAAGTTATCGTTGCTGGCAAAGACGGCGTTAAAATTTTAGAAGCTAAATAAAGAAAGTTTACAGGAGATGGTTTGACTGGTTCAGCCGATAGTCTCCTGTTTGCATGTTATCGTCATTATGATTTCTAATCGATTTGATTAGGAGGTTTTGGGTGCCAACCGTAACCACCCTAGAGTAGGAAAACTATGTCAACTTTTAATCGTATTCACCTTGTCGTACTTGATTCAGTCGGAATTGGTGCAGCACCAGATGCCAATAACTTTGTCAATGCTGGTGTGCCAGACGGTGCATCAGATACACTTGGTCACATTTCAAAAACTGTAGGACTTAATGTTCCAAACATGGCTAAAGTTGGTCTTGGAAATATTCCTCGTGAAACTTCTCTAAAAACAGTTCCAGCTGAAGCTCAACCAACAGGTTATGCAACTAAACTTGAAGAAGTTTCTCTTGGTAAAGACACAATGACTGGTCACTGGGAAATCATGGGTCTTAACATTACAGAACCATTTGATACATTCCTTGGTGGATTTCCAGAAGAAATTTTAACTAAAATCGAAGAATTTTCAGGACGTAAAGTCATTCGTGAAGCTAATAAACCTTACTCAGGTACAGCAGTTATCGATGACTTTGGTCCACGTCAAATGGAAACTGGCGAGTTAATCATCTACACATCAGCTGACCCAGTACTTCAAATCGCTGCTCACGAAGATGTCATCCCAGTAGAAGAGCTTTACAAAATCTGTGAATACGCTCGTTCAATCACACTAGAACGTCCAGCTCTTCTTGGTCGTATCATTGCACGTCCATACGTTGGTGAACCTGGTAACTTCACACGTACAGCAAACCGTTGTGACTATGCCTTGTCACCATTTGGTCCAACAGTTTTGAATAAATTGGCTGACGCTGGTATTCCAACATACGGTGTTGGTAAAATCAATGATATCTTCAACGGTTCAGGTATCACAAACGACATGGGACACAACAAATCAAACATGCACGGTGTTGATACCCTTCTTAAAACAATGCAATTGCCTGAATTCACAAAAGGCTTGTCATTTACAAACTTAGTTGACTTTGATGCTATGTACGGTCACCGTCGTAACGCTCAAGGTTACCGTGATTGCCTTGAAGATTTCGACAAACGTGTACCTGAAATCTTGGAAAGCATGAAAGAAGATGACCTTCTTCTAATCACTGCCGACCACGGTAATGACCCAACTTATACTGGTACAGACCACACTCGTGAATACGTTCCATTATTGGCATACAGCCCAGCATTTAAAGGAAACGGTGTCTTGCCAGTTGGTCATTTTGCAGATATCTCAGCAACAATTGCTGAAAACTTTGGTGTTGAAAAAGCAATGATTGGTGAATCATTCTTAGATAAATTAGTATAAGAGGTAATTATGTCTACAATTATTGAAAAAATTGAAGAAGCACGTCAGTTTTTAGTGTCACAAGCGTGTGATGCCCCAGAATTTGGACTTATTCTTGGTTCAGGTCTTGGTGAATTGGCTGAAGAAATTGAAAATGCTGTTGTTATTCCATACGAAAAAATCCCAAACTGGGGTAAATCAACGGTAGCAGGTCACGCAGGCCAATTGGTTTATGGTGACCTTGGTGGTCACAAAGTTATTGCTCTTCAAGGGCGTTTCCATTTTTACGAAGGAAATCCAATGGAATTGGTGACTTTCCCAGTGCGCGTGATGAAAGCTCTTGGTTGTAAAGGTCTTATCGTAACAAATGCTGCTGGTGGTATCGGCTTTGGTCCTGGTACATTGATGGCAATTTCTGACCACATCAACATGACTGGTCAAAATCCATTGATTGGTGCTAACCTTGATGACTTCGGACCTCGTTTCCCAGATATGTCAGATGCTTACACTGCTGAATACCGAGCAATCGCTCACAAAGTTGCTGAAAAAATCGGTATTAAACTTGACGAAGGTGTTTACCTTGGTGTGTCAGGTCCATGTTACGAAACACCTGCTGAAATTCGTGCCTTCCAAACTCTTGGTGCGGATGCTGTAGGTATGTCAACTGTTCCAGAAGTTATCGTTGCCGCTCACTCAGGCTTGAAAGTTCTTGGAATCTCAGCTATTACAAACCATGCTGCAGGTTTCCAAAGCTCACTTAACCACGAAGAAGTTGTTGCTGTCACACAACAAATCAAAGAAGACTTCAAAACACTTGTCAAATCAGTTTTGGCAGAACTATAATCTAGGAAATTTACCTTAAAACGTATTTAAAAAGTATTTTTTAGATGCATTTACAAAATAATCGATTTAAACATTTTAGCTACTGTTTACGTTTTGGAGGAGTGCTGATTTTAACAGCTTTAATAGCTGGTTTAGGTGGCATCTTACTTCATGAATTTTTAGACTTAATTGAGTACCTGGTTTTTGGTCACGGCGAGACATCGACCACTCAAGCGGTTTCGTCCAAGCAGTTCATTTTGATTGTCCTTACAGGGATTATCTCAGCGATTCTCTGGTGTTTTTTACAACGAAAAAATCGTCAGATTATTTCTGTCAAATCTCAGATGAAAGCTGAAAATCCAGCATCGAAAATGCCAAAACTTTGGATTCATTTGACTAATATTTTCTTGCAAGTAGCCTCTGTTGGTGCAGGCTCACCAATCGGAAAAGAAGGAGCGCCTCGCGAACTTGGTGCCTTGGGAGCTGGACGTGTATCTGACTACTTGAAACTAACCTTACAAGATAGAAAGCTCGCAATTGCTTGTGGGGCTTCGGCTGGTCTAGCGGCAGTTTATCAAGTACCAGTTGCCAGTATCTTTTTCGCCTTTGAAACGCTTGGGTTGGGAATTTCAGTTCTTAATCTGATTTCCGTCTCAGTAACGACGATTTTAGCAAGCATCGTAGCAGGAGTGGTCATCTCAGATGCGCCACTTTATGAGACTGCTCAAGTAACGCTGGATGTAAAGACTGCTATTTTGGCAATGTTTCTTGTGGTTCTCATCTCGCCAATAGCGCAGCTATTTCGCAGACTTACCCAAAAAGCACAAGCCCAAAAAACGACTGACCCCAACGTTTTATGGTGCTTGCCACTGACTTTTCTACTATTAGCTAGTTTATCGCTTATTTTTCCTGAGATTTTGGGAAATGGCGGAGCTTTGGCACAAGCTGTCTTTGATGGTATGACTGTTCAGTATGCTGCTGTGATTGTTGTCGTTAAGGCGTTTGTGGTCTTGCTGACGCTAAAAAATGGCGCATACGGTGGAACCTTGACTCCCTCATTTTCAATGGGAGCAGTTCTGGGATTTCTTGGTGCTGTGCTTTGTAGCCAAATCTTTCCAACTATTTCACTAGCCTCAGCTATGCTCATCGGCTCAAGTGTATTCTTAGCAATCACAATGAATGCACCGCTGACAGCAGTAGGCTTAGTTGTCTCATTTACAGGACAAAAGCTTCAAGCCCTGCCAGTCTTATTAATCGCAGTAGCGCTAGCTATTGTCATCAAAAAAATTATTGAATATATTGAAAGGAAAATTTATGTCAATCCATATCGAAGCCAAACAAGGCGAAATCGCAGATAAAATCTTACTTCCGGGAGACCCACTCCGTGCAAAATTCATTGCTGAAAACTTCCTAGAAGATGCTGTTTGCTTTAACAATGTCCGTGGCATGCTTGGTTTCACAGGTACTTACAAAGGTGAACGTGTCAGTGTTATGGGAACAGGTATGGGTATGCCATCAATTTCTATCTACGCGACTGAACTTATCCAATCATACGGCGTTAAAAAATTAATCCGTGTCGGAACAGCTGGCTCACTTAATAAAGACGTTCACGTTCGCGAACTTGTTTTGGCACAAGCAGCAGCAACAACATCAAGCATGATTAAAAATGAATGGCCACAATATGATTTTCCACAAATTGCTGATTTTACCTTGCTTGACAAAGCCTACCATATTGCTAAAGACCTTGGTATGACAACTCACGTTGGTAGCGTGTTATCTGTTGACGCTTTTTATTCAGATTTTGCTGAAAACAATGTCAAACTCGGGCAACTTGGTGTGAAAGCTGTTGAGATGGAAGCCGCTGCACTTTACTATCTCGCAGCAAAACACGGCGTTCAAGCACTCGGTATCATGACGATTTCTGATAGCCTTGTTGCTGACGAAGACACAACCGCTCAAGAACGCCAAACCACTTTCACAGACATGATGAAAGTTGGTCTTGAGACTCTTATTGCAGATTAATGCAAGAAATATACGATACGATAGACATCCTTTTGGATGTCTATGCTTATAATCACGCTTGGAAAATAGCAGAGCAGCACAGTGATTTTCCAGCGCAAAGCCGTTATCTTTTAGAAATGTTAAAAGAGCGTAGGGAACTTAACGTTGACTTTGCTTTTTCACATCCAACAGAAAATCAAGCGATTTTAGCCAATTATGGCATTTCACTCATTACCAATGCGTATGAAGAAGAACAATTAGCAAATTACATTATGGATTTGGAAGCTAAGGTGAAAAATGGCAATATCATTGATTTTGTCCGCTCTGTTAGTCCAATTCTATATAGGCTCTTTCAACGTCTTGCCAAACGCGAAATTCCAAATTTGGAAAACTATATCCACGATGCTAAAAACGACCAGTATGATACTTGGCTGTTTACAAAAATGAAGCAGAGCGACTATGCTATTTTTCATAGATACCTTGAGATTCGTCGTGATGGCAAAGTGACTTCAAAAGCTTTGGCAGAACTCTTACAATACGGACAACTTCCTCAGGAAATTAAACAGTTAATCAGCGAACTTCGTAATTTTGAAAAATCCGTTCGGAATCCTCTTGCTCATCTGATTAAACCATTTGATGAAGAAGAACTTCATCGCACAACGAATTTCTCATCCCAAGCCTTTTTAGATAAAATCATTGCCCTTGCTACCTATGCAGGCGTCAAATATAACAAAGAAAAATTCTATTTAGACCAAGTTAATGACATTATCAAAAGTGAGTTGAAGAGAAATAGATAGAATATAAAAACTCTTGGACAATGTCCAAGAGTTTTTAGTTATCAAATTGTACTTCTTCAAGTAGATAATCGATAAAACGTTCGCCCATTTTTGAAAGATTAGCCTTTTCGTGGCGAATGTAGACAATATCGATCATATCTTCAACGTCAAGCGGAATTGATACGATGTCATCACCATTAAGGTTGCTATTTAAGATACCTGTTGCAATAGTGTAGCCGTCAAGACCAATCAAGAGATTGAAAAGCGTCGCACGGTCACTGACAACGATTGATTTTTTGTGTGGGATTTGTGACAAGATTTCTTCAGAGAAGTAAAAAGAGTTGTGAATTCCTTGATCGTAGCTAAGGTAAGGAAATTCTTCCAAATCTTCCATAGTCACCAGTGTCTTTTCAGCTAGCGGATTATTTTTGCTGACAAAAATGTGCGGACGAGTTTTGAAAAGACTGGTATAAGTCAAATGATTGTCATCAAACATCTTTGTCAAGACATCACGGTTGTATCTGTTTAGAAAAAGCACCCCGATTTCAGAACGAAAATTTTTGACGTCATCAATGATTTCGTATGTTCGGGTTTCACGAAGGAAAAGCTCATAGCGTGTCATGTCTGTCTTTTTCAGAAGTGAAACAAAAGCATTCACCACAAAAGCATAGTGCTGCGCAGAGACGCTAAAGAGCTCACGGTTGGTGTTTTTGCTCTTGTAACGTTCCTCTAAAAGCGCTGTTTGTTCAAGTATTTGGCGCGCATAAGAAAGAAACTCAACCCCGTCTTTTGTCAGAGTGATTCCCTTAGGATTACGAATAAAAATCTCAATCCCCATCTCGTGTTCCAAGTCACGAACGGCATTTGACAAACTTGGCTGAGTGATGAAGAGTTGTTTTGCAGCCTCGTTCATACTGCCTGTTTCCACGATTTTAACGATGTAGTGTAATTGTTGTATTCTCATAGCCTTAGTTTAGCTCAAAATCGCAAATCCCGCAAGTAGTAGAAATACTATTGATGTGAAAGCGATAAAAAGACGAACTTTTGGATTAAAAGTTTAAAAATAAATGGAAGAAGCTCTTTTAATGATAATGTTTTCAATTTTTAATACTTAAAATATCATTTTGTTTGGAAATTACATCTAAAAATGGATAAAATTTGAAAAATGCACAAAAACTTACACTAAAAAGCGAATAATTTCATTACGGTAACTTTATTTTCGAAAACATAACAAACCCATAAAAACAGTATTTTTAAAAGAAGTAAAACGTTGTCAAAACTAATATTTATAAAAAAGTATAAGAATTATCATGTAAATTTATAGATTTTTTAGAAATTGCAATAAGCCTTATAAAGTGGTAAAATAGGAACGTTAACAAATTCTTTAGAAAGCGGAGATTTATTAAAATGCCGACTTACTCACATCATCATGGTAGTCACCATGGTCACCATCACAGTAATCATCATAAGCACCATAAGAGCTCACGGCGGCGCTCTCGGTTTGCTGATTTGAAGATTGTGAATGCGGCGCTTTTGGTCCTGTATGCTGTACTTGCTGGTCTCGCCATATATATGATGTATGCTCATCATATCTTGGCATTTAGGCATCTTAACGTTGTTTATAGTATTATATTAGTAGCTATTTTTGTTTTGTGTTTAACATTGAGCATTCTTAAAAAGAGCAGGGTTCTAACAACAGTGCTTTTGATTGTCTTTTCTATCATTGCTGCAGTTTCCCTCTTTGCCTTTAAGTCATTGGTCGATGTAGCACATAATATGAATGAAACAGCCTCTTACTCAGAGATTGAGATGAGTGTGGTTGTTCCAAGCAATAGCTCAGTTAATGATGTATCTGACCTAACAAGTGTTCAAGCACCGACAGATGCTGACGGTAGCAATATCAATGAACTGTTGTCTCATATTAAGTCAGAAAAGGGATTAGATTTAGCGACAGAAAAAGTTGATTCTTATCAAGCTGCTTATGAGAACTTAGTTAACGGATCAAGTCAAGCTATGGTCTTTAACAGTGCTTATTCAAGTTTGCTTGAGATGTCTTACGAGAATTTTCAATCAAATCTTAAGACCATCTATTCTTATAAGATTAAGACAAGTATTAAGGATGAAGCCAAAGCACATGATTCAAATGTCTTTAACATTTACATCAGTGGTATTGATACCTATGGTTCAATTTCAACGGTTTCACGTTCAGATGTCAACTTAATCTTAACAGTCAATATGAATACCCATAAGATTTTGATGACGGAGACGCCTCGAGATGCTTATGTTAAGATTCCAGATGGTGGCGCTGATCAATATGATAAATTAACCCACGCTGGTATCTATGGTGTTGAAACCTCAGAGAAGACTCTTGAAAACCTCTATGGCATCACCATTGACTACTACGCTCGTCTTAACTTTGATTCATTCTTGAAGTTGATTGATGCACTAGGTGGTGTAACGGTTTATAATGACCAAGCCTTTACAGCATTGATGAATAAAAAAGAATATCCAGTTGGAAATATTGAATTGACTTCAGGCGAAGATGCGCTTGCTTTTGTTCGTGAACGTTATAGCCTCGAACATGGTGATTATGACCGAGGTAATAACCAAATGAAAGTCATTCAAGCAATCCTTAATAAAATGACTTCGTTAAAATCAGTTTCTAATTATTCAACGATTATTTCAAATGTACAAGATTCAATTCAGACAGATATGAAACTTGACACTATGATGAAATTGGTCAACGGTCAATTGGATTCAGGTAAGAAATTTACAATTACATCACAAGAAGTAACAGGTACAGGTTCAACAGGAGAATTGACTTCTTATGCCATGCCAACTGCAAGTCTTTATATGATTCAGTTGGATGATGCTAGTGTTGCTAAAGCTTCGCAAGCCATTAAAGATGTTATGGAAGGTAAATAAGTTAGATGATAGATATTCACTCGCATATCGTTTTTGACGTGGATGATGGGCCATCTACTATTGAAGAAAGTTTAGCACTTATTGGTGAAAGTTATCGCCAAGGAGTGCGAACGATTGTTTCAACATCACACAGAAGACGAGAGTTATTTAAGACATCAGAAGAAAAAATCTACGAGAACTTTAAACAGGTCAAAGAAGCAGCAGAAGCAAAGTTTGACGACTTAACTATCCTGTATGGTGGAGAACTCTACTATAATAATTCTCTGCTTGATAAGTTAGAACATCATAAAGTCCCTCGAATGGCAGATACCCAGTTTGCTTTGATTGAGTTTAGCATGACAACACCATGGAAAGAGATTCATGAGGCGGTTAATAAAGTCCTCATGCTTGGTGTGACACCCATCATCGCTCATATCGAACGTTACAATGCGCTTGAAAATAAAGAAGATCGCGTGCGTGAATTGATTAACATGGGTTGCTACACACAGATTAATAGTGCCCATGTCCTAAAGCCAAGACTTTTTGGTGATAAGTACCGTGTCTTTAAAAAACGAGCACGTTATTTCTTAGAGAAAAATCTGGTTCATATTGTTTCGAGCGATATGCATAACTTAGGACCTCGTCCGCCTTACATGGACCAAGCACGAGACATTATTACTAGAGACTTTGGTGATAGACGTGCTTTCGATCTTTTTGAAGGAAATGCGAAAACTTTATTAGAAAATAAATATTTATAGGAGAGTGTATGAATACAAATGATAATGCAAGCATCGAAATTGACGTTTTGTACTTGTTGAGAAAGTTATGGAGTAAAAAATTCTTTATCATCTTTGTCGGATTGCTTGTGGGAACAATTGCTCTATTAGGAAGTGTCTTCTTTATTAAGCCTAAGTACACATCTACAACACGTATTTACGTTGTTAGCAGATCTAGCGGTACTGCTCTTACTAACCAAGACCTCCAAGCGGGCTCTTACTTGGTTAACGACTACAAAGAAGTTATCACATCAAATGAAGTTTTATTATCAGTTATTGATCAAGAAAAACTTTCTATGTCAGCTGGTCAATTGTCTGGTGAAATTGCAGTTAATATTCCAACAGACACACGTGTGATTTCTATCTCAGTCACTGACACTGATGCACAAAGAGCTTGTGATATTGCAAATACTGTTCGTGAAGTTGCGGCTGAAAAGATCAAAGCTGTTACAAAAGTTGATGACGTTACAACACTTGAGTCTGCAACAAAAGCAAACCACCCATCATCACCAAATGTTAAGAAAAATGCTGCTATTGGTGCTCTTGCTGGGGTATTCTTAGCTATTGGTGGTATCTTAGTAGCAGAAGTCCTTGATGATCGTGTGCGTCGTCCAGAAGATATCGAAGAAGTCCTTGGTATGACACTTCTTGGTGTGGTACCAGACGTCGATAAATTATAAAGAAAGGAATTGTATAACTCATGCCACAATTAGAATTAGTTAGAGCTAAAGCTCAAATGATTAAATCATTGGAAGAATACTACAATTCTATCCGTACCAATATTCAATTTAGCGGTCGTAATCTTAAAGTAATTGCATTAACTTCTGCTCAACCGGGTGAAGGAAAATCAACGACATCAGTTAACCTAGCTGTCTCATTTGCACGAGCTGGTTTTCGTACCCTTTTGATTGACGCCGATACACGTAACTCTGTCATGTCAGGGACTTTCAAATCACAAGAACGTTATGATGGTTTGACAAGTTACCTATCAAGTAATGCTGAGCTATCTGATGTTATCTGTGATACGACAGTTGATAATCTTATGGTCATCCCAGCAGGGAAGATTCCACCAAATCCAACGTCTCTTATCCAAAATGATAATTATGAAAGAATGATTGAGATTGTACGTGGTCTTTACGATTATGTCATTATCGATACACCACCACTTGGCCGTGTTGTTGATGCGGCAATCATCGCTCACAGTTCAGATGCAAGTCTTCTTGTTACCAAACCTGGTGTTGATAAGCGCCGTTTTATTACGCAACTAAAAGATCAATTGGAACAAAGTGGATCAGTTTTCCTTGGTGTCATTTTAAATAAATTTGACTTCAAAGTAGATAAATACGGCTATGGATACGGCTATGGCTATGGATACGGATACGGTAAGTATGGTAAAGATGAAAAAGAAAAGTCATCAAAGGATAAAAAGGTAAAGTAGTTTTATGATTTGATGGAGATTATAAAGATGGGGAATTTAAGAGTTATTAGAAAAATTATTTTTTTAGGAATTAAAAGGTTGTTTGACATTTGCGTTGGCATTGTAGGAACGTGTATTTGTTTTCTTCCGGCTGCTCTTGTAATTTTTATTATTTACAAGATTAAGGGATATTCGGGAAGTATTTTCTTCAAACAAGAAAGACTTGGCTTAAATGGTAAAAAGTTTAAGATTATTAAGTTTAGATCAATGGTAGAGAATGCTGAAGAAGTTTTGAGATCTAATAAAGAGCTCTATCAAAAATATATTAATAATGGTTATAAATTACTTCCTGGAGAAGATCCTAGACTTACCTCAATTGGAGCTTTTATTAGAAAAACATCAATTGATGAATTACCTCAATTTATTAATATTTTAAAGGGAGACATGAGTTTTATAGGTCCAAGACCGATTATTGAAGAAGAAATTCAGGAATATAATGATAAGGATAGAGAAAAATTCTTGTCTGTTAAACCAGGAGCGACTGGTTATTGGCAAGTATCTGGGAGAAGTGATGTTTCTTATCCTGAACGATGCAATGTAGAATTGTATTACATTGATAATATGTCAGCAGTACTTGATTTAAAAATACTTTTTTTATCTTTTATAAAAGTATTTTTAAAGTCTGGTGCTTGCTGATGATATTGTTATGACTTAGTTGCTATTTTATTGTGGAAAGAATAATGGAAAAGAAAGTATTATTAATTGCACCTGTTTTTTTTGGATATTATAAAGAAATAATCAGAGAACTAGAGTTGTTGGGGTATGAGGTTGACTATATTTGTGATGCTCCAAGCAATTCGAATATTTCTAAAGCATTAGGCCGAATTGATAAGAGGCTCATAGAGGGGGCAACAAAAAAATATTTTAAGAGAAGTGTGTTACCTGTCATAGAAAATATAGAATATGATGAAGTTTTAATAATTGGTGGGATGACTTTTGCTTTTTCACCTGAAATGATTTGTCAAATTAGGAATATGAATCCTAATGCAAGATTTACTCTGTATCAGTGGGATTCTGAAAAGAATTTACCGTATTCAAAAAAGATTCATCCATATATGGATTTCCTATTTTCATTTGATTTGAGCGACTGTAAAAGAGATTCAAGATATAATTTTTTACCTCTTTTTTACACAAAAACATATTCAAACATTGGGAAAGAAGTACAAAAAGAATATAAGTATGATTGCTCTTATGTTGGAACAGCGCATCCGCAAAAATATGAGAGAATAAATAAAATGTCAAGGCAATTGGAGAATGTGATGCCAAAGCAGTTCATTTATCATTATATGCCATCAAAAATCAAATATTTATATCATAAGTTGCTAGCTCCAGAATTTAAAAATGCCAAGTTAAATAATTTTCATTTTGATAAACTTCAAATAGAGAATTTAATTGATGTTTTTAAAAATTCGGGATGTATCTTGGATGCTCCTCAAAGCGGTCAAACAGGTTTAACAATAAGAACAATTGAGTGTTTGGGAGCCAAACGAAAACTGATTACAACAAATGAAGATATTAAAAAATATGATTTCTATAATGAGAATAATATTCTTGTATTTAGTGATGAAATCAATGCTAACGATGTTTTTTTCACATCGCCATTTGTTGAAATTGATGAAGACATTTATTTAAAATACTCACTAAGAGAATGGTTAAAAACAATTTTAAAGGGGAACTGAAGTATGAAAATTTTAGTAACAGGAGCAGGTGGCTATCTAGGGGCTGGTGTTGTAAAAACACTACTAGATATGGGTCAACAGGTTGTAGCTGTTGATTTTAATATGGATAATGTTGATACTCGCGCTGAAAAGTACTCTTGTAATTTATTTGATTTGAGCAATCCGTTTGAGTTTTTTGGTAGACCGGATGCTCTGCTTCACTTAGCATGGAGGGATGGTTTTATGCATTACTCTACAGCACATGTTGAAGATTTACCTAAACACTTTGATTTTATTAAACATTTTGCAGAATCTGGATGTAAACAGATTTCTGTTATGGGAACTATGCACGAAATAGGTTTTTATGAAGGAAGTATCAACGAAAATACTCCATGTCATCCTATTACTCCATACGGAATTAGTAAGAATGCATTGCGAGATTTAACTGAAATGCTTTGTAAAAAGAGTGGTTCCATTTTTCAGTGGCTACGCGGGTATTATATTGTGGGGAATTCGAAGTTTGGTTCTTCAATTTTCTCAAAAATCACATTGGCTGTTGAAGAGGGAAAAACTGAATTTCCTTTCACTATGGGGCAAAATCAATATGATTTTATAGACTATGATGATTTTTGTAAACAAGTAGCGATTGTTGTTTGTCAACAAGTTGAAACAGGGATATTTAATATTTGTTCAGGAAGACCAGAAAAATTAGCAGATCGCGTAGAACGCTTTATTAAGGAAAATAATTATGATATACGATTAGTCTACGGAGCATTTCCTGATCGCCCGTATGATTCTAAAGCAATATGGGGGGATAACTCTAAAATTAATAAGGTGATTTCAAATGATAGGAAAGATTAGTAAGGTATTTTGGTCTATCAGAGCCGTCTTATATAAGCCTTTTATGGGAAGTATTAAATTTCCCAGTTATATTGGAAAACCTAAATTCATAAAAAGATTGTCAGGCCTATATTTTGGAAAAAAGGTTAGAATTTATCCAGGACTAAGAGTTGAATTAGAAGGAAATAATTCTAAAATAACTATAGGAAACAATGTTTCAATTGGGCAAGATTGCCATTTTGTATCTTCTAGTGACAATTTGCAGATTGGAAATAATGTTGTGATTTCTGGGAATGTTTTGATAACCAATTGTGATCATAACTATAAAGATATTGATGTTTTTTTATATGATCAAGGCTTAAAAAATTTAAAAACAGAAATTGGCGATAATTCTTTTATTGGTTATGGAGCGGTAATTTTAGCAGGAACAACTATTGGAAAACAGTGTGTTGTAGCAGCAAATTCTGTTGTTAGAGGTAGTTTTGAGGATTATTGTGTGATTGCTGGTAGTCCAGCAAGGGTAGTGAAAAAATATAATAAGAAGAGAAAGATGTGGGTTAAATATAATGGATAAGAAGATTTCTGTTTGTATGGCAACGTATAATGGTGAAAGATTTATCCGTGAACAGATTAATTCTATTTTACCTCAATTAAGGGATACTGATGAGCTGATAATATCTGATGATGGATCAACTGACAAAACACTTGAAATTGTAAGAGAGATAGCCGATAAAAGAATAAAATTATTTTATAATAATGCTCATAATTTTACTAAGAATTTTGAAAATGCAATATCAAAATCTACAGGAGATATTATTTTTTTGTGTGACCAAGATGACGTGTGGAAAAATAACAAAGTTGAAGTTATGATGAGCTATCTATCTGAGTATGATTTGGTAATATCTAATGCAACGATTGTTGATGGCATGCGTAATGAGATCATGCCTGAGTATTTTAAATATAGTAAAGTTAAACAAGGCTTTGTTTATAATTTGTTATATACAAGATATATCGGAGCGTGTATGGCCTTCAATAGAAAAATTTTACATAAGGTTTTACCCTTTCCAAATAATAAGTTAATCCCACATGATTATTGGATAGCATGTATAAGTGAATTATATTATAATACCTACCTTATTAATGAGCCGTTAATTGAATATCGACGTCATGAATTAAATGCATCATCGGGGATATTTGATAAATCTAAGTTAACTTTGGTTGATAAATTAAGAAAAAGAATTGTTGCTATTTTGCATTTAATAGGAAGGTTTGGTAAATGATTGCAGTTATCATTGTCATCTATAACGAAAATATAGCTGATATTGTTAAAAAAATGTCTAATTTTGATTACTATGATTATTTAGTTATTGTTGATAATAGTGATTGTATTGACTACATTGAAATGAATAACAAATATAAAAGTGATAAAAATATTATATATTTATCAAAAAAAAATAATTTAGGTTTAAGTAAAGCTTATAATTTTGCACTTGATTACATTGATAGAGAGATTGGATTCAATGATAATCTATGGATTATGATTTCTGATGATGATACAGAATTTTCAAATTCTTATTTGAACAACGTTAAAAATACAATACAAAATACAGATTCTAAGATTATTTCTGGAATTATTAAGGATCAAGACGGAAATTATTTATCACCGACAAAGAGATATAAAAATATTTTTAAAACCGAATATGTTAAAAATTGTGGAAAATATTCGAATATTGATTTAATTAATTCAGGATGTGTTATTAAATCAACTATATTTAATAGTTTGAGATATGACGAAGACCTTTTTTTAGATATGGTTGATTATAAGTTTATGTATGATTTATCAAAGAACTACTTTGATGATATTGAAATTGTTGGAGGAAAAATTATACAAAATTTTTCAGGAACACAAAAATCCTCTTTAAAAGTGAAAAAAAATCGGTTTAATATGTATAAAAAAGATTATATTACTTATGCAAACAAAACAGGCATTAATAAATTGGTTGCTAGAATATTTCTTATCAAAAAGTATGTGTTTATTTACATAAAGCAATTTTTAGTAAAAAAGTAGAAGGGAGCTTCAAATGTTAAATCCATTTTATTGGTATTCAGTTATTTGGGGTTGTGTTCTTTGTTTATATAAACTAGGATGGTCTAGCTATAATTTGAAACTGAATTTTTACCTAGAGCTATTTTTGATATTGAGTATTATTGGTTCTACTTTTTTAGGTTTTTTGTTTAGAAAAGTTTTTACTTACAAAGAAATTAGCGTTAATAAAAATCACAAAAATACGTTTACTATTTTTGCAGTTATATTAACTTTTTTAGAATTTATATTATCAAAAAATATTCCCTTAATTTCAATTTCTTTAGGAAGAAGTAGTTACGGTGATTTTGAAGGAATACCACTAGTACATACTTTGCTAGAAAATTTTATAATTTTTTACTCTGCTTATCTTTTTTATTTGTTTTTAGAAACAAATAAAAAAGAGTTTTTTAAAGAAGTATGCGTACTAGTCTCTTTATTACTACTAATGTTTCATAAAGGTGCGGTGCTCTTTTGTTTATTTATAATAATAAATTTAATTATTGCAAAAACTAGAGTTCATAGAAAAATATTTTCTGCAAGGGTAGTTGTTTTGTTGACAATAATTGTATTTATTATAGGTTATCTAAATGGAGGACTGGCTAATGTGAGATCTGGATATGCATGGAGTGACAATACATTTATTTATAGAATTGGAAGTATAAAGTCATGGCCAATGTTTTTACCTAAGCAACTTTGTTGGGCGTATGTCTATATTACTTCACCATTAGCTAATTTAAATTTAATGGTAGAGAAGTATATGGGAGTTTTAAATATTCAAAAGCTGTTAGTTACCGTTATCCCGACTTTTATTTCAAAAAGGTTTTTTCCATCATTAAAAATTGATACGGTAAAAACGTATATTTTGAGTATATCTGCCTTAAATGCGTGTACAGGATTAGCTGAGTCCACTGTTGCAGGATCAGTTGTTGGTTTGTGGTTCTACTATTGCTTTTTTATGGTGGTTATCGTTTTATTGAGCTTGTTTTTGTTTTATAAAAAAGAGAAATATCAGACACCATTTTTTGCGATACTATGTATGCAAACATGTTTTCTGTTTTTCTATAATACTTTAACAACTGCGGCCACGTCTTTTTTGATAATTTATATAATTCTGTTTTGCTTTTTGATGAAATATAATTTTAAAATTAAATAATTCTTTTAAAAATTTATACAAAGGAGATAGTGTTTTGAAATTCAGTTTTATAATTCCAATATATAACACACCAATAGAGAAATTGGAAAAATGCATTGATTCGATAAAAAAAATTTCTAAATACAAGTATGAAATTATTCTCATAAACGATGGAAGTAAAAATGAAGATATAGTTGAATTTTGCAAAGATAAATGCCTTCTCGACAAGAATATTATGTATGTATATCAAGAAAATATGGGGTCAGCTTCTGCTAGAAATAAGGGATTAGATTGTATTGATGGAGATTATATTTTTTTTGTAGATGCTGATGATGAGTTTGATGCATCTTGTGTTTATAGTATTGACTTTAAATCTGATTTATATATTTTTGATTATACTGTGGTTTGTAAAGAAAGTAGATGTAAAAATACTCTTAATTTAGAAACAGATAATATCACAGACAAAAATATGATTTACTCTAGTATAATGTTTAATCCGTTTATACATAATGGCTTTTTGTTTGGATCAATATGGGGAAAATGTTTCAGAAGAGAAGTGATTAATAAGAATAATATTCGATTTGATACTAAATTAAGAAAAGCTCAGGATAGGAGGTTTATGCTAGATATTATTAAATGTTCTAGTTTTATTAAATACTGTCCAGTAAATAGTTATTATTATAAAGTGAATAATATGTCCATTAGTCATAAATACGATTTAAATACTATAAAATATTATAATATTTTATATAATTCGATGAAGAAATTTTGTGAGGATAATATGCTTGACGAATCTGTTAATAAGTATTTAGAATTTAGTATTGTGAACGAACTATTACCATTAACGGTATTTCATAAACTTAATAAAGACTCAAAATCTGAAAAGAAAAAATTATTTCAAGAAATAAAAAGGATTTTTAATTTTGATGAATCATTAAGAAAAATGACGATAGGAGATTTTGAAAGTATTACCTTCAAAGTTAAATATTTAATTTATAAACTGAATTCTTTTTATTTGATAGATAAGATGATTTCTGCAATTGAGTCAAGATATGAGTAAACTTACAATAAGTTAATTGAAGGAGAATATGTGAAAAATTTTTGCTTTTTAAAGGTCATTTCAACTTTAATTCTTAATATAAGACTTAAATTACATAAAAACAAAGGTTTTTTATTTTTATGTAAAGGGACATCAGTAATTGGAAATGTAAAAAATATTTCTATTGAAGAAAAATTGATTTTAGGTTTATCACATTATAAATCAAAATTTTATAAAAAAGGTATACTTAGTGTTAATCAGGGTAAATTAATTATAAAAGGTGAGGCAAGGATATTTACGGGATTCAAAATTGATGTTTTTGATAATGCGAAAATAGTAATTGGTGATGGGACGGTAATAAATGATGATTCTAAAATAGGAATTATGAGCGAGTTGCGTATAGGAAATAATTGCTTAATTGGTGATAATTGTAGTATTCATGATTATGATGGTCACATTATTAATGGATCTATGGGATGTAGTCCTATATATATTTCAGATAATGTATGGATTGGAAGGAATGTTGAGATACTAAAAGGAGTTACTATTGGTGAAGGCTCAATAGTTGGTGCTGGAAGTGTTGTAACTAAAAACATACCAGATCATGTGATTGTTGCTGGAAATCCAGCAAGGATAATTAAGCAAAATGTTAGTTGGGAAAGGTAGCGATTGGTTTAGTAATATTCCTTCTAATTTAGAGGTATTATTGTTTTTTGTCGATTATATGAAACTATTTTATAATAACTAACTATCATAAGGAATAATAAAATGTTTAGAAAAAAATCATTAGGGATAAATGCTATTTTAAATAGTTTTCAAAGTCTTTTAAACTTAGTTTTCCCTCTTATAACGTTTCCGTATATATCTAGAACTTTATCTGTTGATGGGGTAGGTAAGTATAATTTTGCTAATTCAATTGTTAGTTACTTTATTTTATTAGCAGGACTTGGAATTAGTGTGTATGCAGTTAGAGAAGGTGCTAAACTTAGAGATAATCGTAAAGAATTTAGTCTATTTGCTAGTCGTATTTTTACAATTAATATTATTTCTACTATTATCTCTTACATAATACTTTTTTTAATTCTCATTTTAAGTACTAGTTTACAAAAATATAACATAGCTATTTTAATTTTTAGTATTCAAATCTTTTTTACTACTTTAGGTGTGGATTGGATTTATACTATTTTTGAAGAATATGGTTATATAACTGCTAGAAACATTATTTTTAAAATTATTTCAGCCTTACTTTTATTTATTTTTGTAAGACACCGTGATGATTATCTTAACTACATCATCATTTCGGTTGTTGCGTCAACAGGATCATACTTACTTAATTTTTTCCACTCCAAGAAGTTTTGTGATATTAAGTTAGTATTTAATTTTAATTGGAAAAAATATTTAACGCCAATTCTGACAATCTTTACTTCTACAGTTGCAATTAAAATTTATTTAGCTTCTGATGTGACAATGATTGGTTTTTTAAAGAATGAGTACACTGTTGGTATTTATAGTACTGCTACAAAGATATATGGTATAGTAAGTGTTATGCTATCGGCTGTGACTGCAGTAACTATTCCAAGATTAGCTATGTTGATGGGGCAAGAGCGTATGGATGAATACCGTCAACTATTAAAACGATTGATTAATACGCTGTTGTTTATTATTCTTCCAGGTATTATTGGATTATTCATGGTTAGTAAAGATGCCATTCTTATTATTGCTGGTGAGAAATATTTACGCGCAACTGTAGCATTACAAATAACATGTTTTGCGATGTTGGGGAGTGCAATGAGTACGATTTTTAACCAGTGTGCTTTGATGCCTGCAAAACGAGAGAAAAAAACATTGCTATCATCAAGTACCAGTGCACTATTAAATATTGGCTTGAATTTTATTTTAATTCCTGTTTTTGCTGAAAAAGGGGCGGCTTTTACAACCGTTTTAGCTGAGTTTACAATGATGACAATGAACTTTTATTTCAGTAGAGATATTACAGGATTTGTTTTTAAAGATAAACAAACTTGGAAGAATATTTTCTCAGCAGTAGCAGGTTGTATAGGTATTATTTTAGTATGTAGAGCAGGTTCAATATTACCTAATATATTTATAAGATTAATAGTTTCAATAAGCTGCTCAGGCATTGTATATGTAATTATTTTGTTAGTACTAAAAAACGATATTGCTCTAAAAATGCTTGGTCAAATAGTGTCTAAACAGATAAGAAACTAATGGAAAATTAAAATAAAAAGATATATCGAAACCTTAGTATTTTTAGAGGGTAAAAAAAGAATATATTGAATTCTTAAGTGATTTTTTTAAATAAAGAGGGAGACCTAACTATGAAAGGTATTATTCTTGCAGGAGGTTCAGGAACACGTCTGTATCCTTTGACTCGTGCGGCTTCAAAACAACTTATGCCAGTGTATGATAAACCAATGATTTATT
>SKEW01000043.1_pt1 | contig 156651 bp, 143 predicted proteins | sample 4841441 | NCBI WGS metagenome assembly SKEW01 (sample SAMN11008799, study PRJNA524170) | human gut metagenome | isolation source: fecal sample from pouch patient p41 | place: Israel: Tel-Aviv | reverse complement strand
TCACAGTAACGTAGCCAAAATTCATTCCAGATTGCCTGCGGCAATGGAATTTTGGCTTGTATGTCTCGGGATTTTGGCATATTCATGCCAAAACACCTCGCGGGATAGTGGTGTGTGAACAGTAACCAAATAAATGTTGTTGATAAGTATTGTTATATTTCTCCTTTTACTCAGATCAATGAGTCAGACACACCATTTTACATTACCTCTCATATCCTGTAGGAATTGAAGCCTTTTGGGGGGATGGGTGTTTGAGGGGATAGGTGTTTTGGGGGAATAGATGACTTGATTTGGGATTTTTATAAATTAAAGTCAACTTGTCTTTGGGGAGGGCTTGACTTGATTGGGAATTTTGTGGTTTCAAGTCATCTCATCTTGCGGAAGTGCTTGACTTGATTGGGAATTTTATGATTTAAAGTCATCTCATCTTGCGGAAGTACTTGACTTGATTTGAAATTTTATGATTTTAAGTCATCTAATCTTAAGGAAATGCTTGACTTGATTGGAAATTTTATGATTTTAAGTCATCTCATCTTGCGGAAATGCTTGACTTGATTTGCGTTTTTGTGATTTGAAGTCATCCTTCCTTCAGGGAAGGCTTGACTTGATTTGCGTTTTTATAATTTGTAGTCATCTTTTCCTCAGGGAGGGCTTGACTTAATTGAAAGTTTCATAATTTCAAGTCATTTCATCTCAGGGAAGTACTTGACTTGATTTGAAATTTTACGAGTTGAAGTCAATGTCTAAGAGCTATAAATATAAAAAATTTCCAAAACTGCACAAATTTTCAATCAAGTTTAAAAATTCTTGTGTCTATGGAAAGTAAATCTTTCTGTTAAGAAATAGATATGTAAAATTTTGCTGTCGAATTAATGCATATGCGGTTGTCTAATATATCTTTGTATTTACAGTATTGCCATGTAGAAAAATTTTATACATCATTTCCGTTTTTGCATGATAAATAAAGCATCATCATTATTGCCTTTTTGTGAGCTCTGCCACACCTGACCTCTAGAGCGTGTCTGAAAAATAAAAATTGCACAAAACGCATGTTTTATTTCCCTTTTTCATGATAAAATAAAGAAAAAGGGGTGTTCACTATGTTGAGACGATATGAGTTGACTGATGAAGAATGGCTTCGCATTGAACCTTTATTACCTCCTGAAAATACTGGAAAACAAGGACGTCCAAGGAAAGACAATCGTATCATTATGAATGGAATTGTATGGCTTGCACGTAGTGGGGCACCTTGGCGCGATCTTCCTGAACGTTATGGTTCATGGAAAACTGTCTATAGCCGATTCCGAAAATGGATCGATGATGGTATCCTTGATAATATTTTCCGTATTTTAAGTCTTGAAGCAGAATTGGAAGAATTATCCATTGATGCTTCTATTATCCAGGCGCACCAGCATAGTGCCGGTGCAAAAAAAGGGGGCCTTCAAATGAAATCGGGCATAGCCGTGGAGGAGCCAGCACCAAAATCCATGCGGCAGTAGATGCCTATGGATATCCAGTTTATTTAATGATCAGTGAGGGACAGTGTAATGATATCAATTATGCAATCCCTTTGCTCGATCAAATTGAAATAAACGGAAGCAATGTGTTAGCTGACCGAGGATATGACAGTAATAAATTACTTGATTATGTGTACGCCCGCGGTGGAGAGCCAACCATTCCATCCCGAAAGGGAGCTAAATTTGAACGTCATTGTGATTGGTAGTTATACAAAGAACGCCATTTAGTAGAAAAGTATTTTCTGAAATTAAAAGCATTCCGACGAATCGCTACACGTTATGACAAATTAGCTGCAACCTACTTGGGATTTATTTGTATCGCCTCAATATTAATTTGGTTAAAATAAACAATTTAAAATGTTTTTCAGACACGCTCTAGAGCGTGTTTGAAAAATGCTTTTCGAAAGATGTGCGTCACAATTTGTGGAAGATTTTGTCCGGATGAGGGCATCGTAGCGGGCTACGGCAATCGAATTCGGGAAAAATATACCGCAAAATGGGGTGTGCAAATTGTGGAAATGATTTTTCAAACATGTTCTAGAATAGGATTGGAAATTTCTGGCAATAATATACATGCCGGAAGAATAGACAAAGAACAGGAATGGAGTGACTTAAAAAAGCTTCTCCATTCCTACTTTTCCTTTCTCTTACAGATAAGCAGTAAACCGTTGTCCGTAAAGGACAATCAGCTGATTTAATACTTGATTCCAGTTACCTTATTTCAGTTAGATCGTTTCAAACAAATATCTGGATGTCAGATTTTCTATTATTTTTGAATTTAAAACACATTGTTTGGTTTCAAAAGTAAGAATCAACCGATCTTCCTGATAAATATCGTTCATTTGATAAGATTCTATTTTTTGTACTGCTTTTCTTGCATATTCCTGATCATCCATCATTCCTTCATGTTCCCAATAAATTTCCTTTCCTGTTTTTCTGGAAAGTAATGTAAAATCCGGATATACTATGCCATACCCATTCAAATAAAGTGGTTTCTCATATTTATAGAGAATATTCTTTCTGTAAAAATAATCTGCAATTATTTTTTCGGATTTAGATCTTACCCTTTCCCCCTTTTCAGTAAGAATTACCGGTACTCCTTCTTTAAATTCTTTTCCATGATATTCTTCTTCATACCATTTCATAAGTAATTGATTCCATGTTGGTTCTATTGGTGTCACCAACAATTGTCTTTCTTTGTGCATTGATGTATAAATTTTTTCAATTTCATCATCTGTATAGTCCTGCAGTATTTTTCCTATTTGTTTAAGCCTTGCTTCTACTTTTTTCAACACAGTTCTATTATATGTTCTCTGTGCCAGCAGTTTAGGCAGCTCTTTATTCGACCTCGGAATATAAATTTCATTATTACCATCTATACATTGATAATATCGAGGCTTGTTTTTATCCCTAGAAATCCGAAGATGTCCTTCTGGTTCTACACTCATACCCATCCTGGCTTTATCTGCAATTTCCTGCAAATGTTTCTGTTCCTGTAATAGCATATTTCGTAATCCCTGCATATTCTTCTCCTCTTTTCTTAGTTTTAATTGATTAATTTGTGATTGGGGGGATTTATGATTTGAAGTCAACCTAGCTCAGGGAGGGCTTGACTTGATTGGGAATTCTGTGATTCGAAGTCATCTCATCTCAGGGAAGTACTTGACTTGATTGGAAGTTTTGTGATTTTAAGTCATCTCATCTCAGGGAAGTACTTGACTTAATTAGAAGTTTTGTGATTTTAAGTCATCTCATCTCAAAGGAATGCTTGACTTAATTAGAAGTTTTGTGATTTTAAGTCATCTCATCTCAAAGGAATGCTTGACTTGATTAGAAGTTTTGTGATTTTAAGTCATCTCATCTCAAAGGAATGCTTGACTTGATTGGAAGTTTTTTGATTTTAAGTCATCTCATCTCAAAGGAATGCTTGACTTGATTGGAAGTTTTATGATTTTAAGTCAAACCAACTTCATAATTTCATTGACTTATTTTGAATTCTTTAGATTTATAGTCATCAGTTAACGGATGTGAATATAAACAGGAAAACAGGTTATAAGCAAGTCCCCCACCCACTGCTTATTGCTTTTGGCAATTAAATCAGGGGACTTGCTTGATTTGGTTAAACAAAATTACTATAGGCAGCAGCAACACCACCATATTAACATATTGTGCCAACAAGTTGATTCTTGAACAATCTTGCGTCTAAATTTCTTATTTCCGCATTGTCGTCACAATAGAACCATGAATCATTCTATACAAACTGTATTCATACAGATTGTATTCGCATAGATTGCATTCATATAGACTGTATTCGCATAGACTGTATTCGCATAAACTGTATTCATCTTTACTATATTCATATTTACTGCAGCCTGATTCCCCATATTTTACAGTCCCTGGTGCCTACAACCGCATAGTTATCGTAGACAGCCGGGGAAGCCTCTATCACACCCTCGCTGACAGATAATACATCTTCCTGTTTACCTGTTTTACCATCAAGAAGGCAGATATCACCTGTACTGTTGCAATAAAGAACCTTTCCTGATCCGTCTTTGTTATAAACGCACACCGGAGAAGACCAGGCATATGAGGAAGAATCCTCCCATGCTTTAGATCCGTCAGATTTTCTCAGACAGGCAAGAACTCCCGATGCATTGTCAGAGGTCTTTGCCACTGTCACATATATATAATCAGCAAGGCTGTTCTTTCCACAGGCAATCGTAGACTGGACTCCACCGGAGACACCGTCATCAGTAGTACATTCATAATCTGTATGCCACACGATCTCGCCGGTTTCTGCATCAATCTTCCAGACAGGGACAGTGGCTGTGTCATAACTTCTCCATCCAAGGCGGAAGGAAGTACTTACATACAGATACAGATGTCCTTTTTCGATTTCCAGAACAGGCGTTGAATTAGAATCATCCAATGTATCCTGAACCCATACCAGCTGAAGAGTGTTCAGATCCAGACACATAAGATTTCCCCCATTATCGGTCATAAATATATAGCCTTTATAGATTGCCGCACTGTCTTCCATTCCAAGCCAGAAAGACTCTGTACTGCTTCTTGTTCCATAGTAGCGCCATTTTACAGTTCTGCCCGGATCAATGGATAAAGTCCCACTGTTCAGATCATATTTTGTATTCAGCCTGATCAGATACAGGATTCCGTTCTCTCCCGGATAGATCAGGGTATCTGTCTCTGCATCCACAAGTGCTGATCCGTCAAAAAAGCTCAGACTTCCTCTGAGTGAAAACTCATCATTGTCTCCAAAAGTATACATAACACTACAATCCAGCAAGTTTACTACAAATACCTTTGCAGTTCCTTCGTTGCTGTTATATCCGGCGCCAACATACATAATCGGATATCCTCTCGGATCAAGGGCACCCGCACCCTTAAAAGTATATCCCAGATATAATGGGTCACGTGTCTTTTCTCCCGTTCTCAGATCCAGAAAATACACATATCCATCCATACAGGCATAAATCACCTCAACCAGTTCATCATCTGCCTTTGCTTTCTCTGTCATATTCATATGTGCTTTAACTTCTTTTGACCATTTCATCATAAGCGGCTGTCCTGTCCAGCCACTTCCTGTCCAGACTGCACTGCCCGAAGAAAGAGAACCTGTATCTGCAGACCATAGTTTGTTCAGCCTGAAATCAGTCATATCTGCATAACCATGGGAAGGGGTATCGCGAAAACTGTTTCCGCGAAATGTGACGATCCCATCCACATCTGTATAATCCTGTCCTATATTAAAGGAAATATCACCATCAGCCTTATAATCTCCAATATTTTCAAGTACGTTTCCATCCACCTCAATATTAGTATAGCTGATCAGATTTTCCGGTTTTGTAGAATCCACACAATGAGGCTGAAAATTAATCTCTTTAGTCTTTTTCATTTCAACCACATCTTTGGTTTCTTTAATTTCTTTAGTTTTTTTAGTTTTTTCGATTATCCTGCCTTCTTTTTCCTCATCTGCACCTGAAGCTGATACGGCCTTCACCTTCCCGCTGTCTGTTTTGCTGACAGACAGGAAAAACTTGTTTCCTGCAAACCCAAGCAGAAGTACAAAAATTATAATCCCCCCAGTCTTTATGAGGGTTTTGGGGAAGAAAACTTTTCCACTGCGTTTTCCTGAACTTTTCTGTGATATTGTTTTCTGAATGTAATCCGGTCTTGCAGACTTTCTCCCGGAATCCACGTTTTTCTTCTTATTCATACCTTTCCTCCTAAAAAACATATCATGTGAAATTCACATATAATAATCATGCATAATACATAATAAAATTTATCATACAAGCACAGATAAAGTAACCCCAAAAGCTACAATCTGACAACATACTATCTGACAGCACTCTCGCATACTGCTTTCACAGACACTTCATCTTCTGCCTGGCTGTATCCGGCACATCGATCAGCCCAAAGCAGTAGAACATTCCATAGATATAACTCACTCCGCGTATGTCGCCCAGAGCTTTGGGTCTGTCAACCACAGCTCCCACCTTCTTTATGTTTCTCAATGCCAGCAGCACTGAACTTAACGCCAGACTCTTACTGTTCTCCCTACGGTCGATCCACAATTCCCTTGTGTAGTCTCCATTCCGCCCCTTTCTTACTTCATAAGTGAACGGAAGCCCTGTATAGGTTTTGAAACTCTCACCTGCATAGAGTAAAATAACCTCCCACAGATACTTCTCGTCCAGTGTTTTTCTCAGCTTCTCTACTGCCTGATATCCTTGTCTTTGCTGCATCTCTGATCTTTCCTGCATTCCTTCCTTTTGATCTCACTCCTACTCTTTTGATTTGCACTTACAACTTGTCAGCACGCCCCAATTTATCTTCCTGACTCGGACAGATATATTTATACTCATTTCTGTTTATACTCATTTCTGAGCAACGCAATCTCATGAGTCCATCCCTCATCGTCATTTGGTGTCTCCAGAATAAACGGAATTCCCTCTGTGGCAGGATGATTGATCACGCGGACAAGTGCCTCCAGTCCTATTTCACCTTCTCCGATTCTGGCATGGCGGTCCTTATGGCTGCCAAGGGGATTCATGCTGTCATTTAAATGGATGGCTTTTAGTCTGTCCAGACCTATTATCCGGTCAAATTCTTCAAATACGCTGTCAAGATCGTTTACAATATCATATCCACCATCCCAGACATGACAGGTATCCAGACAAACACCTAATTTATCTTTTAACTCCACCCTGTCAATGATCTGACGAAGTTCTTCGAAATTTCTTCCTACTTCTGTGCCCTTTCCTGACATAGTTTCCAGAAGTACAATCGTACTCTGATCTTTTGTCAGCACTTCATTGAGAATTTCTGCAATTTTACTGATTCCTACTTCTGCACCCTGTCCTACGTGACTGCCCGGATGAAAATTGTAATAATTTCCCGGTGTCATTTCCAGACGTCTCAGATCATCTGCCATGATTTCTCTGGCAAAATCCCTGAGGTTTTCTTTGGCAGCGCAGCAGTTCATAGTGTAAGGCGCATGAGCCACCAGCTTTCCAAAATGATTCTCTTCTGCCAGCTGCCCAAATGCCTGCACATCCTGCGGATCAATGTCTTTGGCTTTCCCTCCTCTTGGATTTCTGGTAAAAAATGCAAATGTGTTACCGCCATTTGCCAGCATCTGCTTCCCCATTGCAAGATATCCCCGGGATGAGCTTGTGTGATTTCCTATATATAACATTTTTTTACTCCTATTCTGTCGTATTTTCACAGTACCAGTTTATAGCAATCCTTTTATCATACATTATGGATTTTCTCAAGATTATCTTTTTCATATCTGCATTATAGCATTTTAACAGATTTTGTTAAACATTTTTACTGTTATAAACAATTTTACGTCAAAAAGACGTTACTGTTCACTCCATTCACAGTAACTTAGCCAAGCAGGAGACAAAAACACCATTGCTTACACCGTTCTCCAGAAGCAGCTGCGCCATGATTTCTCCACAAGTAGTTTTTCCGGTTCCCGGGTTTCCATAGAATATCATGTTATTATGGAGCTTTCTCAGCTTCGGATTCCTTAGCTGTTCTGCAAATATTGCCTGATATTCAAGAGCCATTCTCTTCATATCTTTCAGGCCTGTCATTGTCTGCAGACGGCTTATGGCAGATGGTTTATTCAGATCAAGCTGTCTGAAATCTCCGGGGCGTAAAATTTTGCGGCTGTCCTGCGATTCTTCTGCCGCTTTATCCAGAAACCACGCGATACACTCTTCATCAATTTCGTCTCCTATCCTCGCGTAAATTCGGTTAACGAGTTCCTTGAGGCTCAGCTCTTTCTCTAGACGATAACCTGTCTGCTGCAGCAGCATTTCTGCCAGTTTTTCATAGTAAGAGAGTGTTATCTCTTTCAGAATCAAAACTTCTGCATCATCTCTGATCTGTGCGGAAAGTACCCATGGTTCTTCCCGCTGCTGTGGCATAATCCAGATACATTTCATTTCTGCATTCGCAATTTCAATACATCTTAATTTCTCCCGTACATCTACTCCATCATCAAGCCCCATAAACAGCAGCGTTTCATCTCCTTGTAATCCCTCAACCGCTTTTATGTAATTTACCGGCATTCCTGCCGGAACCTTATACTGTTCTGTAAAATCAATCATTTCACAACCTCCCATTTCTTCCTGTTCTGAGTTTTCCTGTTCTTTCAAATCTGCTACGATATCTGAGAAATAAATCTCCTCTGTATCATCAGCCCGTTCGAACTCTTCCAATTCCTGTGCATATTCATCATCTTCATCATAGTCATACATCTTATTTTCTTCTGACGTTTCTTTTTCGATGTTTCGTTTCATGTTCCATAAGCATGTGGCTGCTTTGACCGCTGTTTTCTCTCTGTCAGACACAAGGAACAGTGTGCTTTTTTTTCTGTTACTTTCTTTCTCCAGAAATTCCCTGACGGATGTAACATACGGAGCATCCAGATCTTTTTGTTGTGTGCAGGAACTGTTCTGAAACCGAAACTGCCTGCGCAGCCCCACTATTCCCTCTCTTTGCATAGACATATAAAATGTCTGACTCTCCTTGAGTACCGGGGCCGTATTAAGCAGGCAGTCATAAAATTCTCTTTTTTTATCCATGATTTTTCTCCTCCTGTAAAAGAATTATCTTTCTTGTAAAATAATCTATCTTTCTGTAAAAAAACTAATTTGTTTTGTCTCTTTCATTTGATGAGTTCATTCTATCAAGCTACTTTGGATAAAATCGTTTTAGATTTTTTATTTTGTTTTTTTTCACAGAAAGATTATGAGGTGATTTTTCATAAAAGAATTCTGCTTTCAGGATAATCTGCACAAAAAAAGACAGATGTGGGAATATCTCTTATCTGCATCTGTCTTTTTCTACTTTATGCTATTTTCTACTCATGAATTTCCAATGGAAGTCCATCCGGATCATGGAAAAATGTCATTTTCTTTCCTGTGTAATCATCCAAACGTACCGGCTCTGTTTCAATTCCTTTCCCATTCAATGCTTTTACTGTATCATCTACATTCTCAACTTTAAATGCCAGATGGCGTAATCCCAATGCTTCTGGATAATTTACACGAGCTGGAGCATTTTTTATGATAAAAAGTTCTATTTCCTGCGGCCCACATGCCAGATCAATCTTGTAATCATCACGTTCTTTTCGATAATTCTCTCTGATCACCTTAAATCCAAGCAGATCCACATAAAAATGTTTTGATTTTTCATAATCGCTTCCAATAATTGCAATATGATGAATGGTATCGAACATAACTCTCTCTCCTCCGTTTTTCATATGTTGATACATATTTTCTTACATTTTATCACAGTAACGATATATGTGGAATAGTCATTCCTTATTCTGCTTCTTTCAGTTCCTTACTCAGCTTTGATGCAAAGTATTTTATACTATTCGCATCCAGTCCAAAGGCTTTCAATATTACTTTCTGGTTCGCTGTTACTGCATGATCCAGACGGTATATATTGTCTAACTGACGTACCATTTCTATTTTTTCCAGCTCTTTTATTGCCGCCGGTACAGTCATATAGTTCAGTTTCTTATCCAGTTTTTTCATTTCTCCTTTTAGTTTTATATACATCTTGCAGCGCACTATCATGGCTACAAATTCAACAAATATCTTCGCTCTTGCTGATTCTTCTGAATACACCCGGATGCTCTTATTCCCCAGATATGATTTGTCTCCGCGGAATAGTTTCTCCGATACATCCCTGCTCTTATACAGTTCGATTGCTTCTTTCGCACTCATCTTTTCCGATGTAACGATACAAAAATATCCTGCCAGATTCAGTTCTCTTTCTACCACACTGCACCGTTCTTCCGGTAGTATAAAAGCCTGGCTCTTTTCATCATAATGAAGGTTAAAATACTTCTCAAATCCAGGACCGAATTCCTTTACCTTATTCTGGTGCTTTTTCAGATACTGCGTCATCTGGTTGATCCGTTTTTCAATCTCTATCCGTTCTGCGCTTTCTTTTGAAATGCTATGATACAAATGAAAATAACGCTCTTTTTTATCACTTGCATACAGTTTGTGCCGTATTGTCTTTCCGTAAACTCCATATTCATAGATATTGTTTACTCGCTTATTTTCAAATGTCCCTTTATTTTCCAGGATCAGTTCATTCACAAGGGCAGACATCCCTTTCACCATGATAACAAAACTATACCCACATTTGTCCATATATTGTATATTCTCGCAGCTGAAATAACCTCTGTCCAGAATGAAGCCGATCTTCTTATAACCATATCCGGATGCTTTATCCAGCATGAACTGAAGCTGGGAGATATCATTCAGACTTCCTGGATATTTTTCATAAAATAATGGTTCCTGATTATGAGTGTCATACGCAACTGCATAATTAAATACCGGCTCTCCCATATCTACTTTCGGATGCCCAAATTCGACCATTTCTATATCTCCGGCCTGACAGTTTTTATTCGTTGAATCATAAGAAATATAGATCTTTTCGCGGTAATTCCGTGACTCATTCCATGTATTCAGAAAGCCTGTACTCTGGTCATCTGTTACTGAATTCAGAAAATCTGATACGGTTGAATCACTGTATTGTTTCATCTTTTCCGTAAAAAGCGGATGGTCATATGTATAATCCGGATAATACTGTGCTGCATTATTTTCTGCTATGATTGAATAAACCGCCAGATCTAAAAACAGCCCTATATCACGCGATCTAAAATACTTTCCAAGGATATCGTTCAAGCTGCATTCTTCTATAATCTTACGCAGTACAAAGTATGCTCCTACCCTGAGACAGCTGCTTCTGGAAGTCCTACTTTTGCTTTCCGGAAGCTCTGCATCAGGGAAATATTTCAGGAAATTTTGATTCGGTTTCATGAATTCCGGATCTGTATCTGACAGTTTTCCGATTGTTACTCTTTTGGGAAAAGTATACTTCCGGGATGGATCATAAACCCGGTCATACTCATACTCTATATATACAACATTTGACTTTTTTCTTCGTGTGATCTTGCCTTTTACGGTTGGTACTTTCACTAAAAAATCCAGATACATAGCGCCTCCTTTTAGGCGGTTATCCACCTAAAATAATTGTACTATATTTCCCGACTGTCTGCAATGGAAAAGCGCAGAAAACCGGGATTTTTTATGATTTTATTTCGCTCTTTTTTCTTTAGGCTGAAAAATTACTGGAAATTCACACTGAAAATCCCTATTTTTCAAGGCTTTTTACAACCTGCCATTTTTTGAGTGTTACTTTTTCAGGAAGTTAAGGATCTTACTATACAACATGAAATTGATATACCTCTCCTTCGCTTGAATTATAGACTATTCCATAAGCATATCCATAATGGTCTAGATTTTTACATATATAATCAGCTATATCTTCGCCATCTTCTATAGATTCCAAATTATATTCTTCATAAAACCAACTTGCAATTTCAGGAAATGACAATCTGTAATTTTGTTCTCTTATGTATTGAATGAATTTTTCAGAAATATCCTTAATATATTTATGTAAAAACTGCTCTCCTGTTTCCGATAATTTATATCTTTCTCCTTTCAAAACAGCATACCCTTCTATTACAAATTCCTCTACTTCTGGATAGTTCTCAACTTCGTCTTCTAAATATCCACAAGGATCTTTATAAAAATCCAAGATCAAACCTATTATTTTTCTTAATGATAATTCGTCTAAATTTGGCATATAACATATATCCTTTCAGTAATAATTCTACTTAAAACCAATTACATTTTTTTCTTGTTTTCTAAATATTTACATACTCTCTCAACCTCATTTGTCATATATTTTATTTGATCAACAGGTGGAAATTCTACTCCATGCACCATCAAATTTCGATATCTTCTTAATTCAAGAACTTTTTTCAACTCACTATCTGGAAAAATACGCTTTAAATTATTTACACTAAAAGGTGAACGCGTTCTTATGTTCTGATTTACTGTTAATTTTGATACAAGTTCCTCTAAATGAATCCATTGTACCATAAATTCTCCCATCGCTTCTCTTAATTCAATGTCTGAACTTAGATCTGAAGATTTCAATTTAGAATATATCATATAACGTTTATCATTTCCCATTATTATATTATCTGAAATCTGATCACATAACGATCTTACATCTTCATTAAATGTTAATGGAGTTAAATATGGAGCTAAATCAGAGGAAGTATTTACATCGCATTGCTTCATTAGTCTGAATAATAGCTCTACATTTCCTAATTGCTGTCTTTTATTTTTAAGCTTATCTCCATATTTGTCATAAAGATAAGACGCCAAATCATATTGATTATTAAACATTTTTTCTTTAAGAATTCGAGCTGTTCCTGCAATCTGCAAACGTTCAAGTGCTATTTCTCCCGCCAGAACCAGTCCGTTTAATTCATCCAGGATTGCCAATTCCTCTTCTGACAGAGTTCCATTCAGTGGCTTATATACTAAATCATGTTCAACCTCTGACCATGCATGCATTAAGACAGATGCAACCTGTATTTCGGTTTTTGAATTTACATATCTTTTTTGAGTATCCTGTAAGGAATTGTCTTTTAGTTGAACTCTATAATGTCTTGCCCAATAACCAGAAAACCGTTTATTATAATTCGGTGTTTCTTTCTCTTTCGGGAATAATTTAGGTTCTTCAAGAAGAGTAAAATTTTCCCTTATTATATCTCCAGCTTTATCACGGTCTTTTGGAAAGTACAATGCCACACGAACTCCTGACAAATCGCAAATATCTGAATAAATATCATCCAAACTCGAATATTTACTATCACGCTCTTCATTTCGCTGATATAATTTTGCTAACAAACGCTCTGGATTTTTTGCACGATATGTAACAATAGCCCTGATTCCTGCCTCATGCAGACTACTCTCCATTTGCTGAGCTACCAGTTTACTTACCATTTCATAAAAATCATATTCTTTTTTATAGTGTTGTACAAACTCTTCAATAATCCCCATGTATTTTCCACCAATCTTCACTTTATTAGTATATTCTCACGCTTTATAATTTTTTTGTAAAGCTTTCACTACTAACTCTTATAGAGCCTGACCTTGGCATCCGTCAATATCACATTTTTTTAATCCCATCCATATAAAATCCGACATATATCACCAATATCGTATTATTCTCCGCATCAAGTTCGCCAAGCTCTGTCTACGCAATACTCTGTAATATTACCCCGATACCACATATAAACGTATTTTCTCCTATAAATCCTACAGGAAATTCTTCTATACATGTGTCTGTAATCTTCAAACCTTATCCCACTTTCCCCTTTTTTATCTTTGATTTGTTTAGAGAAGTTTTTTCTGGAAGTTCACATTTAATCATCCATGATCACTTATTTTATAATCACGTTCAATTCTCAAAATTCGAAATCTGTCTTCCTTACGATATCCAAAGCATCTCAGTACACTGCTAAATCTAAACTTCATAATCGTTTTTCCCTTATATTTCCTTCCAGAAAACCAATTTTCATTTTCACTTCCCGGCGTATATTTTTTATACTCCAAACCATCATCTACTGCGATTGTTTCCCATGAATTATGTTGTATAAATTTATCTAATGTGGAAATGAGTTCCCGGAACTCATTTTTTTCCAAATATTCCGGACCATACTTTGTCTCCAATAAACTACAGTCAATGCGACTGCCCTCATACCTGATCTGCAAAAATGTTTTTCTGTCAATGTTCAAAATATTTCTATGTTTTTCTACTAAATATTGAGGACTATGTACGGATATTATAGAACATTCTTTTTCATTATTATAAACAGACAATTCACAATCCTTAAATATGTCCATACAAAACGATAACAGAGTTCCCCTTCTCACCACAGCTTCTGCCAATGAAGTTGCAGAAACATCTTGACCATTCCATTCAAATTTTTGCTCTATATCATGAAACGGATTTCTATCCCACATAGGCTCCTCATAAATTTCATTATCCAATTTTATTTTAAACTTTAACAGTTCATCCGAAACTCCATAATTTTTCATTTGACACAATTTCACAGTTTCTGTCACATTGCAGTTATAAAAATCCATAGTTTTATATATCTGCATATCAGCACCACCATTTTGATGGATTAATTCTATACACTTAACCATACAGGCCAGTGATTTTAAAAAAGAATCAGTGTCTTTAAATTGTCCACACAGAGACAGTTCATTCAACAGAAAATCCATATTACCACCCTAAAATGACATTTAAATCTTTGTCTATCTGATCAAAAAAGCCTTCTGCATTATTCAAAGCCTTTCCATCTCCATTAACTGGTATTTTTATCGGAATACTACACCCTTTTGTGTCCTGAGTAAATGAATATATATTGACTTTATCAGAATCTATCTGATCCAGACGTATACTTTTTCTAATTCCATTATATATATGGTCACTATGTGTCTCAACAATAATCTGTACTCCACACTGAGCAAGAAAAGCAAGAAATTCAACTAGTTCCGATTGTCCTGACGGATGCAGATGAATTTCAGGATTTTCTATAATCAGTAAATCACCTTCTTTACATGCTAGTGCTGCGATAATCAGCTCCGTTATATATGTCACACCAGTACCAACATTCTTCGGACGCATTTCAAATAAAACTTTCTCATTCCTGTATAACACCTGAATAAACTCTGTCTTTTCTATCTCTCTGGCTTTAACCTGATATCCCATAATCTTATTCAGCCAGAAGTTCACCTGTCCTCCAAAAGTTAGTTTTGATTTTGAATCATATACAAAGTCCCTGTCTTTATCCAGTTCCATTTCATCATATGCATTTAAATAATGAAATACATAATCGCAATTCTTACCAATTACAATTTCATCTCCAAGATACTTCTCATAAGTATCCTTTACTCCAATTCTATCAGAAGAACAGTAAATTAATTTTATTTTTTTCTCCGTTTTTCCTTCTGAGTCTGTTCCCTGCTTAGTTATTTTTTTAGATACTCTGTCTATCTTTCCATCGTATTCATATTCCATATTAAATTCTATTTCACTGCTTCTCACTATTGCATTTAACAGTTCATTCACACTGCCAATGTTCATATACTCCCCACGAAATGGATTATTTCCATCCTGCAGCATTGCAAAAACAGCCTGTATAACACTCGTCTTTCCCATTGAATTACGTCCGGCAAGTAATGTAAAATTATTTAGTTCAAGTGATACAGAATCAAAAGATTTAAAACCCTTAATATCAATTTTTTTAATCATAAATCCTATTTCCTTTTTCAATAAATTTAACCATATCCCTGATGCTCTTATAACTCATATCCCAATTTTCTATTCTATTTTGGGTATCTTTTAAATTAAACACAGCATAAATATCAGACTTATTATAAATCTTTTCATATATATACATAAAACACAAATATTTCATTTTCTCTTCTGTATTTTTGTTTTTAAAAAATAAATTTTGATAAATTCCAAAATAAATCCTGTTAAATTCATTGGACAGATTCTTCAAATCCTTTCTACTCTTATACTCCAGTTTATTCAGAGTTTTTTCCAATAATTGAAATCTATCAAAACGTTCATATTCAAATTCATTTGACAAATCACACACTACAAAATCAACCATCAGATAATGCATCAGATAATACTGTAAATTTAATTTTGTAAATCTGTAATGCCGCGCTTCTTTTATCATATATTTCAAAATATTTATATCATCCCCATGATACAGTACATTCCACACGCTTTGCTCCTGCATCGCAGTCCATTCTTCGACAAACTTACCAACTTGCATATGCATATATCTGGGATTCATATAATCAATTACATATAACATGGCTGTCGAATATAGAATTGTTCGTTCCCAATACCTGTCATAATCAACATTTTTATCATCATTTAAAACATCTCCATGAGCAAGATATTCCAACAAAAAACGAAGCTTATCACTCTTATCCAATATCAAAAGTTCACCCGTCTGAAGTTCTGATGCATACACCGGCGGAAATGGAATACCTCTCAATAAAGCTTTTATTATGTCTTGAACTACTTTTTCCCGTCGCTTCCATGTAGCACACTTTTTTTCATAAAATATAATTTTACCTTGCTTATACCGAAAAAGCATTTCGTCTATATCATATTTTCGCGTATCAATAATTACTCGCTCATTATTATACATGCATCTTCACCTTTGATTATTTTCACTACTTCATCAAAAAAGTCCAAAATCTAATTAATTTCATTCTCGGAGCAGATAAATGCCACGATTCCTCTCTCCATCCTGTTCTCCATAATATCATCAATAAATACTATTATACATAAAGCATCCCTATGAATTCACAACCTTCACAGAAATGCCTTAAAACATTACCTCAACAAAACCCTCAACAGGCATCATTGAACCATCTCTCACCTATTGCTCCCGTTTATCATACCATATTCAAATATTGATTACAAGAATCTGTCCTGAGTTCCGATAGTTTTCTGACACCCTGAATAGATGACTGTCAGTCACGTAAACCTCAACTTTTTCCGTGAATATTATGAACTTATCTACCCTATTCTTTTCTCCCCGACAGCATTAACAATCTATTCCCCAACAAACATCCCAGCATACACCCCAGACTATTATGGATAATATCATCAAACTCAAACAATCCCCTGCAAAGCCAAAGCTGGCTGATCTCAATAGCAGATGATACCGTAATCCCCACAAGCAATCCCATCCACCATTTCAGTTTCCTGCCTGTCACCCCCGGCAATAAAATCCCTGCCGGAAAAAGCAGCAGAATATTCAACAGATTCTCCTGCAATAAGCTACCCTCCGCAGTGCTTCCCAATCTACCACATTTACCAATCCCCAGTATTTCCTTCCACGACCAGAACACCTCCAACTGATACTGCCTGATCCCCGTAGTCCTCGTAAAAACAGTAGAACCAAATACAATCGCCAGAAACGTCAGAAGCAGCAGCCCACAGACCGCCTGCATGACCACTATTTTATGCTGTTTTAATAATACTGCCGCCAGAAATGCAGCAATCAGGAAAACCACTGCAAAAGCAATAATTTCCCTGATCGTCCAGCTCCTGTTATGTGTAACAATAATCTGATAAATATCCACTATCTATCCCCTTATTTCCCGTCAGTCTCTGTAAAAGATATCCCTAGTATACACCTTATCCTTTACATCATCCAGGCTCTTATCATATCTGTTTGCAATGATCGCCTGGCTCATTTCCTTAAACTTCTCCAGATCATTTACAACCCTGCTTCCAAAGAATGTACTGCCATCCTCAAGTGTCGACTCATAAATAACCACTGTAGCTCCCTTGGCCTTAATACGCTTCATAACACCCTGAATAGATGACTGGCGGAAATTATCGGAATTGGATTTCATAGTAAGGCGGTAAACACCCACAACAACTTCCTTCTCCTTAGATGCATCATAAACATCATTCGCTTCATAAGCCCCGGCCAGTTCCAGCACACGCTCTGCAATATAATCCTTACGTGTTCTGTTAGATTCTACAATGGCAGACATCATATTCTGCGGTACATCTGCATAATTAGCCAGAAGCTGCTTGGTATCTTTCGGCAGACAATATCCACCATATCCAAAGGAAGGATTATTATAATGTGAACCAATACGCGGATCCAGACATACACCATTAATGATCTGCTGTGTGTTCAGCCCCTTCATCTCCGCATAAGTATCCAGCTCATTGAAATAGGAAACACGCAATGCCAGATATGTATTGGCAAATAACTTAACAGCCTCAGCCTCAGTAAATCCCATGATAAGGGTATCAATATCCTCCTTGATCGCCCCTTCCTGCAAAAGCCCTGCAAAAGTATTGGCAGCTTTTACAAGCCTTGCATTCTCCACATCTGTACCAACGATAATCCTCGATGGATATAAGTTGTCATACAAGGCCTTCGATTCACGCAGAAACTCCGGGCTGAAAATAATATTGTCACAGTGATATTTCGCTCTCACACTGGCTGTAAAACCAACCGGGATCGTAGACTTGATGACCATTACCGCATCCGGATTATACCGGATCACCAGCTGAATAACCGCCTCCACTGCAGAAGTGTCAAAGAAATTTTTCTTGCTGTCATAATTGGTAGGTGCCGCGATCACCACGAAATCCGCATCCTTATATGCTGCCTCCGCATCCAGAGTAGCTGTAAGATCCAAATCCTTCTCAGCCAGATATTTCTCAATATACTCATCCTAGATTGGAGACTTCCTCTGATTAATCAGATCCACCTTCTCCGGAACAATATCCACAGCCATCACCTCATGATGCTGTGATAAAAGTGTCGCAATCGACAAACCAACATATCCTGTACCTGCTACTGCTATCTTCATATCGTAAAACTCCTTCTACATATAAAATTCTCTGTACCATCCGGCAAATTTTCTCAATCCCTCACGCAGGGAAGTAGATGGCCTGAAACCAAAATCCTCCTCCAGCGCAGTGGTATCCGCATAAGTCACCGGCACATCCCCCGGCTGCATGGGAACCAATTCCTTATGTGCCTCAAAATCATAATCCTCCGGAAGAACTCCCGCACGGATCAGTTCCTGCTGCAAAATATCCACAAACTCCAGCAGATTCTCAGGATGACTGTTGCCAATATTATAGACTGCATACGGCGGAACAGGCAGACCATCCTCTCCCACTTTCTTCTCAGGAGCCGCCTGCATCACACGCTTCACACCCTCTACAATATCATCCACATATGTAAAATCACGCTTGCAGTTTCCATAATTGAAAATCCGGATAGTTTCATTATTGCGAAGCTTATCTGTGAATCCAAAATACGCCATATCCGGACGTCCTGCCGGACCGTACACTGTAAAGAAACGAAGCCCTGTAGAAGTAAGCGCTTAATTGGTTCTTTCCGCACTTAGTTGAAATTGATGTGTTAAAGTTATATAATACATTCAAAATATATTTACCAAGAGGGATATTTATATGGACGAATTTATTAAGTTACTTGACCCAGCCTATGAATTAATACAATATCGCATAAAAGAAGATAAAGTGATTTTTCATATTGCATCAACAATAGCTGAATTAGAATGTCCGTTTTGTGGAAGAAAAACATCTAAAGTTCATTCTATTTATGAAAGAGAAATTCAAGATCTTCCTATGCAAGGAAAAAAGGTCATTCTGTTGGTAGATACCAGGAAAATGCGATGTATGAATCTGGACTGTTCTCATAAAACTTTTTCCGAGAAACATCCATTTGTGGCTGCTAAATCGAAAAAAACGAACAGGTTAATCCAAAATGTTTTATATACATCATCCCAACTAAGCTCGTTGAATGCTTCTAAACTTTTAAAAAGCGAAAATATTTCAGTTTGCAAAAGCAGCATCTGTGATCTGCTTAAAAAAAATGCCATCCATTGTGGATAAATCTTCTGTAAAAATGGTATGTGTGGATGACTTTGCTCTCCGTAAAAGATTTTCTTATGGAACAGTTATGATAAATTTGGAAAATCATCGGATTGTTGATATGATTCCGTCAAGAGATACAAATGTTGTCTGCAACTGGCTGAAAACGTTTCACAATATTGAAGTTATTTCAAGGGATGGAGCCATTACATACGCATCCGCTGCTACAAATTCTCATCCTGATGTCATACAGATTAGTGACCGTTTTCACTTGATAAAGGGACTTTCGGAAGTTATCTGTAAATATATATTTCGTGAGTTTCCTGCAAGGGTTGAAATACCATTAACAGAAAGCGTTACGGATGAAATGAAAGCATTATATAACACTGCAAACCGGTCATTGCGTATAAAATTCGCCCATGAAAAACGCAGGGAAGGACTGACCATATCGGATATAGCATTATTGTTACATTCATCACCTAAAACAATCCAAAAATATCTTGCAATTCCAGAAGACCAGATTCCAGAAAGCAAGGAAATTGCCAGGGAACGGCAACACCAGCTGGCAATAAAACAAAAAGAACAGGAAATAAAAGAAGCAAGAGAAATGGCTTTGGCAGGATATCCGATTGAGCAGATTGCATCTCAGATGCACCGTGCCCATAAGACTATACAAAATTATTTAAATCCTGATTTTTCAGTTACAAATGGTCACTATAATGTTCGAATTCCAGGAAAATTAGCTCCATATGAGAACGAGGTAATAAAACTCAGGAGTCAGGGATTAACGTATCCCCAAATACATGATATTATTTGTAAAAAGGGATATACTGGCAGTGTAGCTTCGTTACGAATGTTTATGCAAAAAGAAAGAACACGAATGCATGAACAGAAGGAAACAGAAAAGCCGCATTCTGAATATGTGCAAAGGAAATCCTTATGCCAGCTGGTTTATAAAAAACTCGAGGATATTGGCACAATCACTGTCAAACAGTATCAGGAAGTATTAAAAAAATATCCTTTATTGAGTGAGTTATATACATTAACCAAAGACTTTTGTAATGTCATATTCTCTAAAAATCCTACAAAATTAGATGAATGGATCAATGCAGCACAAAAATATGATATCCCTGAACTTCAAACATTCATAAACGGCATAAAAAAGGATATAACTGCTGTAAAAAATGGAATTATATATTCGTATAATAATGGCTTAGCAGAAGGCAGTGTAAATCAAATCAAAGTCATAAAACGGGTAATGTATGGTCGAAACAGTTTTGAACTATTGAAAGCGAAAGTGCTATTCGGAGAACTTTTTCACATTAAATTCAACTAAGCATGGAAAGAACCAATTAAGCGCTTACTTTCAGTCCTTCGGCTTTCGCCTACTATGACATCATCTGACTCCCTCTCTAAACCTTTTTCGACCATACCTTTCAGTATGTGAGTAGGGTCTCCCGAGGTAAGACGCTAATCTTTCGTTCCACAACCTCTTGATTTACAACTTCGGTTTACGTTTACCTTTTGGGCTTTGGTTTGTCTAGCAACCTTACCCACCTAATCGCCTTATCAAGTTTCTGTACGTAGGCTCAAGAACTTTGTTACACCACTTCCTTCATCCATACCATTACTGGTACCGACTTGTGGTTCACTACACTTGGCGGTAAATACCCGTGACTGGACTTTCACCAGTAAGATTAGTGCCATGCTCGGCACACTAGAAAAAGCCCAGAGTTTGAATTCTCTGAGCTTTCTCTTGTTTTAGTAATTACATACTCTCTTATAATTTTATCACTTTTAATCTCATTCCAAAATAAATCTGGTCTATTCATAAGATCGATTTCTTCTATATCTGAAAATACATTAATGACATGCAAAAAATCTGCATAAGAAGTCTTCAATCCATGTGCTAAATCAAAACCATTCCCTACAACAAGTATATTCATTTATTTTCTTCTTCCTGTAAATACTGAATCAATGTTTAGTTGCAATTACATATTTAAATGCCAAAAATAAAGATTATCCAACACATTACCGTAAGCACTTACGAACCAACTTATCACGGAAGGTGCTCTGAAACCTTTTTCTTTCCGTAAACTAATGACAGTATACAGATCATTTCAGAGACTGGTAAGTAGATCAATATCATGCTAATTTAAGGAGTCAACAACGCCTTGTTTTGTTTATACATTCTTTAGAAATGTTTATTTTTTCTTTATGGGGTCTGACCCCGGTACTTCTTTTTCGTTATAAACTATTCTTTATGGGGGTGACCCCGATATTACGTATACCCTGGGGTCTGACCCTGGTATTACTTTTTTTGTAATTTCATAATGCCTTCAGATATCGCAGCTATACTTTCAAATATTGCCAATGCCAATGTAAATCCTAATGCAAGTTCAGCCACATTCTGATTTTCACATAAAAATTGAATTAATGAAATAATACTCAACCCTAAATAGTAAAAACCTTTAACTAATGTAAACATAGCCTTGGTATCATTCGTATAAAAAAATATTAACTGTAAGCAAATCAACATTGGAGTAAAAACATAAAATGCAATAAAAACGTCCAACTTATTCGTGCAAATTCCAATAAGTATTATAATACTAATAATTTTCAATAAATAAGTCAATATTAATCGTAAAATTAGTAAAATACTACTATTTTCATATTTAACTGCATATCTTTTATTTTCTTTAAATCTAGATTTTGAAAAAATCAAACATAAAATTGCTATCAAAAGTGTTAAACAACTTTTTACTGTTTCAATAATCTCATTAGTCATAAAATCATTTCTACCACATACTGTATATAATAAATCTGGTGTCTTGTTCCACCACTTGATTCTTACAAGCTAAGGTATTGACTGTCGTATTCATATCTTAACTCCAAACATAATAACTGTCCACTTCCCGTCTACGAAATTCTTTATGGGGTCACACCCCATAAAGAAATTTTCACTAAGATTATTACTCAGGCTGCATGCACCATTTTTCCGTAAAGCAAGTCTATCTGCAGCTGTCTATCGAGAACTCATTTCTAATGACTGGTAGGGCCACAGTCTCCACAATACAGCAGTTTGGACCCTTTACTCTTTTCTTTCACTCTCCCCGGACCACCTGCACCACAGTCTCCCGATACGAAATTGCTGTCTATAAAAGTTCCCTGATATTCTCTTTCCGTTTCGTAAACAACTAATTTTTCTATTTTTCCCTTTAATTCTCGTTTCACTTTCGTTTCTCCCTTGACAGATTATTTTTATAACCAATGCAATATGCAGCTACCGCCACACTTTTCCCACATATCACATTTTACGCATTTCTTCATAGGGCATCCTTCCAGCTTATTATACAGCCTAACGGTATCCTGCTTGTTATAAACATCGAGCATGCTCTTGTAATCCCAAAAGTCCCTCTGGTAACCTCCCATTATTATGTGTCGTAATTCATTGCACAAAATAATATTTAAATCAGGATCGACAAAAATTCCCTGTTGTTTCTTCACAGCACATGTAGCCATTACTCTTTTTGAATCCAAAAATTGTTTCAAAAAGGTCGGATTGTAACGACAAAACGGCTGGTTTAAACGTATATAAGGAACAATTCCTGCTTTCTCCAGTTCCTGTGCTATAAGCTGTAACGGCTCCATAGAATGTTTCTTTATAAGTTCACCAGATTCTGTAATATATGGTCTGATATCATGTAAAACAATCTCATGTAACCCATAATATCTCAGAAAATACACAAAATCGGATACCATAGACTGACTTAAGTTTTCGGTACAATTATAATTAACTCTGATAAATGTCCCTTTTTCGTTCAAATTTTCGATTGCACTGCAAAATTCAACAAATGATATCTCATCCGAAAATTCCTTAAATGATTTTTCATTAAATCCCTTTATAGATATTGTAATATCTTTTAAATTTTTTTGCTTGCACACATCTTCGCAGAATTTTTTCTCTGAAAATCTGATTGCATTAGTAAATAAGTGAACTTCCTGCTTTTCTAATTTTCTTAATATCTCCACAAACTGTGGATGTATTGTCGGTTCTCCACCAATCAAAGTCATCGATGTCACATTATTTTTAATGATATCATCATAAAACTTTACAAACAGCTCAAACTTTAATAACTTGTGTTGTTTTTCCTGATTATAACACCATTTACAATGTAAATTGCATGTTGTATTAAGATTCAGTGTCACAATATTGCATAACTGATGTCTCATAATTCTTTTTTGTATCTTCAAATCGCTCAATGTACTCCTTGATCCATGTACGCCCAGTCTCTGTCTGGTTATCAATAAGCATTACATTTTTGCTAAAAGTATACTCTTTCTTCTCCATTTCATATTTTAAATTTCCTAATATCAGATATTTGTCATCAAAAATGTAATACCCTTCATCCGGATGATAATTAAAACGAAAAATATCAAGCTTGTTAATTTTATGGTCATTTTCAATCATATGTTTCCAATTCAGAATTGCATTATCAATAGCACCTTCCATTGATTGATCGTAATATTCATCATTCTTATTATCATATTCTCGAAGCAAAATTTCTGCATGGTTAATAGAAATATCGTTTATTAACCGAAACATCTGTACGGATTTAAATGTTGAAATTGCAAAGATTCTTAATTTTTTAATCTTTTGGTTTTTCAAAGTTATCTGAAACGCATCATTTAAGTCCGTAATCTTAAATCCTTCGACTTTTTTCTGGTTGTTTGTCCGGATAGAATTTATCCAATTTTTCAGCTTAATTTTTGCGCTGTTTTTCTTTCCTACATCTCCCCATGTGATTCCCTCGAGATCACTCGCAAGTTTTGGTCTGCCCTCGCATAGAAAAATAGTATTAACCTTTGACAGTTTTCCTGAAAACAATCCATATTCCAACAGTACATTATCACGTACTGTCATTGTGCCTTCCCCTCTGAACCAAATTTTATCATCTTCTCCAAATATAAATACTGCTGCATCTACATTCTTACTCAAGTCTATAAGAGCATCCCATGTATAAACACCCAGAGGAAAAACCTCCGGTTCATTCCACAATACAGGCTCTACATTCATACTTTCCAGCCAACTTCCAACCTCAATTGCCATATTTAAGCGTTCTCCGGAACTTGCAATAAATATCCTCATATGCGCCCTTCTTCCTGATATAAATCAAAAAAACTTCATTACACCTGCCTCATATCCACATGTCAAGAAACAGGCAATTCAATTATTTACCACGGCCACCCTACTAAAGCAGGATCATTCGTTCTATAATAAGTCACCCACTTCCCATTCACCTAATTCGTCTGCAATATCGGCATGTGAAACATTTTACATTATATTCCAAATTCCGCCTTTAACTCATCTACAACATCATATGGAAAACACTCTGCACAACCTTCATCTTCCATCAAAACATTGATGATCTTTTTTGTCAGTTCTATTCCTTTGGTGCTATGAATACGTTCTTCAATTCTTACCGCATTTTTTAGATCTCGTGCCACCCACACCTGATCATATATTTCAAGTTGTGAGATAATCTTGCCTACTTCGCAAGAAAACTCCATTTCATTCATATCATTCGGATTACCCATAACTCGATAAATCTGTTGCAGTCTGCTCAATATCTGGTCGGCATTTAAATCCAGTGGTATGTAAATACGGACATTATCATCAGCTAGAATGCCTCCATTAGCGTGAATTTTACCAGTGATTGCCTTTTGATGTTGTTTTTTCGTCTCGTAACCAAAAGCAGTATCTGCAATTGAAAGATCATTGATATAAAGAACTTTCTCCGGAATTGGGTGAATATCTAAATCGTGATGCATAATGAATTCCTCCATAATTTGAGTACTTTACTGATTTTTTTATGGGGTCTGACCCCGGTACTCTTATTTATACTGTACCATTTATAGAGTTTTCAAAAGATGGTTCTACTTCACAAATCTTTATAAGCCAATCATCTATCTACATTGTCAACTCTGATATAACACTTATCCTTTTTTATTCCTCTATCCTATAAAGTCTTCTAATAATGAGCCATCTATTACTTGGATATGTTTCTCCTGAAAAACTTGATTTATATAATGGATTGCTTCATTCTCGCGGTTACATTCATCTTTCGCATACTTTACAATTCCTACACATACCAAATTTAACAACTCTTTATATTGTGGTTCTAGCCCTTTATCTTTTTGATAATATTTATAAAGATTTATTGCAGCTGGTAACATTTTGTCATTAATCCGATTTATTACGTTACTCCATTTATTACTTGAACAACATCCTGTAGCTTCACACCCCTCTATTGTCCATACTATTTCATATATTTCCTTTTCAGAGTCAACCAACTTAATATATTTATTGATTTCATCATCTACAGCATCAACTAATGATTTATCACAAAATAATCGTGGTCCCTTTCCAACGCTTTCAAGTTTAACTGCATTTAAATATGTCAATCCCATAACATTTCTTGATGATATTTTAAAGTCAGAATCATTAATGCAGTACTCGTCCCAAAAAGTAACATCGTTACCAACTGATAGTCCGCCTCTAAATAATATAGGAAATGCTTTATGATACTGAATGCTTCCACTACCACATCCTTCAGCAACTTTATATGTAGTAACTTGATTAATATCTGAAAAATTCTTTTGAAATGGTTCTGAATACTCAATATATACCGTTGCAACAAAATTCATTAATTGCTTAATAAACATATTGCAGTCAGTACCACCCAAAACTAAAGAATCACTAAAACTTATCATTTGCTCAAATGAGGTTACAGATGATTTTTCCACAAATTGCTGAAACTTTACATCGTTAGGATAATTCTCTCTGTATTCTTCTATTGGATGGCATTTATTATCAATAACTCTTGTTTTTATCACATTGTTAAATGTATTTAAATTATCAATAGCCACTTCCATATTATTTCTTAGCAAATTAGAAAATCCTAACAAATCCATAAATGCAACTATCATAATAGCCAACCACCTTCTTTTCGCTATATTATAATTATATATATGACATCCTCGTAATTAATCTGTCTTCACATCAGAATCAAATTTAAAATCCACATCAAGAATAGTTTTTAAATCAGCCTTACTAGGAGCATTAATATTAAAGACTCTCCTTGCATGATTCATTACCAAATCCTCATATAAATTTCTAACCATTCTACCATTTGCAAAATTATCTTCTTTCGTTTCGACCTTATTATTAAGATAAGAGTGCGCACACGCTTTTGCATCTTCACTCAATTCATAATCATTGTTGACACACATACCAACCAATATATCATCTAATTCGTCAACAGAATAATCCTCAAACTCAATAAATGTATTAAACCTTGATTTTAATCCTGGATTTGAGTCAAAAAATTTTTTCATTGGTTCTGTGTACCCAGCTACAATCACAACCAAATCATCCCTATAATCTTCCAATGCTTTAGTAAGTTCTGTAAGACATTCTCTTCCATATGAATCAGAATGATCATTCTCTGTTATGCTTGCCCAGATTATTCACCTTGTTTTGTTTATAAATTCTTTAGAAATGTTTATTTTTTCTTTATGGGGTCTGACCCCGGAGTATTTCTAAATTCCTATTCCAACTAATCAAACATTTCATCTTCACATCTTAGCCGTCCATATAGACGTTGCCTGCTACTCACCACGGAGAGGTGTGTGATTCATTCGAGCAGCGTAGGGAGCTACCGCTCTCCTTGTTTTGTTTATAATTTCTTTAGAAATGTTTATTTTTTCTTTATGGGGTCTGACCCCAATGTGCTTCAGCCCCTGTAGCTTTGCGTCCCAGACTTTCATCTGGTTTGCCGATTTCCATATTATAGCTTTAATACTTATGCAAAAAAACTGGTTTTATTATACTATAGCACTCTACTGTATACAAGAAAAACATTACCGTTTTAACGCCAAAAAATAAAAAAAGAACAGCCGATACATATACTCGAACTGTTCTTCTACTTCCGAAGTCCACTCAGCATTGACATTACTGTTTCCTGCTCATTTGTACTCAGATCGTTCCATATCCCTAATGTACTCTCTTTACTGAAGTCTAACTTATTAGCATCAAAAATATTCGTATCTAATGTAACATATAATGGATATTTAATCATAATCCTTCCCCCATGATATTCGTTTTTTCATTTCTACGCCGATTATAAAAAACAAAAAACTTTCTTTTCAGTTATATTAACACAAAAAAGCAGCACTGTATATTTTTTATATACAATACTGCCATATTAAAAAACTATCCTATAAATTATTCTCAAACATCGACAGCCCCGCCATCAGCATCCCTTCATCCATATCCAGTCCATCGCTCTGTTCTTCTTCTATCACTTTCCCGGCATCTTCTTCAATAACTACACTCTTTTTTATCTGCTGTATAAAATCCGTATCCTGCAACAACTGCTGCTTTAATTCCTCTACACTGACATTTGCATTATTATAGGAAGAAACGGGTGCATTTTCTTTATGCAGCCACGCATAAACCAGTTCTGTAATCAGTGCTGTTTTGCACCTTTTCTGTGATTTCAGATACCTTCCGATTTCTCTCTGCCGTTCATTATCTTCATTAAATATCAGTACAACCCGTATCTCTCCCACACATTACACCCCCTGTCTCTTCTGGATGTGTAATGCTGTCATTTTCTCATATCCTACCGCATTTGCCCGGATGTCCTCGATAAACTCTATATATTTAAAATCAGAAGATTTTTCAATCTGCTGTTTCAGTAACAGGCTACCTCCACCAAGAAATACTGCCGGATTAGTTCGGAAATCTGGTACATACGCATGGAGTTTATTGATAATTCTCTGCATCCAATCCCCTGCCATTTTCTGAATCTCTCTTACCACTTCTTCATCCAGAATCGTTGCTTCCTGCATTAATACCTGCTCTACGTCTGAGGATTCCAGATGGATACCGTAATTCTGCTGGATGGAATTAGAAATTTCTGAACGGAGAATCGCCATTCCAGATCTGTCACTGACACGAACTGACAAATCCGGCTGTCCTTTTCTGATTACCAGTAAATCTACAGTTCCGTCTCCAATATCAATGCAGTTGACCGTCCGGTACTGACGGAACAGGCTTGCTTTATAGCACATGACTGCCGCAAAATTTTGAGGACTTACCAGAATATCTTTCAGGTAACAATTTACCGGCTTTCCATTGAATCGGAAAGAAATTCCATGTTTTGAATGTTCCATAAAGTATTTTTTGAATCCCGGAGCCTGCTGTCCGAAGTCTGCTGGTGGCAGTCCAACTCCCAGTACAATATCTTTGCCGGATAAAGTGATTCCTCTTTCCTTTGCTTCCAAAGCCAGTGAAAATAAAGTTAGTATAAAGTAATCTTCATCCACTGTCTTATCTGCTTTGAATGGCATTCTTGTTTCTGATAACGTATAATACACACCGTTGTATTCCAGAATATCCTCATTCATAAATCGTCCTGGTTCAGAAGTATATCTTACCAGACCACATGGAAAGTTTACATGTACCCCTTTCATATTTCCGTTTCCATGATCAATTCCCATAATAATTTCTGCCATATCCTATTCCATCCTTTCCTGATCATCTTATACTTAACTGTCACTTATCTTTAAACTGTCTGGTTTTCCGCATATTTTTTCATATTTCTTATGACAGTTATGTATAAGTTTACTTGTACTTTTGTATCTGTTGTGTAAGTTATGTGTTACTTTTGTATCTGTCAATATTTTTCTCAAAACTTTTGTGGCACTTTTATTTAAAAATGTGATATACTTTTGCTATTGGAGGACTTTGCCTATGAATACAGGAGAAATAATCAAGTATTTTCGTCTGGCTCGTAACATGACACAGGAACAACTTGCACAGGACGCTGAGATCAGTTTCAGTACACTCCGCAAGTACGAAGCCAATGAACGTAATCCGAAATATGAACAACTTTCAAAAATTGCTGATGCGTTAGGTATCAGTGTGAATCTTTTTATGGATTTTGAAATTCAGTCTGTATCCGATCTGTTTTCTATTCTGTTTAAAATGGAGGGACAGGCAGATTTAGAAATTGCAACCTCAAAGGATTTGGCAGTTCTATCTGAAGATGCTCTTTTTCTGCATTTTAAAAATGGATACATCAATCACATATTAAGCAATTACCATGCTTCTGTTGAAAGTATCCAGGACATGGATGCTCAATATCGTGAAAAAGCTCTATCAGAAATCCAGAACAGATTATTGGATGACAATAGCAGTATCCATACTGACAGTCCTGCTTTATCTGCAGATTCCGGTAAACCTGCTCTTTCTCTTTCTTCTGCTGATCAGACCTGGTTTGAATTATCCTCTGACTGCTCTGATGAAGAAAAAGAACAAATGATAAAAGCTGCTACCTTTATAACAAGCTGTCTGCGACATTCCGATAAATAAATCTTTGCACAAAAAAGACAGATGTGGGAATATTTCATTACCTGCATCTGTCTCTTTCTATTCTATGCTATTTTCTACTCATGAATTTCCAATGGAAGTCCATCCGGATCATGGAAAAATGTCATTTTCTTTCCGGTATAATCATCCAGGCGTACCGGCTCTGTTTCAATTCCTTTCCCATTCAATTCTTTTACTGTATCATCTACACTCTTAACTTTAAATGCCAGATGGCGTAATCCCAATGCTTCCGGATAATTTACACGAGCTGGAGCATTTTTTATGATAAAAAGTTCTATTTCCTGCGGTCCACATGCCAGATCAATCTTGTAATCATCACGTTCTTTTCGATAATTTTCTCTGATCACCTTAAATCCAAGCAGATCCACATAAAAATGTTTTGATTTTTCATAATCGCTTCCAATGATTGCAATATGATGAATGGTATCGAACATAACTCTCTCTCCTCCGTTTTTCATATGTTGATATATATTTTCTCACATTTTATCACAGTAATGATATATGTGGAAAAGTCATTTCATCTTCATTTACTTTTTTAATTTTTCTGCCAGTTCAAACCAAAACTCCAATTCAACGACATCTTTTTCTCCATGTTTTTTGCTGCCAATACCTACCCAGTCCGCTTCATAACAGATTCTTCATTGTTTCCTTATCTTCCAGTGCTGATTCACCATCACTCAGCAACCAGATATATCCCGTCTGCATTTTAATAAGTGCAGACATATCTGGAAATGTCTGAATTTTAATATTACATCCTGAGATTTTTGAAAACTGTATTGCCCGTTCTGACAGATATATAAATCTCTGATATTTTACAGGATTGATGATCTGATATTCTTCTTTCTTTTTACGCTCTGCTTTTTCCATAATCGTACTTGCTTCCTAGAATAATTTTTGATGTTCTTTTTCCCTTTCCTCTACCGAAAGTGACTGCTCATGCTCATCCTGTTCCTTCTTCATCTGCTCATATATTTCTGTCTGTTCATCGTAGTAAAACTTTTCAATATTCACTTATATAACTCTCCTCCCACATGCACCCATCAATCAATTCTTACATTGTCCGACTTTATTTTCCTTTATTTTACATATCCCTCGATCAAATTATATCTCTTATGGTGAAGATGTCCACCATATTTTTTAGTTTATTCGACAATTATAATTGAAATTAATGGTATTTTATGCCAAAAAGCAAAGAAAGGCGGGGATACCTTGATTGATTACAGTCCATTATGGGAAACCATGAAACAACGCCACATTTCCCAATATGCCCTGATTAACAAAGGAATTGACAAGCACACCCTCGATCAGCTCCGGAAAAATCAGAACATCACAATCCTTACCGTTGAAAAACTGTGCAATATTCTTAATTGTACACCCAATGATGTATTCGCTTTTAAAGATGAAAAAGATTTGTAATACCGTCATAGTATAGCAATATTCCTATGGCGGTATTTCTGTATATGGCAGGGCAGAGAAAAACCGCAGGCGAAAATTCCTGCGGTTTCTATTTCCTCATCATACTCTTTACATTTTATTTTTTGTTGGCATCGGAACAAATTCCAGTTTTAATTGCATCCCTAATCCCTGTGCAAGTTTTTTCACCATACTCAAGCTGGGATTTCTTGTTCCATTCTCGATCCGGCTTATATCTGCCTGCGTAATTCCGGTTTTAGCTGATAAATCTTTCTGTGTCATGTTCTGCTGCACTCTTGCATCAATCATCGCCTGGATAATATCATATTCCGGCTGCAGTGCATCATATTCTGCTTTTACCTCCGGATTCTGCAATGCTCTTTTTTTATAATCTTTATAGCTACTCATTGCCATACCTCCGTTCATAATCTGCTTTATATTTCTTTGCCAGTTCCTTTTCTGCTTTTGGTGTCTTTTGCGATTTTTTTATAAATCCATTGGTCAGTACCGCCTTCTTGCCTATAATAAAGAAATACAGTACTCTTGTAATATCTGATCCCTGCTTGGTACGATGTGAACTTCCAGTCTTTTTCCGCCTAAATCGAGAGTCCCTATATCTGTGCTTCAAAATAATTCTATTTTTCCGTCTTTTCTCCATCTGATCCTGCATTTAAAAAGTTCATGATCTCCTCATATGACCGCCCACTTTTTACAACTGCTGACAGGATCTCTTCTTTTCTTACGGTATTTCATGGGGTCTGACCCCGAGAGGCTATTCTCAATATCTTTTACAAGGACAATATCTCAAAATCATAGCTTTTTCTGTCCATATCTGTTAAAATTGACAATGATTAATATACAGGGGCTGCTGCACATGCAAGTGCGGCAGTCCCTGTCGAATGGATGAGGAAAATTAAAATGAACACAACAGCAAATCTTGGCAAGGCACCCGTACGCACTCTGGTGCTCCAGCTTGCCATCCCTTCTATGACCGCACAATTTGTCAATGTACTTTACAGTATTATTGACAGGATGTATATCGGACATATTTCCGAAAATGGCGCACTGGCTCTTGCAGGTGCAGGCATATGCGGTCCTATCGTTACACTTCTCACTTCTTTTGGCACCCTGGTAGGAATCGGAGGTTCCATTACCATGGGAATCCGAATGGGCGAAAAGAATCACAAAAAAGCAGAACAGGTACTGGCAAATTCTTTTCTGATGCTCAGTATTTTTTCTGTTCTGCTGACTGTCAGCTTTCTTCTGCTAAAAGATAAGCTGCTTATGTTGTTTGGCGCAAGTGGGGCTACTTTTCCCTTTGCCAATACCTACCTGACTATTTATACAACAGGTACCTTTTTCGCACTGATGGCTACAGGGCTTAATTACTTTATCAACTGTCAGGGATTCCCCCTTGTGGGAATGTTTACCGTACTGATCGGCGCAGGATGTAACATCCTGTCAGACCCGATTTTTATTTTTGGTTTTCATATGGGAATTTCCGGTGCTGCCATTGCAACCGTTATTTCGCAGATACTCTCCTGCATCTTTGCAATGACCTTCTTATTGGGAAAAAAGGTTCCTGTAAAGATTACCTTCGGACAGTACAACTTAAAAGTCATAAGGAAAATCCTTTCCCTGGGATTTTCTCCTTTTCTGATCCTGGCCACAGACAGCCTGATCCTGATCTTTATGAATACAGTGCTCCAGAAATATGGTGGTGCTTCCCAGGGCGATATGCTGATCACCTGTGCCACCATTGCTCAAAGCTATCTGCTTCTGATCACCTCACCTATGATTGGGATCAGCGGAGGTACACAGGCAATCCTGAGCTACAATTACGGTGCCAGATGCGTAAACAGGGTCAAGGACGCAGAAAGGAACATTCTGGGAGTAATGCTTATCTTTACCACCATCATGTTCCTTCTCTCCCGGTTTATTCCCCGGTACTTTGTTCTTCTGTTTACCACTGATCCACAGTATATCAGATTCTCTGTCTGGGTCATCCGTACCTATACACTGATGATCATTCCGCTAAGCTTCCAGTATGTCTTTGTAGACGGGCTGACTGCCCTGGAATGTCCAAAGACAGGACTTGCGCTCTCCGTTACCAGAAAATCTCTTTTTGTGATCAGTGCAGCTGTCCTGCCTTCTTTCTTTGGTGCAAAAGCGGCTTTTTTCGCAGAACCTGTTGCTGACGGAATCTCTTCTGTCCTCTCAACAATTGTATTCCTGCTTCTGATCAACCGCCACCTGGATAAACGCTGCCAGATGGATAAGGAAGCGATCCTGTAAATTACTCCTGTATCTCCGCATTTGAGAGATACAGGAATAAGTATGATTGTGCAGCAATCTATCAGTACTGCTGTTTTCTGGATCTCCTCCAACGCAAACAGACTGTCCGGTTCATTGCCCACATAGCGTCCCACCACATCACGGAAAAGATTTCTCGCCAGACGCCTCTGCCCTGTATAAATCAGGACAAATCTCTCATCCAGTTCCTTCTTTGTCTGCAGTGAAAGCTCTATGTGTGCTACCTGAAGCCGCTGTTGAAGTCCAGGCATGGAGGTTATATATTCAAGACCAGATGTAATACCTCCGACCTGATCCTGCCATCCGCCTCCTGTAGACATGATCTGCTCCATTGCCCGTACATGGGCATATAAATCTTCTTCTGTATATGCGATTCCCATAAATTCAAACACTGCCTTCACACAGGCTGCCGAAAGAATAGATGAGGTGCCAAGACCGGAACCTTTGGGAACATTTGTTACCTCAGAATGCATAACAAAACCACTGCCAAGACGTTCCAGTATTTCACCCAGAGTATGTCCTTCCCTGGGAATGATCCCACAGGCAAGAAGACAGGCCTTCTGCAGGGCAAAAGGATCATAAGGGTCACTTGTAGCCTGCAAAGGCTCAATCGTGTCAAACTCTCCATGAACATCCATATCCCGGCTGTCAAAAACCACCTTCTGCTCAGGAATCCTCTCCAATGTCACCTCTACCGGCTTCTCCCCATTCAAAAGAATAGCGGCATTTAATACAGTCCCGCCCTTTTCATTACAATAGGGCGGCGTATCACTCCAGCCACCTCCCCAGTTCACACGGAGCGGCAGTCTGACTGTATGATGATCTGTGACAATCCTTGCCTGTTCATTATAAGCAAGGCTTTTGATCGTCGCTTCCAGAACCTCTGACTGAATAATGCGGAAACATTCCTGCACCTCATTCTCATCCTCAAGGATCACTCCCAGATAATAATGCAGACGCATTTTTTCACCGAAATATGCTTTCCTCAGACGCTTTCTCAGCCATTCCTTCTGAATCTTTGTCAGAGACTGCAGCTTTCTTATACTCCCTGCAGGAACCTGATCTCTGATTGCCTTTGCAATCCCGTCCATAGTTACCAGTTCTGCCACCCGTTTATTCCACGCTATGATAGCATCCGGATCCGCCTCATTAAATCCGGCGCAGAGAGACTTGTGGGAAGCTGCAGTCCATAAAGATCTGTCAAAATCTTTCCCTCCTGTGACAATCTCATAAAGTTCCAGTGCCGCATCTGTTGCCTCCCGGATCGTATCTGCCTCCTGATACAGCGCAGCAGACCACAAGGTATGTGCCTGTCCGTTCTCCTCCCAGAATCTCACTCCAAGTGTATCTTCCAGTTCATCCAGATTCCTGCCAAACAGTCGATTCTCCTTGGGGTTATCATTTACGCCAAAAATACGGACAATAAATTTTCCATTTCTCTGCTTCAGCCCATGGAGGACAACATTATCAGGAATAACCTGATCCTGCACGTCTATGTAAGAGAGCACACTGTGGCTGCCAATCCTGGAATTTCCATGCACATAGGAAACCTCCAGATAACAGTCCTTCCCAACAGATGCCCTGCTGCTCAGTACACTGTTATAGCCAGACACATCACTACGGATACTGCTGCCACTTTCCGGCTCCATCCAAGATAATGGTATTCATCCACACCTCCGTTCATCAGCTCCAGTATCTCTCTGGTCGTTCCAAAATGAATAAACTTCGCAGGTGCCAGACGCAAAAGCTTCATCCTGTAGGGACGCAGCACCTCCCACACACGGGTTCTGGCAGCCGTCAGTTCCGGACAGAATTCACCCTCCGGCTTGTTTCTTTTGTCTTGCCATAATAAAAGGCCCTCCTAATGATATTTATTGTATCATAGAAGAACCTTATAAACATTATTTTACAGAAAAAGTTTCATACTCTCTTATGACAAATTAGCTGCAACCTACTTGGGATTTATTTGTATCGCCTCAATATTAATTTAGTTAAAATAAACAATTTAAAATGTTTTTCAGACACGCTCTAGCACTATAATTTCCAGATAATTTTCTCTGACTTTTTTCTTCTCTCTTTCCACTCTATTTCCGATTTTATAATTCTTTTATAGATCTTTTAGCTCTGCTTTATCCTTTTTAGTTGTACTTCATAGGGCCAGACCCCGACATGTAATTTGGTCGTATGTGGAAACATATCAAATACATATAAACTCAAACCCGTGATACATAACAACATCCTTAAAAATATTTAGTCCCAGCGAAGCCACTATTAGTGCTATGTCCGACTATTTTTTCGATACGACCACTCTCGTTAAAGTATACTTCATAAGTATCGTGACCCTTATCATTCTTCATTGGCACAAGCATTTGAACATATCGCCCCATATCTTTATAAATCACACCACTTTCATCCTGAATAGCATCATATTTCAGCATATCCAAAATAGTAAGTTTTGCATTTTTTACATCATAGTATCCCATAATCATTTCTCCTCTTTCTTGAAATAGGATTAATATAATTAATGTGCTTCATCTTCCGGCTCTATAACAAATATATATTTCGCAAATCGTCAAAAAAATCCACACATTCTTGTCTATAATAATAATGCTATTTTCAACATTATACAACATTTTTTTCACAACTCATGCCGCCTTTACACGGATATTCCCTTTTCCAAACCGGCGATAGTTTCTTAACGTTTGGCACATAATTCTGGATGAGCATAATTTATAATATTTGCATTTCCAATCCTATCAATAATATCTATGCAATATGTTTGCTTATACTCTCGTCCAGAAGCATCTTTAAACTTGATTGTTGGCATCATTCTAAGCATAAGTTTCTCTTTGCTTTCATAGCACCAAATTACTACAAATAATTCACCTACCATAGCAATAGGATCTGAAATAACGCTACATCTATACAGTTGAATTTCTTTCATATCCGGTGTATTAGCTTTGCATTCTACATCAGGGCTTATCTCATATGCAGAACCCCGACCTTTGTTCAGAAATTCCATTTGAATCTCTACTTTTTCGGAAGCAGAATCAAAATTAACTTTTGAATTTTTAAACACAAGATATGGTTCTTCACTAACACGTAGTTTTTCCTCTGTCTCACGCTTATCTTCTTCTCTTTGTTTTCTTTCTTCTTTTAGTCGTTCTTCATATTGTTCTCTCTGCTCTTCATATCTTGAATCAGAAATTATTTTATCTTTCTTGGCACGATTTTTTGAAATAATATTTGAAATGATAAACGATAGAATACTAAAAGCAAGTGCACCTGTTGCAACCATAGCACTATATAGTGGAGCATAATCTTTATGTTCTATTACCCATTGTAAAATTTCTTTAATTGTCATTTTTCTCTATTCTCGCCATTCTTTTAATGCATATTCAACTTTCTACAATCGCCTGCAAAAATTGCTAATAATTTACTTTAGTTAATTTTAGAATCAAAAAGGTTTCGTGATGGTAACACGAAACCTTTTTGGGTATTAATTCAAAACTCTACAGCTTCTGACTTAAAAATGTTTTTTTATTTCACAACAACCTTCTTAATATTAGACCATTTACCGAATACTTTGCTCTTAGAACTTCCGTAACGTTTAAATGCATGGGCGCCTACATAGTAGGTTCCTTTTGGAACGTTCTTGAAGATGATCGTTGTTGTTGTTTTGTTTTTGCTCACAAGTTCATACTCAGACGGGTATTTGCCATACTGATCTTTGACTGTTGTCTTGCCTAATACTGTGTCAACACCGGCAATTCCCTTGCCGTTCTTGAGTGTCACTGTAACTGTTCTGCCATTTACTTTCACACTCAGGATCTTAGGTGCAGAAACTGTCGTGACTTTTACTGTAAATTTGTATGGAGCTGACCATGCACTGAATACTTTCTTGCCATTTACTTTCTTCCATGCATGGCAGTATGCGTAGTAGGTTCCCTTCTGTACATAACTGAATTTAGTGGCTGTACCTTTATTCTTACGAACATCCGCATAGTTTCCGGTTGTGATGCAGTCTTTCTTGCCGATGACATAATCATAACCTTCAGCATTCTCTGCTTCTCCGGTCAGTTTTACAGTTGCTTTATTTCCGGAGACTTTCACAGATTCGATCACCGGTATTCCTACCAGCTGCAGTTCTCCTGCTGCTTTGGTAAGGTTTGCAAGGATCTCTTTGGCTTTCTCTTCAGATAAGCTGGTATCTTTCAGTGCTTCCTGTGCTTCTTTTAATGCTTTTTCAAATGCTGTCCAAGAAGATTCTGTATAACCATCCTTCTTATATGTCTCATAATCTGCAACTGCTTTCTGAAGTTTCGTATACTCTTCTCCAGGAGCTGCTTTTCTGGTTACTGTGATCGTGTAATCTTTGGTTGAACCATTCTCTGCTGTTACACGGATCGTGATCGTATTTGCACCTTCTGCAAGTTTAATTGCTTCAGATGCACTTCCGGATGCAACTGTCTTATCATTTACTTTCAGGGATGCCCAGTTGGAATCCTTGACTGGTGTTACAGTGATAGAATCTGTTGCATTCTCTACTTCTGCTGTATATGCTGTGGTATTACGATCAAAAGCAGGTGTTAAAGTTCCCTGGCTGATTGTCAGACCAGACAGGTAGTTGTTGCTGCTTAAGGATGGTGCCGGGATGGATTTTATGGTGTTTCCATCGAAGTAATAACCGGAAGCTGGAGTAACATCTTTTTTGTTGTTATCAGTATAAGTACCGCCGTATGCGTTGATTGTTCCAGTTGTATTTCCCTCTGTTTTAGTAATTGTTCCGTTTATGTTTCCACCATAAATATTGGTTGTTCCAAGAGATTTAATGTCTTTAACAGTTCCATTAGAAACATTCGTTGTTGCACCCGCTGATGTTGCAAGAGTTTCTGTAATTTCACCACCATTAACAGATACTGTGCCACTAACTGTTGCTACATTCTTAACTGAGCCTGAAGAAATTGTGGTAGTCTTTTTGTTTGTTACTGTTCCCTCAATTTTTCCTGTTCCCTTGCTGTCTGTAATTGTGAGCGAACCTTCGTTGGTAATATTACCGGTAAGTGTATGTCCATCCAAATCAAGCGTAATATTTTTGCCATCAGAAATACTAATAGCTGGGTCTGAACTTTCTTTTGTTACATCACCAAGAAGTTTAATAGTTGATGCAGTAGCTGAACCATTAGCATCCGCAATCGCTTCCTCGATAGTTGCATAGGACTTTTCACCAATAGATACAGCAGGTGCTGAAGTTGTAAACTTAAATAAGCTAAATCCATGTGGATTAATAAATGTTGCTATTTGCTTGGTATTGTCTCCTGTAACTGTAGCTGTATATCTATATACAGTACCATTTTTGATATGTTCTACATAAATAGGCTTCCAATCATTACCATCCTTAGTCGCAAATTCTGCAGGTAATTCAATTGACATTACAAGATTTTCTACTGTGCTTTTTAAATCTTTTATAACAACTTCTTTTGCATTGTTATCCTGTTTAGCCTCTTCTGCAGTATTTTTTGTAGACGCTATATACTTAATCTTTGGCGTAATATCAAGTTGTAAACTCTTAATATTCTCAGAAACATTTTCTTCGTAATTTTTTATTGTTACATCAAGAAATGATTCTGCATACAGCTTAACTTCAGACTGAGTAGAACTAGATTGTTCCTGTTTAATCTTCTCAAATTTATCAGAAACCTCTTGTTCAATTCCTTTTTCCAGTTCTTTTGTTGTAGCTGCCACAATTCCTGGTGCTTCTATTGATCCAGCAGCACTCTTTATAACGTTTTCCTTCTCGCCAAGGTTCACTTCATCTGGAACTGTTGCTTTGGTCTCTCCAGTTGTTATACCATTAACTGTACTGTCTTCTGATTTTTCTTCGACTTTATATGAGTATCCCTCTTTCTCATCTGTAGTGGTGACTACCATTCCTGATGCTATATATTTAGTATCAGGATATTGTGCAAAGTATCCATCAGAAACTACTACTTCACCTTGGATAGCAGAATCTATTTCCAAAGAGCCCCTCGTAGCTGAGCCTTTAAAAGATCCTCCTGTAATCTTTAATGACTCTAAATAATTTGAAATACTACCTGGATTCACCGTCCAATGACTATCAACTTTCCCAAATCTATAAACGGACACTGCAGCATTATTATTACTTACAAATGTTCCTCCATCAATAGTTACTTTCATTTTATGTGAATCATCCTGATATCCATCGCCACGTGAAATTAATGACAATGCTGCCCCATCATTTACTGTTCCATCACCTTCTTTATCAGATTTATTAGGTCCGGAAAAAGCTCCGGCCGTTGCTGTTATTACGGCATTACCAGAAATTTCCACCGTACCTGCTCCACAATATTGGATTCCATTAGCAGCAGTTATCTTTGCATCGCCGCCAACAGTTAAATCACCAATTTGAGGATGGTAAATTCCAACCTCGTTAGAAGTAATTTCCCCTCCAGTTATATTAATAGTGCTTCCGCCTTCTTTTCGTGTACCATTTCCAGAAATTCCATAATCTTTTCCAGAAACTTTTCCACCTTCTATATTTAATTCAAGCCCTGTTCCCCATAAGGTAATTCCAGCACTACCACCAGTTACAATTGCACTATCAGATATAATTGTATTGACTGTATATGGTACTTTGTTTTCAGGATCTCCATCCGTTTCGTTACCGCTTATCTGGATTCCAGTAGTATTACCCTCTATATTTCCTCCAGAAATATGAATGGATGTATCGGAGGTCTGATGTCCACAAATATCTATAGCCAGAGCGCTAGATAAAACATTTCCACCTTTCATAATAAAAGATGTTCCTGGAGCTACATATAATCCACGAGCTGGGTAAGATTTTGATCCAAGTGTTCCATTCTCTAAATATAAAGTTCCAGTAAGCAAATTAACACTTTTTCCTTCTTCAGCATTTATATTCTGAATTGATCCACCAGCAGCGGAGTCAACAATCGTAACTGATTCGTTAATATTCACTACTGACTCACCGTTACCGCTGAGTGTTTTTCCATTAAGATCTAATGTGATACTTTTATTTATATTTAAACTTTCTGCTCCTAAATTAACATCAGATAATAAAGTAACTGTATCACCATCCTGGCTGCCAATAATTGCATCTGCAAGCGTGCTATAACTTTCTACTCCTACTTGTGCAACCTTAGCTATTCCATAAGTTCCATCTGAATTCTCAACAACTGTGTATTTTGAATCATTACAAATTTTAGAATTACTGAAAGTTCCTCCATTTATCTTAAAACTTCCACTATTAAGATTGTCTCTATATACGACTGTTTTATCACTAGGAGCCTTAAAATAACCATCATTTATTTCGATTATTCCTTTGTCCATTGTTTCATTATTATATCCATTCCACACAGCAGATCGCATCGTAGATTCGAAAATACCACCATTAATCTGGGCCTCATTCCAGTTCTGCACGCAATACTGTGTTGCATTGATAAACTCTCCACTATTAATTATAAGTTTTCCATAGTCATCGTTTTTAATAGTGTTCAAACCACCTGTGAAGCTACCAGTATTAATGGTCAGCGTAGCAACTGATCCTGAACTATTTTTATTTCCATCATACCAGCCATTATGGACAAGACTTGAAAAATGGCCATCTGATCCAACATGAATATCTTCATTAGTCGTATTACCATCACCAATAGTCATAGTTCCTGCATTATCTATATAGTAATAACTATTGTCGCCACTATTATCAGCACTTATTCCTGCTTCTTTACTTCTGATAAAGTATCCCTTTAAAATAGTAACTGTTCCACCTACAGCATTATAAAGTGGTGCCTTTCCATGTGTAATATTATCAATAGCACCTATACTTCCAGAATTATCTGTAATTGTCAAAGTACCATTATTAATAATTGTATGATTTGCGCCTCCAGCTACAGCTTCTTTATCTGTTGCATTCGTGAGTGTATGTCCGTTCAAATCAATTACAAGCGTTTTATTCGCTGGCACATTGACCTGGGCGCCATAAATATCATTTGCTAATTTTATAGATACAGAATCCGAAGAGGCAAATAAATTCTGTAAATCATTTGCACTTTTAATTTCCTTTACTTCTAGGCTATTCGCATTTTCATCCGTCATAGCCGCAACACCATCTTCAGCACTAAACGCTTCTACCTCCGGTGTTCCAGCATCAAACTCTTCTATTTCTTCCGGTGCGTCAAACTCAGCCGCTGGTTCCTCTGTCTGAGGAACTACTTTCTCAGTTGACACCCCCCCGTCTTCGTTTTCGGGGGTTGTCTGCTCTGTTGCAATATCATCGCCAGATGTGAACTCTGATGCAAATGCGACGCTTCCCGAGGAACAGATCATTGCTGTTGACAATGCCAGTGCAAGACATTTGTTCCAAATTTTTTTGTTCTTCATACGCTTATCTCCTTTCTTGAAATAAGATCATTGTTACCGATGCGTCCTGTCCCCTGACTTTGTAGCAAATATGTATTTCACAGATCATCCAGAAGAACCTACGCATCCTTATGTATAATTATAGGACTATCTTCTTCATTATACAACATTTTTTTACAATTCATGTACTACTTTGTGAAATTTTATATTTCGCCATCTGCATGTCCGTTATATAAAATGAGGATGCCAGCATAAACTGGCATCCTCATCATTACATCATATACTCTTAATTGTATTTATTATTCTTCTGTAGCTTCCTCAACCGGTGCTTCAAGAGCTTTCATGCTCAGGCTGATCTTCTTGTCTTCGCCGTTGAAGTCAACAACCTTAGCTTCGATCTCCTGTCCGATGGAAAGTACGTCTGAAGGTTTGGCAACGTGCTCTCTGGAAATCTGGGATACGTGAAGGAGTGCATCTACTCCAGGTGCAAGCTCTACGAATGCGCCGAAGTCTGTCATACGTGCAACTTTACCTTTAACTACGTTTCCTACAGCGAAGTCCTCAGCTGCTGTGAGCCATGGATTTGCTTCCGGGAATTTAAGGGAAAGTGCGATCTTCTCTCCGTTGATCTCTTTGATAAGAACTTTAACTTTATCGCCAACAGTGAATACTTTCTTCGGGTTCTCTACTCTGCCCCAGGACATTTCGGAGATGTGAAGAAGTCCGTCTGCTCCGCCCAGATCGATGAATGCACCGAAATCTGTAACGTTCTTAACAGTTCCTTCAACTGTATCGCCAACATGGATTCTCTCCATTAATTCTTTCTGTTTCTCTGCTTTCTCAGCGAGAAGAAGCTGTTTACGGTTACCGATGATGCGGCGTCTTCTCGGGTTGAATTCTGTGATAACGAATTCGATCTCCTGATCTGCATATTTGGAAAGGTCTTTCTCGTATGTGTCGGAAACCAGGCTTGCAGGAATGAATACTCTTGCTTCGTCTACGTTTACACAAAGTCCGCCGTCAAGTACCTGAGTTACAGGAGCTTTTAATACTTCCTGATTCTCAAATGCTTCTTCGAGACGTTTGTTGCCTTTCTCTGCTGCCAGTCTCTTGTAAGTAAGAGTTACCTGACCTTCTCCATCGTTTACTTTGAGAACTTTTGCTTCCATTGTGTCTCCAACGTGAACAGCATCTGTGAGTACAAGGCTTGCATCGTTAGAGTATTCGTTCTTTGTGATAATACCGTCTGCTTTATAACCGATATTCAGAATAATCTCATCTTCTTTAACATCGATGACAGTACCCTGTACAATCTCTCCATTTCTGATAGTCTTTACGGAATCTTCCAGCATTTGTTCAAAACTTAATTCTGACATGTTCTTGAACCTCCTCAATAATTTTGTTTGGGGTGGAAGCCCCTGCTGTAATACCTACATAACTACTGCATTGGAACATTTCAGAATCCAAGTCTACAGGTGTTTGTATATAGTAAGTATTTCCACATTCCTTTTTACATATTTCAAACAGCTTTTGAGTATTGGAACTATGCCGGCCGCCTACGACCAACATAGTGTCTACCTCTCCGGCTATGTTTTTTGCTTCTCTCTGCCGTTCTTCGGTAGCATTACAAATAGTGTTTAAAATATTGAGAATATTTAAAACATTATTATCATACCTCTTTTTGCAAAGAATTTCAACTAAATCTTTAAATTTGTTGTAATTAAATGTCGTCTGGGACACAATACTTATTTTTTTGCCTTTTGGGGGTACAAATACTTCGGCTTCTTCTTTGTTTCTGATCACCGTGTACGGTCCCTGACACCAGCCGCAGATGCCCTGTACTTCGGGGTGGTCTTTGTCGCCGATGATGATGATGTGGTTTCCTGCAAGGCTTTCTTTTTCCACGATCCTGTGGATTTTCAGGACGAAGGGGCAGGTCACATCTACGTAGGAGATGTTTTTTTCTTTCAGCTTATCGTAGATGGGTTTACCTACGCCGTGAGAGCGGATGACTACTGTTCCGTTCTGCAGGGTGTCATCCGGGGAATCTAGGTCTGCTTCTGTGATAACGTGGACGCCACGAGCTTCCAGATCCGCTACTACGCCTTCGTTGTGGATGATCGGGCCCAGAGTAAAAATAGGTTTCTGTTCTGTGTCTATGAGTTCGTAGACTTTGTTCACCGCACGTTTGACGCCAAAGCAGAAGCCTGCTGTTTCTGCTACTTTTACTTTCATAAAATAATCCTTCTTAAATTATTTCTGCACTTTTTCCTTATATACATTAAGAATCGCATTTACAACATCATCAATTCCCATTTCCGAAGAATCTACAAGCACTGCGTCCTCTGCCTGTTTCAGAGGGGAGATTTCGCGGTTCATGTCGCGTTCGTCGCGCTCGATGATGTCTTTTCGGATCTGGTCCAGGTCGAAGGATTCTCCCTTCTGTTCATATTCCAGTGCTCTTCTTTTTGCTCTGGTGTCTGCGCTTGCTGTGAGGTAGATTTTTACTTCTGCGTTTGGAAGGATGGTTGTGCCGATATCTCTGCCGTCCATGACTACGTCGTTTTTCTCTGCCAGAGTTCTCTGAAGTTTCAGAAGATGAGCTCTGACTTTCGGGTTTGCGGAGCTTTTGGATGCCATGTTTCCTACCTGTTCGGTGCGGATCATAGCATTTACGTTCTCTCCGTTGAGGATGACAATCTGTTCTCCGTTTTTGTATTCGATGGAGATGTCAGCGCCGGAACATACGGCTTCGATCTCTTCCTGATTTTCTCCGTTTACGCCATGGTTCAGAAGATATAAAGCCATTGCCCTGTACATGGCTCCTGTATCTACATAGATAAATGATAATTCTTTCGCTACTTTTTTGGCGATAGTGCTCTTTCCTGCTCCTGCAGGTCCGTCGATGGCAATATTACATCCCATTTTCACGGTTCCTCCTGTTTCCTCTGTTTTATTATTGATTAATATTTATGAATCACTAGATAACGCATAACCGAATCATATCATAAACATGATTTGCTTACAAGGTACTCATCCTCTGCTTATTTCTATAAACAAACAGCTTACTGTATAGCCTGCGCTGCCAGATATGCGGTAGACCAGGCAATCTGTAAGTTATATCCACCTGTCACTGCATCCAGATCCAGCACTTCGCCTGCGAAGTAAAGACCTGAGATTTTCTTTGATTCCATTGTCCCGGGATTGATCTCTTTGACAGAGACGCCACCTCTGGTGATGATGGCTTCTTTGAACTCACCCATTCCTGTGATTGTGAAGGGGAAGGCTTTGATAAGCTCAATGAAGTGCTGGCGTTCTTCTCTGGAGATGTCGTGAATTTTCTTCTCTGCGGGGATTCCACCCAGTTCCAGCATTACCGGAGTCAGAGATGACGGGAAAAGTACGCCAATCACATTCTTGAACTGTTTGTTTGGTCCTGCTTCAAATTCACGCAGGATCCTGGCATCCAGCTGTTCTCTGGTGAGTGCAGGCTTCAGATCCAGATATGCGGACAGTTCGCCGTTTGGTGCTTTCGCCAGTTTTGCACCGATGTGGGCACTGGCTGAGAGGATCATTGGACCTGTGACTCCGAAATGAGTGAACATCATCTCTCCGAAATCCTCGTAAAGTACTTTCTTTCCATTCTTTATGGTAAGTCCTGTATTCTTAAGGGAAAGTCCCTGAAGCTTAGGGATATAGTCTTCTTTTGTCTTTAATGGCACAAGGGAGGGAGCAATGTCCGTGACTTTCAGTCCCAGTTCTCTTGCGAAGCGGTATCCGTCACCTGTGGAGCCTGTACTCTGATAAGAGAATCCGCCGGTTGCCACGATGACTGCATCTCCTTCCATGAAGGTTCCGTCTGTAAGGATGACTCCTGTGATCTTCTCCTGCGGTATGTCAGGTGATTTTTTTCCTTTTCTGCCTTTTCCTGCAGCAGATCCTGATTCTGTTAATGCGGCTTCTGATTCAAGGGTATTTACGGAATCTGTTACAGGTTTCTTTACGATTTCCTGCACAGCAGTGTGAAGATGAATCTTTGCTCCTGCTTTCTTCAGCTCACGCTCCAGAGCGCGGATGATGTCTGAAGAATGGTCAGACTGTGGGAATACTCTGTTTCCACGCTCTACCTTCAGAGGGACACCTGCTTTCTCAAAGAACTCCATTACATCCTGAGGGGTAAATGAATAGAAACTGCTGTAGAGGAACTTGGGATTGCTCATCATTGCAGGAAAGAGTTCTTCTGTGTCGCAGGCATTTGTCACATTGCATCTGCCTTTTCCTGTGATGAAGACTTTCTTTCCCAGTTTCTCGTTCTTCTCTAATATATGAACTTCATGATGGTTACGGGCTGCAAAAACCCCTGCCATCATTCCGGTGGCTCCGCCGCCGATTATTATAACTTTGCTCATGGAATATTCTCCTGTATTTATTTTACCCTACAGATTGTCTATTTCATCATGGTTCCACGTCTCCGCTTCGCTACGATCAATATAGATATGTACCACTGGCAGCATATACCCATTGGCACATTATATTCCCGGGTATCATATTCTTTCATAATAACGCAAAGGAGCCTGCTTGCGCAAGCTCCTTTTTTCGTTTGGACATATTTAATTACTGATCAATTATACAGGATATGCTCCGTTCTTTTTGTCAGCTGCTTTCTCGTCAACTTTTGTTTTCTGAGCCTGACGGTATTTGAAGAAGTCCATAGCTACCTGTGGGAACAGTGCGTATGTTAATACGTCTTCATCCTGTTCTTTGTACTGAGCCATTTCGCTCTCAAGTTTCTCAAGCTCGTTGTCAAGAAGGTCTGCAGGACGGCAGGTGATCGGTTTCTCATCGCCGATGCACTTCTTCTGTACTTCCGGATTAAACGGTTTTACAGTTGCGCCGTATTTTCCTAACAGGATATCTTTTGTTTCTTTTGTAACCATTTTGTATCTCTCGCCCATAAGTACGTTGAATACAGCCTGTGTACCAACGATCTGGGAAGACGGAGTAACAAGCGGCGGTTCACCAAGGTCTTTACGTACACGCGGAACTTCCTCGAGAACATCGTAGAATTTGTCTTCTGCGTGCTGTTCTTTCAGCTGGGAAGTCAGGTTGGAGAGCATACCGCCCGGTACCTGGTACAGTAAAGTCTTGATGTTAACACCAAGGTTCTTCGGATTGAGCAGTCCGCTGTCAAGAGCTTCGTCACGGATCGGACGGAAGTAGTCAGCGATCTCGGAGAGAAGCTTCTGATCAAATCCTGTGTCGTATGGTGTATCTTTGAATGTCTCAACCATAACCTCTGTTGCAGGCTGGGATGTTCCCAGTGCAAATGGAGACATTGCTGTATCGATGATATCCACACCTGCTTCTACTGCTTTTAAGTAAGTCATGGAAGCTACACCGGAGGTGTAATGTGTATGAAGGTCGATCGGGATCTTAACTGTTTCTTTTAATGCTGTTACAAGCTCTGTAGCTTTGTTTGGAAGGAGAAGACCTGCCATATCTTTGATACAGATGGAATCAGCGCCCATATCTTCAATACGTTTTGCAATGTCTGTCCAGTATTCCAGTGTGTAAGCATCTCCTAATGTGTAGGAAAGAGCTACCTGTGCATGAGCCTTCTCTTTGTTTGCAGCGCTTACTGCTGTCTGCAGGTTACGAAGGTCATTGAGGCAGTCAAAAATACGGATGATGTCGATTCCGTTTGCAGCAGATTTCTGTACGAAGTATTCTACAACGTCATCTGCATATGGACGGTATCCAAGGATGTTCTGTCCACGGAAAAGCATCTGAAGTTTTGTGTTCTTGAAGCCGTCACGTAATTTACGAAGTCTTTCCCATGGATCTTCGTGAAGGAAACGAAGGGATGCGTCAAATGTTGCACCACCCCAGCACTCTACTGCGTGATAGCCGACTTTATCAAGTTTATCTACGATCGGAAGCATCTGTTCTGTGGTCATACGTGTTGCGATCTGGGACTGATGAGCATCACGGAGAATGGTTTCCACAATTTTAACAGGTTTTTTCTCTAATTCTGCCATTATTAAATCTCCTTTATAGTTCTGTTTAATCGGATATTCGCAATCCGCTTCGCTACTTGCTCATAACCAAATAGCTGCTCCGCAGCTTATCAGAAGGAGTTGCACTCCTCCTGATACAAGCAAGATAGCTTGCTTGATTTGGTTATACTCCGAAAATAGCCATGAATGTTCCGGCTGCTACGGCTGTACCGATAACACCGGCAACGTTCGGGCCCATTGCGTGCATCAGAAGGAAGTTTGTAGGATCTGCCTCTGCACCCACTTTCTGGGATACACGGGCTGCCATAGGTACTGCGGATACACCTGCGGAACCGATCAGCGGGTTGATCTTTCCATGAGTCAGTTTGCAGAGCAGTTTACCAAGCATACATCCGCCGAATGTACCGATTGCGAATGCAACAAGACCTAAAACTACGATCTTCAGAGTATCTGCGTTTAAGAATGCTTCTGCACTTGTGGAAGCACCTACGGATGTACCCAGAAGGATAACTACGATATACATCAGGGCATTGGAAGCTGTTTCTGTCAGCTGTTTTACAACACCGCACTCTCTGAACAGGTTACCAAGCATGAGCATACCAACCAGCGGAGCTGTTGTAGGCAGGATCAGGCAGACAACGATTGTGATAACGATCGGGAACAGGATCTTCTCCAGTTTGGAAACCGGGCGAAGCTGATCCATTTTGATCTTACGTTCTTTCTCTGTTGTGCAGAGTTTCATGATAGGCGGCTGGATGATCGGAACCAGTGACATATAGGAATATGCTGCCACTGCAATCGGTCCCATCAGTGCAGACTGTCCAAGTTTACCTGCAAGGAAAATGGAAGTCGGGCCGTCAGCACCACCGATGATGGAGATAGCTGCTGCTGCTTTTCCGTTGAATCCAAGGAAGATTGCAAGGAAGTAAGCTGCATAGATACCAAGCTGTGCTGCAGCACCCATCAGGAAGCTGATCGGGTTTGCGATCAGCGGACCGAAGTCTGTCATGGCACCTACACCCATGAAGATCAGGGATGGTAAGATACTCCACTCATCAAGGATGTAGAAATAATGAAGAAGTCCACCTACACCATTGGACATATCTTCCGGGTTTGCCATAATGTCCGGATAGATATTTACAAGCAGCATACCGAATGCGATAGGAACAAGCAGAAGCGGCTCGAATCCCTTCTTGATAGCAAGGTAAAGGAATACGCAGGCTACTGCGATCATCAGGTAATTGCCCCATGTCAGATTGAAGAATGCTGTCTGGTGAATCAGGTTGGACAATGTTTCTGTTACATAAGACATTTGACTACCTCCCGTCTTAGTTCATTGTTGCTAAAGTATCTCCGTTTTCTACAGAGGCACCTTCTGCAACATCAATGCTTGCGATAGTACCGTCCTGAGGAGCTACTACAGGGATTTCCATTTTCATGGATTCAAGAATAATTACGCTGTCTCCGGCTTTTACTGCCTGTCCAACGCTTGCTGCTACTTTGACAACTTTACCAGGTACGGAAGCAGTTACTTTTACTGCGCCGGCGCCTGCTGCAGGAGCTGCTGCTTTCGGAGCTGCTGCAGGTGCAGCCTTAGGTGCTGCTTTTGGAGCTGCTGCAGGAGCGGATACGCTTCCTGTTTCTTCAACAGTTACTTCATATGCTGTACCATTTACTGTAATTGTATAGCTTTTCATTTTAAAATCCTCCTAAATAAATGACAATTATCTTCTATTTCTTTTTACTTTACGGATGGAACGAACTACGAAGCCGTCTGTTGTAGTTCCTTCTGCTGCTGCGATGGCTGCTGCGATAACAGCTACCAGCTCTCCGTCATCTGCAAGGTTCTCTTCTGCCTGTGCAGGTGCTGTCTGTGCGATGGCTGCTGCCTCTGCCTCTTTTGCAGCTTTGGCTGCTTTTGCTTCTGCTGCTTTCTTTGCTTCCGGATTCGGAATGAATCTGAACAGAGAAATCAGAAGGCTTAATAAAATCAGCATTACGAATACAGTTCCAATACCCATCAGAGTATTAAGACCTGCTCTCTGAAGAGTCTTGCCCATACCATACTGTACATCTACAGACATGGAAGTCGGTGTTCCCTGTAAGTCAAAGACATATACAAAGTTTGCTTCTGCTTTCTCAAATTTAAGAGGAACAGTAACTGTGTACTGATCATCTTTGAAAGTTACAGTAGTTTCACCATTGCTGTCCTTCTTTGCGCCAAGTTCATCCTTGGATGTCTGCCAGGACTGCATGGCACTTGTTGTAAAGTCATCTCCTGAACTCATGTAATTCTCGATTTCTTCATCTTTAAGCTGGACAATGGCATCTGTCAGTCCTTCTGCTGTAGTTACCAGTGTGGACTTAACAGTATCATCAACCTTATCTGCGGCAAATACCACAGAGGTGCTGCCGATCACCAGCGCAGCCATTACGAGAAATGTCATGAATACAGAAGTTATTTTTTTGATCATTTTCATATGCGTCACCCCGCTTAGACCGTTCCATGTTTCTTAGACGGACGATCTTCTCTCTTTGTGAACAGCATCTCAAATGCACCGATTACATATTTTCTTGTGTCAGCCGGGCTGATCACAGTGTCAACATAGCCTCTTGCTGCTGCGGAAGCAACACCATTCTGAAGCTCTCTGTACTGAGCAGCTTTTTCATTCAGTTCAGCAGCATCTGCATCTGCATACATGATCTTGGCTGCCAGGGAAGCATCCATCATACCGATCTCTGCGTTATCCCATGCATATACAAGGTCTGCACCGATAGATTTGCTGTTCATTGCCACGTAAGCTGTACCGTAAGCTTTGCCGATGATCACATTTACCTTCGGAACAGTTGCATCTGCGAATGCAGCTACCAGTTCACCTACGGATTTCGCCATCATCTTCTCGCTGCATAAGGTTGCCATGAAGCCTGTTGCGTTTGTAAGTGTAAGTACCGGAATATCAAAAGCGTCGCAGAATTTCACGAAATCTGCTGCTTTTCTTGCGCCTCTTGCAGAGATGCTTCCGTCAAATGTTTCTGTTTTCTTGCCTTCTGCGTCATATACTTCGCTTCTGTTTGCAACAGCACCTACTGTAGCGCCGTTTAAACGGATAAAGCCTGTAACCATGTCTTTTGCATAGTCTGCTTTTGTCTCGAAGAATTCACCGTTGTCAGCGATCTGGGAAAGTGCGATTGCTGTGTCACCTGCACAGTTTGCAAGATCTGCGCATACGCGGTTAAGATCATCTGTACACTCTGTGTAATTGTCTGTGTCTTCATTATTAGAAGGAAGAAGTGATACTAAGGATCGGATCTGGCCAAGAATCTCATCCTCTGTACCAACGCCATCGATCACACCTGTCTCTTTGCTCTGGAAATCAGCTGCTGCTGTGTCGCATTTGTCTGTGTTGTTTCCTTCCAGTGCGTTTGGTGTGTTGACGAACATTTTTCCTTTTTTGGATTCCATGAATGTGAAATCTGTCAGGGACGGGATAACTGCCATACCACCGCCGCATGTTCCGAAGATTGCTGTGATCTGCGGGATCACACCGGATGCCAGTGTCTGTTTCAGATAGATCTGTCCGAAAGCTTCCAGTGCGTCTGTTGCTTCCTGAAGACGGATACCTGCACAGTCAACAAGTCCGATAACCGGAGCGCCTGTTTTCATGGCAAGATCATAAAGTCTTGTGATCTTCTTTGCATGCATTTCACCAACAGTACCGTTTAATACAGATGCATCCTGGCTGTATACATAAACCAGTTTGTCATCGATCACACCATATCCGGTGATAACACCGTCAGATGGTGCCTTGTTTGCAGTCATGTTGAAATCTGTGGATCTGGCTGTTACACCCTGTCCGATTTCGACAAAACTGTTTGCGTCAAGCAAAGAAGTAATTCTTGTGCCTGCTAAGCTTTGTGTTGCATTACTCATTCTTGTTTGCCCTCCATCTTTATGAGAATATTTAAAAGTTAACCCAAAAATTTAGCCGATTTTAATTTTACCTTTTCCGGCAGAAAATTTCAACATTTATTTGTCATTTTCGTTAAAAATATAGCAGAAAAATTTGTCAGGTTTCTCCAAATTTTGTTTTTTTGAGTATTTCTTCCTATTTAATAGAGGGTATTACGGTTATTTTGTATTGTCCTGTATTTCACCCTCTCCCGCAAACCAGTGTGTCGACAAGTTGATTTCTCGAACAATCCTGCGTCTGAATTTCTTATTTCTATCCTGCAAGATTGTTTCAAGAATCAACTTGTCGGCACACCAGAGCGTGTTTGAAGCAACTATACCACACACTTGTCTGCGAATCCGACTGCACAGGTATAAAAGTCTCAGCAAAACCATAGATGTTTTTTATTATATAGCACGAATTATCAATTAGATTTATGGATTATCCCGTTATATAATTAACACATCAAAGAAATTCAGGCCACAGCTAAAGCACTGAACAATTATATAGCACTCCTCGTAAATAATGCATTTAAGACAGTTCAGCAGAGTGCGAAAGACAAGGAAGATATCTGCAGGCGTGCTGACGCACGGCAAAGATATCTGACGCAGGATTTCACACTCTGATGGACTGGATTAAAATGCATTATTTTAGAGGATTGCTATAGATCCAACAGAAAATTTCAGGAGGAAAGACGTAATGAAAAGCAATTACCAGCATATTTTCACACCACTCACAGTAAAAAATATGACTATCAAAAACCGTATCGTTATGATGCCTATGGGAACCAATTACGGGGAACAGAACGGCGAAATGAGTTTTCTTCACATTAATTATTATAAAGAGCGTGCCAAAGGCGGCACAGGTCTGATCATCGTAGAGAATGCAAGCGTAGATTCTCCACAGGGTTCCAACGGAACTACTCAGCTTCGTATTGACCACGACAACTATCTGCCGCGTCTGTACAAATTCTGTGAAGAGATCCACAAATATGGTACCTGTATTGCGATCCAGATCAACCACGCAGGTGCTTCCGCTGTTTCCGCACGTACAAATATGCAGCCAGTTTCCGCATCTGATATTCCGTCCAAAGAAGGCGGAGAGATCCCGCGTCCGTTATCAGTGGAAGAAATCCATCACATTGTAAAGAAATACGGCGAGGCTGCAAAGAGAGCCCAGGCTGCAGGTTTTGACGCAGTAGAGATCCATGCGGGACATTCCTATCTGATCAGCCAGTTCCTCTCTCCTCTTACAAACAAACGTACAGATGAGTTCGGCGGATCTGTGGAAAACAGAACACGTTTCTGCCGTATGGTCATTGAAGAAGTAAGAAAACAGGTCGGACCTTTCTTCCCGATCATGCTCCGTCTCAGCGCAGATGAGCTGATGGAAGGCGGCAACACTCTTGAGGATACTCTTGAATATCTGGAATATGTTCAGGATGAAGTTGATATCTTCGATGTTTCCTGCGGTTTAAACGGTTCTATCCAGTATCAGATCGATGCCAACTACATGAAAGACGGATGGCGTTCCTATATGCCTAAAGCTGTCAGAGAGAAATTCGGCAAACCATGTATCTCCATGGGAAATATCCGTAACCCAAAGGTTGCCGAGCAGATCCTCGCTGACGGCGATGCAGACCTGATCGGTATGGGACGTGGTCTTATCGCAGAACCTGCATGGGTGAACAAAGTAGCTACAGGCAGAGAATGTGACCTTCGCAAATGTATCTCCTGTAACATCGGATGTGCAGGAAACAGAATCGGCTTTAACCGTCCGATCCGCTGTACTGTAAACCCGGCTGTTCTGGAAGGTGATGTTTATAAGAATCAGAAAGTGAACAAAAACTGTAATGTTGTAGTAATCGGAGGCGGTACTGCCGGACTGGAAGCTGCCTGTACAGCCGCAGAAGTAGGCTGTAATACCTTCCTTCTGGAAAAGGGTGAAACTCTTGGCGGTCTTGCTTCTGTGATCTCTAAGATCCCTGCAAAGAAGCGTCTGGCTGATTTCCCGAACTATCTGATCCACAGAGCAGAGCAGCTTGAGAATCTTTATATCTTCACTAACACAGAAGGAACACCGGAAAATATCCGCAAGTTCCATCCGAACCTGATTGTAAGCTCCACAGGTTCCGCACCACTGCTTCCTCCGATCAGGGGACTTCACGACCGCATTGACAAAGAAGGCAGCAAGGTTGCTTCTATCCTGGGAATGATTAATCACATCAATGACTATCCAGAAGATATGACAGGCAAGAAGGTTGTTGTTGTGGGCGGCGGTGCTGTTGGTCTTGATGTTGTGGAATTCTTTGCAGCAAGAAATGCTGAGATTTCTATTGTGGAGATGATGGATCAGATCGGACGTGATCTGGATCCTGTTACAAAGAATGACATGAAGGACCAGATGAAGAAACATCATGTGGCCCAGCTTACAAAGACAGCTCTTCAGGAAGTAAAAGACAGCTCTTTCCTTGTAAAAGATGCAGAAGGTGAACGTGAGCTTCCATTTGACTACGGATTCGTATGTCTTGGTATGAGAGCTCAGGGACAGCTTTTCGCAGAGCTTTCCGATGCTTTTGTTTCTGATGATGTTGAGATCCTGAACATCGGCGACAGCAAACGTGCAAGAAGGATCATCGACGGAACTCTGGAAGGAAGAAATATCCTTAATACACTGACTCAGATGGGATACCTTCAATAAAAACCTTTACAACAAAATACGAAAGGGGATATTATAATGGCTGAAAGAATTACCGGACATACTGAATTAATCGGTCTGATGGCTTACCCGATCCGTCACTCCAGCTCTCCTGCAATGCAGAATGAGGCTTTTGCAAAACTCGGGTATGACTACGCTTACCTTGCTTTCGAGGTTGGCGCAGATGAAATTGAGGATGCAGTAAAAGCAATCCGTACTCTGAAAATGAGAGGATCCAATGTTTCCATGCCAAACAAAACTCTGGTTGGAAAATACCTGGATGAGCTTTCTCCTGCTGCAGAATTATGCGGTGCAGTTAACACGATCGTAAATGACAACGGTCATCTTACAGGTCATATCACTGACGGTATCGGATTTATGTCTGCCCTGAAAGATAATGATATTGATGTGATCGGAAAGAAAATGACTATCGTCGGTGCAGGCGGTGCTGCCACTGCTATCGAGATCCAGGCTGCTTTGGACGGCGTTGCCGAGATCACAATCTTTAACCGCAAGGATGAATTCTGGGATCGTGCAGTATCCACAGTAGAGAAGATCAACACAAAGACATCCTGCCATGCAGTTCTTTATGATCTGGCAGATCTTGATAAACTGAAAGCTGAGATGGATGACAGTTTTATCTTTGTCAATGCTACAGGTGTGGGAATGAAACCACTGGAAGGACAGTCCGTTGTTCCGGACAAGTCTTACTTCCGTCCTGAGCTGATCGTTATTGATGTTCCTTACTCTCCTCTGGAAACAAAGATGCGTTCCATGGCCAAGGAAGTTGGATGTAAGACAATGAATGGTCTGGGAATGATGTTATTCCAGGGTTCCGCTGCATTTGAGTTATGGACAGGCGAACCAATGCCTATCGAACATATGAAAGAGATTCTTCACATCTCCTATGATGACTGATACCTGATGGTATCTTCAGTATGGATATCTCATATTGTGATGCAGAACAGATCATTTCACTGATCTTTCCGCACATAATATTTGATATATACCGCTTTTCGGCGTACTGCAGGAGATGTACTGATATATTACTCCGCGCAGAATGTACATATCCTGCAGTTTGCTTCAAAAAGCTGTTGATCATGCGGTTATGTTACGGTTATTCTTATAACAGTTCCATAATAATCCGGAACTACTATAATACAACAGAAAATATGAGGATAAACAGATGAACATAGTTCAGGTAAAAAACACTGTGATCGGCGAGGGCAGACCTAAGATCTGCGTTCCCATCGTAGGAAAAACAAAAACAGACATTCTCGAAGAAGCCAAAAAGATCACTACTCTTCCTGTTGATGTAGTTGAGTGGCGTGTAGACTGGTTTGATGATGTCTTTGCTACTGAGAAAGTATTAGAAACCGCTAAAGAGCTTCAGGAAGTTTTAAAAGATATCCCTGTTCTTCTTACATTCCGTACTTCCAAAGAGGGCGGGGAAAAAGAGATTTCTGTAAGTGATTACGCTGCTTTAAATATCGCAGCTGCTCAGAGCGGTTATGTAGATTTAATCGATGTAGAAGCATTTACAGGTGATGAAGTTGTTAAGACAATCATCAATGCTGCTCATGAGGCAGGTGTAAAGGTAATTGCTTCCAACCATGATTTCTTTAAGACTCCGGAGAAGGAGGAGATCATCCGACGCCTCTGCATGATGCAGGAGCTGGGTGCTGATATCCCTAAGATTGCAGTAATGCCTACCTGTAAGCAGGATGTTATCACACTGCTGTCTGCCACTCTGGAAATGTCTGAGAAATATGCAGACCGCCCGATCATTACCATGTCCATGGCAGGAACAGGCGTTGTAAGCCGTCTGACAGGTGAGACATTCGGCTCCGCTCTCACTTTCGGTGCTGCTTCCAAAGCTTCTGCTCCGGGACAGGTCGGTGTGCATGAATTAAAACAGGTGCTGGATATCATTCACAGCAGTCTGTGATCTGTTGATGAATGATGTGATATCAGATGTTATTCTTGCCTATAGCTGATATCACTCATATTCGTCAACAGATTGTTACAGAATTTGAATTTAATAATTATGACTCCTTAAAATAATAATTGATGAAAACCAAGAAGAACAGCCCCGAATCCCGGCTGTTCTTCTTGGTTTTTGCTTATATTATTTTTTCTCAAGGGGATTCCAGTTGGACAGGAAGATATTCAGTCCAAATCCAACTGCCAATGCCCATGCAGATGCCCATGCGGTTCCCTGGGTTGCGAGGACTGCTGCCATTACGCCTGCGATCATCTTGTCTCTGTCGCTCTTGCAGTAATCCATACCGATTCTTGCACATACAAACGCCTGGAACATCAGAGTAATGGAAGATCCTACTCCGAAGATCGGGCGAAAGAAGCTTACTACAGGAATGATCAGCACACTTAAGAATGTGGCCAGTCTGAAAGAAGCCATTCCTCCGAGAAGAGACTTCATTGCTTTCTTTCCTTCTTTATAACGCATGGATACGGATACAGTCATTCCAACCCATAACGGACCGGAAAGGGGAGGAAATGGTGCAATGATGGACAGGATCAGGTTTCTCAGACCGCTTACCAGATTGGAACGGCTGGAATTGAAATCAATATACTCATCATCTCTTGCCTGACGTGCCTCTGATACAAGGGTCTCTGTAGTGACAAAATCACCAAATGCAATAACATAGCACACCAACGCCAGCGGCAATGCTTTGATAAACATAGATGCAGGAGGAATCCCTACGCCGAAAATACTCACCTGATCAATGATATCTTTAAACTGAGGAATCTTGATAAAGGTACCAATCTCCAGTCCCGGGGCATCCAGTTCTCCAACCAGAAGTCCTACTACCATTGCGATAAGATATGGGAAAAGATTTCCGTATCTCGCAACCAAATCAAGAAACTTATTGTTTTTTCTTTTCTCCTGATATTTATCAGAGAAGCTGATCAGAATCAGGAGGCCTACACCTGCAACAATAGCCAGAGGATATTTGTGCATATTTCCGTTCTTTCCCAGCTGTCCTGCCATAACTGTAACCGGTGCTGCAAGAAGGATTCCGCCTTTGACAGAATTGGGAACTGCATGAACAAATTTATCCGCCAGTTTGGTCACACCCATAAAGATAAATACCAGACCTACCAGCATCTGCAGTGCGATCATAGCCTGTATTCGCTCTTTTCCCATGGGGAAGCCTTCCAGAAATACAATAGTCAGCGGCAGGGTCGGTGTGATCCACCCCGGTACTACCGGATCGCCAAGCAGGCTGTGAAGCAGATAAAGGAAGGTTTCAATAATTACACAGCTCCACGCCAGCTCATAAGGAAGCCCCAGATACTGCTCCAGATACGGAACAGCAGCCAGCGCAGTAACGCCCAGGATCAGACCCTGAATGAACTCAACAGATTCTATCTTGTAATGTATAAATGGAAGTCTTATCTGAAATGGTCCAAAGGGGATGTAGGGCAGTTCATTTTCTCTTCTTTGTGTTCTTGTATTTGCCATACAGATTCTCCTTTTCAATAAATTGTTAGATTACTTCTATATTTCAGCTTGTATATTCTATCTTTTTTGTTAATTTTTAGACAATCCAGATTTTAATAAAATCCAATCCGACCGGAAAAAATTTGAAGCTTGTAACGTCCAAACGTATCTTCAGTTAGATTGGATTTCAATATCACAGGATTTCTGTATCTTATTTATTTCTATCGCTTATTTATTTCTATCACTTACTGGCTTACTTATTTCTGTTCTTCTTTACAAAAAGAGCGAGCAGGATACCGATGATGGTCACTGCCATGTTCAGAAGAAGAATCATTCTCGGAGCACTGTTTCCGCCCACTTTGGTAATGTATCCTGCAAGGCTTAAGATCGTATAGTTTGCAATGCTGGATGCGATCATTACCAGTGAGGTTGCTGTTCCTTTGTTCTCGGGGAAGAACTCTGCTGTTGTGGAAACTGCCAGCTGGAGAACACCGCCTGCACCTGCATATCCGATCACAAAACCACCTACCAGACAAATAAACGGAGCCTGGATAAAGTAGCAGAGAGCCAGCATAATTGTAGAGATTAACGGATAGAGGATCAGGACGTTAATCTCTTTCAGACCTTTTTTGATAAATGCTGCTGTTGCAAGGATGGCCGTTGCTGTTCCCAGGGCATACAGGGACTGGATCTTTGAAGGGTCTGCCATACCATAGGAACGGGCAAGTTCCTGATTACAGTTCAGCCATAACATAAAGGTTGAGGAGCTGGTGAATCCGATCAGAATTGCAGCAATCGCTGCAGGGGAAATCTTGTGTCCGGATTTCTTCTTATCAGCTTTAGCCTGTACTGCCTTCTCTCTCGCCGGAAAAGGGAGGATCAGGATCAGGATTCCGTCAATGAGGATTGCAATACCTGCAACAATAAAGATTGTCTTATATGACATATTTGCAGATGCTACGATTCCGATCAGGAATGGAAGCAGAAACTGACTCAGGCAGATGGAAAATTTTGTAAACAGGTTGGCTACTGACGGGTTGTTTACATAGATTTCCATACAGGTAGGGCTTACGCAGGTATCGAGGAAAGAGTTCGCGATTCCGCCGATCACTGCAAAGGCATATCCCATTGCCATGGATGTGGAATTTGCCATTCCAAAGAAGTATGCTACATAACAGAGCACACCGATAATTCCGCTCAGTTTTCTTCCGTATTTGTCAGACAGAGGACCGGAGAAAGGAAGAGAAATCAGACGCCCCAGTCCAAGTGCTGCAATTACAGATACTACCATACTTACATCCAGTGTGCCATCGGCCAGGGGTTTCGCACCCCAGGCAGCTGCAAACTCCGGTTTGTACTGCCCCAGGATAGAAGCACCGATTCCATGGATGAAATAAGTGAAATATGCTGCAAGGGAGGTGAAAATGAGCATTTTGTTTGTTTTCTGTTTCATTTTGGTCTCCTAGGTTATTATTACTTGTTTTCGTTTTCTTCCTGGAATTTCTGGTATTCAGCTGTTGGCATTTCCAGTCCTGTGTAGAGTTTGTACGCTGCAGCTCCCTGCCATAACAGCATTCCTTTTCCGCCGATTGCAAGCTTGCAGCCTGCTTCTTTGGCTTCTTTTACCATTCTTGTTTCAGCAGGATTGTAAACAACGTCTGCTACTACAAGGTCAGGGCGGAACATGGATTTATCTTTGATCAGAGTAAGCTCTTCGTGAGGTTTCATTCCTGCAAGTGTTGCGTTTACGAGGATGTCTGCGTTTGCAACCTCTTCTTTCAGTTTTGCCTCATCTGCCAGATCAAATACAGAAACTTTACAATCCGGTGTTTCTTTGCTCAGTTTCTCTGCTGTGGACTCTGCACGTGCAAAGAATGGGTCTTTCGGATTGAAGATAGAAATGGATTCTGCACCGTCTAATGCACACTGTACCTGGATTGCTGTTGCAGCACCGCCTGCACCGAGAACTACCATTTTTTTGCCTTTCACATCAACGCCATGTTCTTTTAAGTTGCGGACAAATCCGATACCGTCTGTGATATGTCCTACTAATTTGCCGTCTTCATTAACGATTGTGTTAACTGCGCCGATGATTCTTGCTGCAGGTGAAAGCTCATCCATGTGTTTTGCAGCTTCGTTCTTGCATGGCATAGTTACGTTTGCGCCTCTCATTTTGAAAAGACGGATTGCATCCAGAGCAGCCGGAACCTGGTCTTCCTTGATGTCAAATGCCATGTAAGCATAGTCAAGGTTATGATGACGGAAGCTGAAGTTATACATTGCCGGTGATCCTGAGTGTCCTACCGGGCTTCCGATAAGTGCCATTAATCCTGTTGTTCCTTTAATTCTCTGTTCCATTTCCTTTTTGCCTCCTGAATTTTTTTGTAAAATCATTTTCAAGCTGCTGTCCGCTGATAATATCATACAGCGTCTCTTAACTGCAACTATAAAACGAATAAATTATAAGATTCGAAATTCGCTGATTTACTGCGTAAATCGCTGCTTTCTCATGTTTGGCGGGTCCCAGGTTCAAAAATCTTATCGTGCAAGCACGAACGACTTTTTGAACTTTTGACCCTGATATCATCATAATGTGGAAGCTGCCTCATACGCTTCTTTCGTAGCATCAAGTGCTCTTCTTGCGCGGGTGGCATCGCCGATCACATAGGTATCCGGTACGATAGCTTTGATCTCTTCGCCGAATGGGTTGTAGTTTCTGAATCCCATGGAAAGGATGACAGAATCATATCCTCTGGATTCATGTCTCTGTCCGTCTGCTGTCTCGTACTCTACGCCGTCCTCATAGAATTTGCATACCTTTGCACCTGTGATCTCTTTGATCTTGTAATCTTCGAAATCTTTCATCAGGTAAACTCTATGCTCGTGGATCACGTCGGCACCTACAGTGTCTCTGAACTCAATGACTGTTACATCATGGTTCTGCTCACCGAGGAATACTGCTGTCTCGCATCCCACCATTCCGCCGCCTACAACAAGAACTTTCTTTCCTGCTGCTCTCTTGCCGTCAAGGAGATCAGAGCCATGGATAATTGCAGGATTGTCGATACCTTCGATGGGAAGGATCAGTGTTCTGGAACCGGAAGCAACAATTACGCTGTCTGGTTTCTCTTCCCTGATAAGATCCAGAGTTACTTCCTGATTCATTTTAATTGTTACGCCTGCTTTCTGGCAGCGTACGATATAGCTGCGGATCATGTTTGTGATGTCGCCTTTTCCCGGAGGATAAGCAGCAAGACGCATGTTTCCGCCAAGTTTATCACTTGCTTCATAAAGTGTTACCTGATGACCTTTTTCCTGTGCGATAAATGCAGCGCAAAGACCTGCAACACCGCCGCCGATTACCATTACTTTCTTAGCTTTTTCTGCAGGAGCAATACCCTCAGCTTCATGTCCAAGGAATGGGTTTACAAGACAGCATACAGGGTTTCCTGCATACATGTTTGCCACGCAGCCCTGAAGACATGCGATACATGGGATCATATCCTCCAGTCTTTCTTCCTGCGCTTTTAATGGCATATAAGGATCTGCAAGGCTCTGACGTCCGAATGCAACCAGGTCACAGCGTCCTTCTTTTACCATTAATTCCGCAAACTGCGGTTCTGTATAACGTCCTACTGTGATCACCGGGATAGATACGGCACGTTTGATCTCTTCTACCTGAGAAGCGGAGAAACCGCCGTGTGTAACTGTCGGTGCCCACATAAATTCATCGCGGATGTGAACAGCTCTGGATACATGGATGGCATCCAGTCCGCATCCTTCCAGATATGCAGCGATCGCAGCACTGTCATGCACATCAAGACCGCCCGGTACTTCATCACAGCTGTTGATTCTTGCAAGAACTGCGATCTTTCCTTCTGTCATCTTCTTAACTTCTTCGATGATCAGACGGGAGAAACGCATTCTGTTCTCAAAGGAACCACCAAATTCGTCCAGTCTCTTGTTTGTTCTCGGAGAAAGGAAGGTGCTTACCAGATAGCCGTGTGCCATATGGATCTCAACTGCATCTACGCCTGCTTCCATGGCTCTCTTTGCTGCGAGGCCATAGCCTTTTACCAGTTCATAAACTTCTTCAGTCGTAACTTCCTTTGGTGTATCTCTTCCACAGTCTGACGGAATGCTTGTAGCTGCCTCGATCGGTGCACCTGCGTTCTTTGCATTTCCTTCAGGACCTGCATTCTGAAGCTGTACGGAAACCTTTGCTCCCTCTGCATGACAGGCATCTACTACCTTGCGGAAGCTTTCGATTGTGGAGTCATCATAAAGACATGGCTTGCGAGGGCCACCCTTTGCGCCTTTATGTACTACTGTTGCTTCGATTGTGATCAGACCGAAGCCGCCTTTTGCTCTTTCACGATAATAAGCTGCGGACTGTTCACTCATGCTTCCGTCTGTGTTTGCAAAGTTGTTTCCCATTGGCGGAACTACGAAGCGGTTCTTTACTGTCATTGGCCCGATGTTGATCGGCTGAAACATTGCATTAAATTTCATGTGACCTTCTCCTTTTTCTCTGGATTTTATTTATATTTTCAGTATTTTTTATCTCATCAAAAATGCGGATCAGGCAGGCGTGGAGATTTCTGCCTGATCCTTTAATCTGTTGGTTTATCCGTCAGAGACTTACTGAAGAACCTCCGGCCATGCTTCCTCAAGCACTTTCTTTGTGTTCTCATATGTATGGTTTGCAGCATATTCAAGTCCTTTTGCAAGGATTGCATCGCTGATGACTTCTACACCGATTGCGTTTGGTTTGATTCCTTTTTCTTTTACCATCTTAACGAAAGCTGCTGTGCATCCGATTCCTGTTCCGGGAGCAAGACGGTCATGCATGGATTCGTCTCTTAAGATTGTTGTTGCATATGGTCTTTCCCATACATCGTTGATCTGGATGGATACGATCTTGTCTGCAGGGATGTCTTCGATCACAGAAAGGTCAACCGGCTGATTTGCTCTTACCCAGTGCCAGGTATCCATGATCAGTTTTGCATTCTCGCAGTCAGCTGCCTTTACAACTGCCCAGCCTTTTTTCATATCCGGGATTCCGCTGTATGGCATTGGCTCAACACCGATGATGTATTTTCCTGCTCTCTGGCATAATTCTCTTAATTTCTGAGCAGTATATTCTACGGAGTAGTTTTCCATCAGACCGCAGTTGATCTGTTTTACGTCAAATAATTCACACATATGGAAGCAGAGCTGTTCTTTGTATTTCTGTTCGTAAGATCTGTGTTCTTCTGCCCACTGTACGATGTACTCAACCTCTGTTACTTTCATACCATGTTTGTCCAGAATAGCAAGAATGTCTTTGTCAAAAAGTCCCTCATTCAACGCATCTACATAAGTTTCTGCACGAAGGCCGATTCCTTCGTATCCTGCGTTCTTTGCAGCGATCACTCTGTCTTCAAATTTGCACTGATCTCCCAGTGTCCAGGAACTGATAGTAATTGGAAATTCTTTTGACATCTTTTTGTCCTCCTGATAAAATCGCATAATTTTTCTATTTATTTTGATAATATTTTGTATCTTTTTGATATAAGCATTATATATCTTTGTTAAATATAAAACAAATTAGTTCTATCCTTTAAATTCATAGATTTTTTCAATACATCATGATATAATCTACGTATATGACAAATACAGCGCGGATTATTTGTGCAAGAGTGACTATAATTATAGTTTTCCGAAGCATTAAAGGACTGTAAAAGCCTGCACATAAAATATAGTCACTTATAAAATACTTATCAGAGAAAGGAGTTTTTCTATGAACCTGTATCATCTGCGGTACTTTTCTACGCTGGCTCATATTGAACATTACACAAAAGCCGCTGATATTCTGGCGATCACCCAGCCTTCGCTGAGTTATGCGATCTCCACTCTCGAGGAAGAACTGGGCGTAAAACTGTTTGAAAAAAATGGAAGGAATGTTACTCTTACCAAGTATGGAAAAGTTTTCCTGAATGACGTGGAAGAGGTACTGAACCGTCTGGACTCTTCTGTGAACAGTCTGAAGCTGGCAGGTAAAGGGGAAGGCTGCATTGATGTGGTATTCCTGCGTACACTTGGAATTGATTTTCTTCCTAAGATCATGCGGGGATTTCTGGAGGAAAATCCTACTAAAAAGATAGATTTTAATCTGTATTGTGATAAAGTTTTAACATCTGATATTCTGAACGGATTAAAAGAGAAGAAATATGATCTGGGGTTCTGTTCCAAACTTGATAATGAGCCGCTGATCGAGTTTATTCCGGTTGCCAGACAGGAGCTGGTTGTGATCGTACCTCTGGATCATCCGCTGGCAGTAAAGGATGAAGTACGGCTGGAGGATACCATTCCTTATAAACAGATTATATTTAAGAAGAGAAGTGGTCTGAGACAGATCATTGACGGACTATTTGAATGTATCGGGCAGACACCGGATGTGGCTTATGAGATTGACGAGGATCAGGTTGCTGCAGGCTTTGTCTCCAACGGCTTTGGAATCTGCGTAGCTCCCAATATTCCGATCCTGCAGTCTCTGAATGTAAAGATCCTTCCCTTAGTTTCTCCAAGCTGGCAGAGAAACTTCTATATGGCAATGTTGAAGAACGTATACCATCCACCGGTTGTGGAAGCATTTAAGAAATATGTGATCGAGCAGGCACAGAAGGAATGGGATTATAAGACCAGCTGATCTGACTTAATAAAATATCAGAATACAAAAAGATATGGGACTGTCCCGTCAGTCGAGACACCCCATATCTTTTTATAATAACCGATACATTCAATATTATGACTTGATATCCGGCACTTCTGATATCATAAACCAGATCTGTCATGTTATATTATTTTTCTTCATCCATGGTGCGGAGTCTGTGTACCAGTTCTTCGCAGATTTCCAGTTCGTTCTTGCCGTCTGTTTCGATGATGATATCAGCCGCTGCCTCGTATTTAGCGCGGCGTTTCTCCATCAGATCTGCGATAAATGGAACAGTCTTATTGTTCTCGATCAGCGGACGGTCATGGTTATTTTTGACGCGGTCAAGGATTGTCTCCGGTTTTGCTGTGAGGAGAACAACACGGCCATTCTTCTTCATCTCTACTACATTGCACTCTCTCATTGGCGTACCACCGCCGCAGGAGATCACAACATTGCTGCGTGACTGCATTTCGATAAGCAGATTTGTCTCAAGGTCACGGAAATACTGCTCACCGTATGTCTCGAAGATATCGGAAATACTCATTCCCTGTCTCTGGGCAATGATCTGATCCATCTCTACCACATCCATGGCAAATACATTCTTAAGGAAATCAGAAATTGTGGACTTTCCCGCACCCATGAAACCGATCAGCACGATGTTGTAGTTGAAGAGTTTTCTTGCCTGGATCCGTTTACTGTTTGTGCGGATGCATTCAAATACATCGGAAACCTCGTCCTTATGGCGTCTGCCTTCCATTCTCTTCTCCAGCCATTCTTTCTGCTTCGCTTCCTGCTCAGGCTGTAAAATCTGGAGTCCGTTGGCTTCTTTATATGCCATAATGTCCTCCACGATCCTGTTACGCATGACAAGTGCATCCAGAATGATCTCATCACACTGGCCAAGACTCTCTCTGAGTATTTCTAACTGATTCATATCTCTTTCCTCTGTCTTTCCTATGTCAGTTTGCAGCAGACCGCAGATCAGCCACAGGCTGACATAAACTATTCACGAACGGCAATATATGAATGCCGACTGTTAAGATTTATTATATCAATATCGCTTTCGTATAGCAACCCTTTAAACCATTAAATTGTTTCATCTGTTCGATAGTTTTTTTCTATGAATTCGACAGACGATTCTATGGCAAGACTCTGATGACGTTTCTTTAAGGTTTCCATATAAATGTATTTAATGAAAAAAATCATGAAATACTTTTTCAGTGTACCATTTAAAACTGATTTTTTCCACTGATTTCTCCGCATAGACCGGATAAAAATCTATCAGTTTTCCATCCAGGTAATAGGCAATGCGGCCAAGCTTCTCCCCCTTAAGAACCGGTGCACTGACTTTCTGTGGAATTTCTATTTTACAGGTTACAGTTTCCCCTTTTTTCAGAAGGACTTCTTTTTCCCTGTCATATGCGGTTACACTGCATTTACCTCTCAGATAGATTTTCGTTCCTATATCCTGACCATCTTCCACACCGTCTGTTACCAGGATTTTTCCGGTCTGTGGTTCTTTCCAGTAGGTTTCGTACTCATAGTTGTAATCTCCGAAGTCCAGCAGTTTCTCTGTGTCACTCCATTTATAGGTTTTGTGGTTGGGCCACCCACAGCCAAGGAGGCTGACGATAAATGTTTTGCCCTCTTTTTCCCAGGCACATACATAACAGTAGCCAGCCTGGGAAGTATAGCCTGTTTTTCCGGCAAGAACTCCGTCTCTCATGTCAAGAAATGCGTTGGCATTATGTACAGAAAAGGTTCTCTTTCCTGTGATCTCAGAGAATGTATAGTCTCTGGTCTGTGCAATGTGCAGGAATGTTTCGTTTTTAACAGCATAGCGCATGATCAGTGCCAGATCTTTGGCTGTTGTGTGATGTTTTCCGTTCTCATCCTCAGCATCCAGGCCATTGGGTGTGATAAAATACGTATTCTTACATCCTATCTGTTTTGCTTTCCGGTTGAGCATTCTGGCAAAGCCTTCCACGCTTCCCCCGCAGTGTTCTGCAATGGCCACCGCTGTATCATTGTGGCTTTTCAGCATAAGGGAGTACAGAAGATCCTCCAGATAATACTGTTCTCCCTTCTGAAGTCCCAGCTTTACTTCCGGCTGGGATGCCGCATTCTGAGAAACCAGAACATAATCATCCCCCGGAGAGTTCTCCAGTGCCACAATACAGGTAAGCACCTTGGTTGTGCTGGCATTTGCCAGAGGACGCTCCCCGTCCTTTTCATAGAGTACTCTGCCGGACTCTCCGTCCATGAGGACTGCTGATAATGCGTACAGTTCTGCCGGTTCTTCTGCAACAGGTGTCATGTCTACTGTCTGAGGTATTTTGTACTCCGCTCCCCGGGCGGAGGTGTATGTCTGCGTAAACAATAATACCGCCGTCACAACAATGACAGCGGCAATATGTTTCATTCTCATACTCCACCTCACATGCTGGCAATCCATGAATATCACTGTTCATAATTTACGGTTATTCACAGATCTGTTGTTTACAGGATATCTGCAGGATTTTGCTTCACCCTATAAGATAATTTATGCCTGCATGTCCGGAATATGACTGTCACAGTTCCGAAAAATATCGGGATATGCCCATTACCCGTTATAAGTCCGGTCCCATCTTTTGCTCAGATGATAAGCTCCCTCTCTTAAGGTATAAAGTTCTCCCAGATATTCCACAGCTTCAGGAACCGCCTCTCTGTAAAGCCTCTCAAGTTCAGGCATGGGAGCTTTTGCCTGCTCTACTGCTTCGGCAGTCATGAAATGTTCAATGACAGAGCCGATGGACTCTCCTCCCAGTCTCAGAAGTTTCCCCAGAATCCTGCGTTTTCTTCCATGGTCATCACACACCATGAAATTGGTAAGAATTTTCATCATCCTGACAGAAATATAAATGTTCATGGTTTTCACCAGAGGAATGGCCCTGTGGATCACTCTGGCATATTCCATCTTCGGCATGATCCCGCAGGCCGGATAATAATGGTCGGGATCTTTACCTGTCTCTTCCATAAGCACACGGTCAAATTCCTTCTCCAGAACAATGTGAGGAATGACGCCTTCTGCCGCCATCTTATTTACATAGGGATGGCATGCGGAGTCCAGAATATAATGACAGCCAAATCCAAGAAGATATGCAAAAAGTGCCTCATCATCATTTCTTCTGACCTGCCGCATCCCTTCTTCAAAAAAGGCTCTTGCCTTCTCATGATGCATCTCAATCCCGAACTGGGTGACAGGATTCTTTGAAACCATATAGTAGAACAGGATATCCGGCCCATGTAAACCGATCCTGTACAAGTCCCCATGTCTGCGGATCAGGGCTTTCATATCTGAAGGCAGTCTCTTATATACTTCTTTTCCAAATAAATCATGCGCATATGTGGTTGGCATTAGTTTTTTCTCCTTTATCTTACACATCCAGTTTCAGCTGGATTTCTTCCTCTGCCTCTGCCTTAAAGTCCTCTATCTGGACAGGGTCAGGGACAGGCAGGGATTCCAGATCCTGTACGCCGAAGCAGCGCAGAAACTCTTCCGTAGTTCCAAGCAGGATCGGACGTCCGGGGGCATCCAGACGCCCCAGCTCCCTGACCAGACTGTATTCTACCAGCTTGTTGATGGCGTGGTCACATTTTACCCCTCGGATCTTCTCGATCTCTGCCTTTGTAACCGGCTGTTTGTATGCAATGATGGATAAGGTTTCCAGCATAACATCTGACAGTGCCGGCTTCTGAGGATGCAGGGCAATATTGATCAGATACTGATAATATTCTTTCTTTGTACACATCTGGAAAGAATTCTCCAGCTCTATGATCTGGATGCCTCTGTTCTCTTCCTGATAACGGTCCATCATATTGCGGATGATCCTTCCTGTTGTCTTCTCGTCCACACCGATGGCTCTGGCGATCCGGGGCAGTTCTACGGAACCGCCCATTGCAAAAAGTATTGCTTCTATCGCAGCTTCTGTCTCCTTAATCTTCACTCAGTCTTCCTCATTCCTTTTATTACATATTGATCTCTGTATTCTATGGTTCATCTTCCGCAAATTCTGTAAGATTCTTCCATGTATCCGGGTCTGTCTGTACTTCAACAGAGATATCGTCAAACAGCCCGTCCTGCTCTACATGGATATGTCCCATTTTCATCAGTTCCAATATGGAGAGAAAGGTGACGATCACCTGTACTTTCGAGCACTGATTCTCCAGGAGATTGCGGAAGCTGAATTTCCGATGGGTACGGGCAAAATCTTTGATCTCTATCATCTTATCAGACAGACTGACCTCTTCCTTCTCGATGGTTCCGAATTTGCTTCGGATAGGATCGACCTTGTCTTCCTGCCTGCGGATGATAGACTTGTAGATTGCATTCAGCTTCTCCAGTGTGAGACCTGCCAGAAGTTCCTTTGGATCTACAGGCTCTCTGTACTGCAGTACCTCATCGGGAAGAGTGGGCTCTTTAAAGAATACATTTGCCGCATCATCCATCTTGTCCTTTAGCTCATAGGACATAAACTTATACATCTTATATTCCAGAAGTTTCTCCACCAGTTCCGCTCGTGGATCTTCCTCTTCTCCCTCCTCATTGACTTCTTTCGGGAGAAGCATTTTACACTTGATATCCAGCAATGTGGCTGCCATAACCATAAACTCGCTCATGACACCAAGGTCTTCCCGCTCCATGGCATGGATGTATTCCATATACTGATCTGTGATCTCCACGATGGGGATATCATAGATATCTATTTTATTTTTTTCGATAAGGTGCAGTAAGAGATCCAGAGGACCTTCAAATACTTCCAGCTTTACCGGAATTCCCATAGCACAGTCTTTTCCTTTTCAAGTAAATATTTCGCTGCCATACAGTCAGCAGACAGTAACAATATTCTCAGGCATTCGGTTTCAGATCCACCATCAGCAATTCCCTGGGATTATGGATCCTTACAGGTATGGTGTGTTCCCCTGCTCCTGCGCTTACCAGCATATGCTGTTCCCTCCTGTGGAAATCTCCGCAGCAGAACTTCGGAAATGGATGAAGCTGTGGGGAAAGCATCCCATTGTGCCTGCCAATTCTTACAATCCCTCCATGATAATGCCCGCTCAGGATCAAATCTGCCCCCCAGTCAAAATAGGTATCTCCATATTTGGGACTGTGAGCCAGAAGAATATTCAGGGAATCGGAAGATGGTTCTCCGATCAGTTCCCTGATTTCCTCTCTTTTAAGCTGTGGAGAAAATGGCTTTTTATAATAGATCAGAGGTACTTCCAGACCATAGACAGTAAGGCTGGTTTTTCCCACCTGCAGGCTACAGGATTCATTATGCAGGATATGGATCCCGGCTGTCTTCAGCTCCTTTTCATATTCCTGATATCGGGCTGCCATACAGTTCTCCTGAGGATCTGTCCTGTACAGCTTATATTCATGGTTTCCCAATGCATAATAAACAGGATACTGCTGAGCCAGGCTCCTCAGAAGAGATGATGCAGTCTTTAAAGAAGCAGAATCATTTCTCACGATCATATCACCGGCAATGAGAATCCCATCCGGTCTGTACCGGTGGATCGTCTCCGAAAGCTTTCTGTTATCAGGGCCAAATTCCATGCCATGAAGATCTGCGATCACAGCAAATCTGATGCCTCTCGCATCCTTTATTTTGTTAGAATGGATTGTATAATGTACGGTTTTAAATCTTTTCATGCAAGTTTTCTTTTCCCTTTATGTTCACTTTGTGTCTGACAACGCATTCTGCGGATATTATTTTCCGAATCCGCAGTTCGGGAATGTACAGACATCACAGTTCAGGCAGAGTCCACCCTCTCCAAGTTGGTTAATCTCTGATAATGTGATCTCATCATCTGCCATCAGTCTCGGCAGAAGCAGATCAAAGATGGTATTCTTTGCATACATGACACATCCCGGAAGCCCAAGGATCGGTATCTGCCTGCCGTCTTTCTCATAATAGGAAACCAGCATCATAGCTCCCGGAAGTACGGGTGCACCGTAAGATACGATGCGGGTTCCTGTTGCTTTGATCGCACCCGGAGTTCTGTCATCCGGATCTACGCTCATTCCACCGCTGCAGACTACCATATCGGCTCCCTCTTCGATAAATTTCAGGATGTCGGCTGTTATCTGTTCCATATCGTCACCCGGTTTTGTCTGACCGATGACCTCTGATGGAAATTTTGCAAATTTATCTCTCAGTACAGGAGTGAAGGTGTCAGTGATCAGACCTTTCTGCACTTCACTTCCTGTTGTCACGATACCCACCTTTTTCTTCTTATATGGCAGAATGGAAAAGATCGGCTCTGTGCCTGCCACCTCTGCTGCACGATCCATTTTCTCCTTCTCGATCACCAGAGGGATAATTCTGGTTCCTGCAAGTTTGTCGCCCTTCTTTACAGGAAAATCTCCATGGCGGGATGCAATCATCATCTCTCCAAGTGAGTTGACAGCCAGCAGAGCTTCTCTGCGGATCTTAAGCACTCCGTCAATGTCTGCGATCAGCTCGATTTTTCCCTCTTTTATATCAGAACCATGCATGGTGTCCGAATCTCCGGCACAGATCTTATAAAGGATCTCTGCGCCTTCATTCTCATGAAGGATTCCTTCTTTCTTCTCCCACACATATAAATGTTCTTTTCCTACAGAGAGTAACAGAGGAATATCCTCTTCTCTGACAATATGACCTTTCTTAAAAAGCACCCCTTTTTTTACATCTTTGATAATCTGTGTGATGTCATGGCATAAAATGTGCCCTACGGCATCTTCTGTACGGATTTCTTTCATTATATAGTACCTTCCTTTTGTTTTTTATTTCCCTCAATACCCATTTGGATTTTATTATACATCGGATTGCTGTCCTTTGTCAAAAAATTATAAAACTGTCCAAAATATTTTTTATCTACAGGTTACTGTTCACTCTGTTCTCAGTAACGTTTACAATCTCATGAAGACTTTTTTCAGGCAGTCCGGATATGTGGCTTTTCCTGCATTTTCCCCATAAAGGATCCGCACTCTTCCCAGTTCCTTCCCATCGACGGAATAGATCATCTCCCCTGCCAGGGTGTTCTTTTTCACCGGGGCCTTTACTTCCCTGTGGATTCTCAGCTTTCTTTTTACATTCCCGATATTCTGTCCTGTGGTATCCAGATAGTGGAACTGTTCTTCATAAACCAGGGAAACCGTTTTTTTCTTTCCATTTCTGACCGGGACCTCCGGCAGAGCTTCCATTTTCTTATCTATGTACAGGCTGCATTTTGAAAAGCCATAATTTAACATGGAGGCTGCATCTTTAAATCGCACTTTATAGTCCGGGGCTGCCATCACTACTGCGATCAGAGTAATGTCATTTCTTTTGGCGACTGCACTGAGGCAGTATTTTGCAATGCTGGTGCTTCCTGTTTTCAGGCCGACACAGCCCTCATAGCTGCGGATCAGTTTGTTGGTATTGGTAAGTCCGAATTCCTTGGTCCCCTGCCTGGTCACATGGGTGATATTTTCCATCCATATGGAAGAATATTCCAGAATTTTCGGATATTTTGTGATCAGTTCCCTGCTCATGATGGCAATGTCCCTGGCTGTTGTGTAATGATCGGGAGATTCTGTCAGACCACAGCAGTCTTCAAAATGAGTATTTTTCATCCCAAGTCCTTCTGCCCGTTCATTCATGTGGCGGACAAATTCCTGTTCACTGCCGCAGATATGCTCTGCCATTGCTACGCTGGCATCGTTTCCTGACGCGATTACAATGCATTTGATCAGGGTTTCCACTGTCTGGATTTCCCCCTCCTCCAGAAACACCTGAGAGCCGCCCATTGACTTTGCATGTGCACTGGTTGTGACTGTGTCGTCCATTTTCAGGCTGCCTTTATCCAGAGCATCAAAGATCAGGATCAGAGTCATGATCTTTGTGATACTTGCAGGGCTTCGTCTGGTATCCGCATCCTTCTGATAAACGACTGTTCCTGTCTGCGCTTCCATTAAGATTCCTGAGGGTGCTTCAATAAGATCTGTGGATTCTGCCTGTTTGGTATTGCTTTCCTCGGGCAAAAAGATTCCGGCGGCATATACAGGTGCAGTGATGGTGCAGACCATGATAAGTATAGCGCATATTATGGAGATCCATTTTTTTCGCATATTCTCTCTCCGATCAATGTACCGGCAGGCTGATTGCCGGCACACTGAGACTACTGTCTTTATTCATTATATAGCAATCCAATAAAATAATGCGTAGATACTGTAAAATACCGCATAGGATCCAATCTATACGGAGCACAGGACAATCAGGCAGATATTCGCAATCCGATTCGATACCTGATCATAATCAGATAAAAAGCACTGAAAACCATAAAAATACGATTTTCAGTGCTCATTTTACATCAGCGGCGCAAATGCGCGGAAAATATTCTGCATGATACGCAACCCTATATTTCTGTTCAGGCAGAATTCCGGTTCTATCTGCCTGCAATATTCCATAGTCTGGATAAAATCATCTTTTATATCCTGTATTACTCTGTTTCTGTAGATCCATACACCATCCTCAAAATGAAGATAAAGACTTCGATAGTCCAGGTTGATGGTTCCCACAACTCCGATCTCATCATCACTCACAAAGGATTTTGCGTGAAGGAAACCGGGCTGATATTCATAAATCTTTACACCGGCTTCCAGAAGCTGCCTGTAATAGGACTGGGTAAGGATAAATACCAGCTTCTTGTCAGGGATTCCCGGCGTCATAATACGCACATCCACCCCGCTTTTGGCGGCCAGACAGAGGGCAGTCATCATCTCATTGTCTATGATCAGATAAGGAGTACAGATATATACATATTTTTTTGCCTTGTTGATAATGTTCAGATATACATCTTCACCGACAACCTCCTCATCCAGAGGTGTATCACAGAACGGTTGGACAAATCCGTCACTCTCAAATTCTTCTTCATGATATCTGTGGGGAAAATAGGCTTCATAATCGACACTCTCTTCAGATCTGCCGATCACTGCCCACATATGGAGAAACATTACCGTCATATTCCAGACAGCTTCTCCCTTGAGCATAACAGCGGTATCCTTCCAGTGTCCGAAACGCTCTTTCTGGTTGATATATTCATCTGCAAGATTGATGCCTCCCGTAAATCCAACCCATCCGTCAATAATGCAGAGCTTCCTGTGATCCCGGTTATTCTGGATAATATTCAAAATGGGACGGAAAGGATTAAATACCTGACATTTGATTCCTTTTTTCTGAAGCTCTTCATAATATTTATGGGGAAGTGTTGTAAGACAGCCAAATCCGTCATAGATCAGGCGCACATCCACACCCTCCGCAGCTTTCTTTTCCAGAATACTCAAGATTGTCTGCCACATCACCCCATCATTGATAATGAAATATTCAATAAAAATATATTTCTTCGCCTGTTTCAGTTCCCTCACAAGCACCGGGAACATATCATCTCCTACCTGAAAATACTCTGCAGTTGTGTTCTCATGGACCGGAAATCTGGAAACATCCGAAATATATCTGGACTGGTTCGAAGCCGAGGGATCCAGAGCCTCCAGCTTCTGCCTCGTCTGTGGCCGATCCCGCAGATACTCCCTGCTCTCCTCAATCCTCTGTTCAAAATGCTGCTGCATGATCGCAGCGATCCTGGAACGCCCAAATACGAAATATAATACCACTCCAAGAATTGGCAGGATCAGGATCAGCATTGTCCAGGCCAGTTTGTAGGAAGGATTTATTTCCTTATTCAGGATCCATAATACCAGCACAATACCTATCAGCCTCAATCCGATATCAATATATCTGGAATAAGCGGCCAGACGCAGTACCATCATTAAGATCCATCCGAGCTGGACAAGCATTGCAACCGCAACATAAAAGATTCTGTTGAAAATCAGCTTTGCCAGTTTTTTAAACAGTAAAAGGATCCAGTTTTTCTTTTCTTTAAGTATTTTGTTATTTTCTGCCTTCAAGATTACTTCCTTCCCCTGATTATTGTCCAAATTATGATAAAAATCCCTGACAGAACTGCCAGGGATTTTTGCGCACAATTAATTATATTTACGTTTTCTTGCGGCTTCAGATTTCTTTTTACGACGAACGCTTGGTTTCTCGTAATGCTCTCTTTTGCGGATTTCCTGCTGGATTCCTGCTTTTGCACAGCTTCTCTTGAATCTGCGAAGAGCGCTATCTAAAGTCTCGTTCTCTTTTACGATTACGTTTGACATAGACTCACACCTAACCTCCCTCCAGTTGTAGATTGTGCTAAAATACAACTGTCTGGGTATTTTTTCTTGCACAAGTGATATTATATATCATTGCCTGTGGGTTCGTCAACATTTTTTTGGTTAAATTTTGCAGATTTTTTTAGTTACTATTCACACGCCACTATCCCGCGAGGTGTTTTGGCATGTATATGCCAAAATCCCGAGACATACCGCGCGAATTTATGCGATTAGCATAAATTCTGTGCATCGCAAAGCGTGTTGCTGGTCACAAAGTGAGCAGTAACAATTTTTACTTTATCTGACCTTCAAGGATTCCTGCTGCTGCATCTACGGCTTCCTGAGCTTTGGCAGGGTTCTTTCCGCCGGCCTGAGCCATGTTCGGACGTCCGCCGCCGCCACCGCCTACGATAGCTGCCACTGCTTTGATCAGGTTACCTGCGTGAGCGCCTGCTTTCTGTGCTGCATCAGTAGCCATTGCAAGAAGGTTTACTTTCTCACCGTTTACTGCTGCCAGAAGGACAACACCTTCACCAAGTTTGCCTTTCAGCTGGTCGCCAAGGTCACGAAGTCCGTTCATATCCACTCCGTCTACTTTTGCAGCAAGAAGTTTCACACCTTTGACTTCTACTACTTTATCCATAACATCTCCCAGAGCTCCCTGAGCCAGTTTGCTCTTTAAGGATTCGTTCTCACTGGAGAGTGCTTTTACTTCTCCCTGAAGATGTCCGATCTTCTCTACGATCTCTGCAGGATTTGCTTTCAGGGCTTTTGCAGCTTCATGAAGCAGTTCTTCCTGTTTCTTATAGTATTCCAGAACACCATTTCCTGTCAGAGCTTCGATACGGCGCACACCTGCTGCAATACCGGATTCGGAAACGATCTTGAACAGCATGATGTTGCCTGTGTTTGCCACATGAGTACCACCGCAGAGTTCCTTGGAGAAGTCGCCCATGGATACCACACGTACCTTCTGGTCATATTTCTCTCCGAACAGAGCCATTGCTCCGGATTTCTTAGCCTCTTCCACATCCATAACATCTGTACGGACTTCAAGACCAGCCTGGATTTCTTTATTAACAAGCGCTTCTACCTGTGCGATCTCATCAGCTGTCATAGCCTGGAAATGAGCAAAATCGAAACGAAGTCTGTCCGGTGTTACCAGAGAACCCTTCTGTTCTACATGACTTCCAAGAACTGTCTTTAATGCTTTCTGAAGAAGATGTGTTGCACTGTGGTTCTTCTCAGTGTCTCTTCTTGCAGCTTCATCCACTTTCAGGGAAACAGTTTCGCCTGTGGAGATCATACCGGATTCCATATGGCCAACATGTCCGAATTTACCGCCGCGAAGCTTGATGGTGTCTTCTACTACGAACTTACCGTTTGCAGTTTCGATCACACCTGTATCTCCGACCTGTCCACCCATAGTTGCGTAGAATGGAGTCTGCTCTGTAAAGACAGTTCCTTTCTGTCCTTCCATCAGGGAGTTTACGATCTCTGTCTCTGTTGTAAGGACTGTTACTTTGGAATCAAAGGTAAGATGATCGTATCCTACGAATTCTGTTGTAACATTTACATCAATATCATCATATACAGTTGCGTCAGCACCCATATAGTTTGTCACTTCACGTGCAGAACGTGCTTTGTTTCTCTGCTCTTCCATACATTTCTGGAAGCCTGCCTCGTCAATATCATATCCTTTTTCCTCAAGGATCTCTTTTGTAAGATCCATCGGGAATCCGTAAGTATCATATAATTTGAATGCATTTTCGCCGGAAAGTGTTTTCTCTCCTGCCGCTTTCATCTCATCTTCCATCTCTCCAAGGATACGAAGACCCTGGTCAATGGTCTTGTTGAACTGGTTTTCTTCATTTGTGAGAACTTTAAAGATAAATTCTTTCTTCTCTTCCAGCTCCGGATATCCTGCTTTGGAACCATTGATCACTTCTTCACTTAATTTTGCAAGGAAGGTGCCTTCGATTCCAAGAAGACGTCCGTGACGTGCTGCACGACGGATCAGACGGCGGAGTACATAACCGCGGCCTTCGTTTGTAGGCATGATACCGTCGGAGATCATAAATGTTGCAGAACGGATATGGTCTGTGATCAGACGGATGGATACGTCATCATTATAATTCTTCTCGTATTCTTTTCCGGAGATCTTACATACCAGGTTACGCAGTGCGCAGATAGTATCTACATCGAAGATGGAATCTACGTCCTGCACAACAACTGCCAGACGTTCCAGACCCATACCTGTATCAATGTTCTTCTGTTTCAGTGTTGTATAATTTCCGTTACCATCGTTCTCAAACTGGGTAAATACGTTGTTCCACACTTCCATGTAACGGTCACAGTCACATCCTACTGTACAGCCAGGTTTTCCGCAACCATACTTCTCTCCACGGTCATAATAGATCTCTGAACATGGACCACAGGGACCTGCACCATGCTCCCAGAAGTTATCTTCTTTTCCAAAACGGAAAATTCTGTCAGCCGGGATTCCGATTTCTTTGTTCCAGATGTCAAATGCTTCATCATCTTCCAGATATACGGAAGGATACAGACGGTTTGCATCCAGTCCTACTACCTCTGTGAGGAATTCCCAGGACCAGTGGATGGCTTCTTTCTTAAAGTAGTCACCAAAGGAGAAGTTACCAAGCATCTCAAAGAATGTACCGTGACGTGCAGTTTTACCTACATTCTCGATATCACCTGTACGGATACATTTCTGGCAGGTACTTACTCTTGTTCTTGGCGGGATTTCAGCACCTGTAAAATATGGTTTCAGCGGAGCCATACCTGCGTTGATCAGCAGAAGGCTCTTATCTCCCTGTGGTACCAGGGAAAAGCTTTTCATTACCAGATGTCCTTTGCTCTCCATGAAGTCGAGGAACATCTGACGAAGTTCGTTTACTCCGTATTTCTTCATAATCTTTTCCTCCTGAAATCGGCGGCACCGGTTCAGCAGTATCCGCCGATATTTCTATAATGAATTTTTTATTTTGCCAGAACTTTATTAAATTTCTTTTTGCCTTTTTTCAGCACTACACCTTCACCTGTAAGTGCATCTTTGGCAACTGTGTATTTCACATCTGTGATCTTCTCACCGTCAATGGAAACACCGCCCTGCTCAATGGCACGGCGTCCCTCGGAACGTGTTGGAACCATTCCTGCTTTTACAAGCATGGAGATCAGGTCGATTGTTCCTTCTTCTGAGAAGTCTTCGTCTGCAAGCTCAGTTGTCGGCATATGTGCTGTATCAGCGCCGCCTGCAAAAAGTGCTCTTGCGCCTTCCTGCGCTTTCTTTGCTTCCTCTTCGCCATGAACCAGATTTGTCAGCTCGTATGCAAGGATTTCTTTTGCTTTATTCAACTGGCTTCCTTCCCATTTCGCCATCTCATCGATTTCTTCTAACGGAAGGAAGGTAAGGAGACGCATACATTTGATAACATCTGCATCATCCACGTTTCTCCAGTACTGGTAGAAATCGAAAGGAGAAGTCTTCTCCGGGTCAAGCCATACAGCACCGGACTGTGTTTTACCCATCTTCTTACCTTCGGAGTTCAAAAGAAGTGTGATAGTCATGGCATAAGCGTCTTTTCCAAGTTTACGACGGATCAGCTCTGTACCGCCAAGCATATTTGCCCACTGGTCATCACCGCCGAACTGCATGGTGCAGCCGTATTTCTGATACAGCATGTAGAAGTCGTAGCTCTGCATGATCATATAGTTGAACTCAAGGAATGTAAGTCCACGTTCCATACGCTGTTTGTAGCACTCGTGAGAGAGCATACGGTTTACAGAGAAATGTGGTCCAACATCACGAAGTACTTCTACATAATTTAAATTCATCAGCCAGTCTGCATTGTTTACCATTAATGCCTTGCCGTCTGAGAAGTCGATAAAACGCTCCATCTGTTTCTTGAAGCAGTCGATGTTGTGCTGAATGGTCTCCACTGTCATCATCTGACGCATATCAGATCTTCCGGACGGGTCACCGATCATACCGGTTCCGCCGCCTAATAATGCGATTGGTTTATTTCCCGCCATCTGCAGACGTTTCATCAGGCAGAGCGCCATGAAATGTCCCACATGAAGGCTGTCTGCGGTAGGGTCAAAGCCAATGTAAAATGTGGCTTTTCCATTATTTACCATTTCTTTGATCTCTTCTTCGTCTGTTACCTGAGCAATCAGACCACGGGCTTTCAGCTCGTCCCAAACTGTCATTGTTTGTTTCCTCCTCGTAATAAAATAAAACAACCCGGTTCCTGTCCCTTTAGGACGAGAACCGGGTCCCGCGATACCACCTAAATTCGCAGAAAACTCGCATTCTCTGCCTCAATAAGTAACAAACCATGCCATTGTTATGATAAACAACGGTTCTCTCTGTTACTTAAGCATGTTAACGGATGCCACTCCGCTGCAGCCTACTTACCTTACAATATCTCTGAGGTGTTCGGTGCAGAGCTCCGGGAGGTATTCACATAAGTTCCCCACGCGCCTCTCACCTGCCGGCAGCTCTCTGTCTGTTTTCCCTATGTTACTCTTTCCCATCTGTGCTTTTTTATATCATATATCTGCAAGTATACAAATACAAAATTTATTTGTCAAGAAATTTATAACAATCCTCTTCATATTTCACCAACTTAAAGCGTTAATGTGCTCACCCTGAAATCCAGTCCACAAAGAATACATGTCCTTTGTACTGTTCATATTCCAGCTTGCTGAAATTAAGGTTCTGTGCCTTAAATGCTGCCGGAGTCATAAAGAATTTGTAATTGAAATCCTTTGTCTTAAATCCCGGGAGTGTTCTCTTTGTGCCATGATTCACATAGCTACTGAACACTTCCATGGCTGCCTTTGCTGCCGCATAGGCATTGGTCCTGTCCTCAAACTGGCCTTTCAGTCTTTTAAGAAGTGCTCCGTCTGTGACAACCGCATACTGGGTAGGTTTTCCCTGATATACCACATAACGGATCTGTGACGGAAATTCTTTATACTGGTCAATGGTACAGTTTAATACGCAAAGCGCAACTGCCTCCATTCCCACGACTCCCTGATCTCCTGCTTCTGCATCACACACTGCTGCCAGAAGATCCAGATCTGACACCTTTCCGTCTGCAATTCCCGGATGTTCCAGGAACTCTTCTTCCATATAGTAGTATTTATTATTCTTCGCATCAAAGACCTTGACATATTTGCCCTCTACTGTGTAATCATTATCGGAAGTCTTTGTTGCAGCACCGTCAGAATCAAACCTGTATGTAGTTCCGTCAATGGAAGCGATGGTATTTGCCAGCATCACTCCTGATGTATCAAAATAATATTTCTTTCCATCAAGCTCAAGCCAGCCTGTCTTCGCCTTACCATCTGAAGGGTTGAAATAATATTTCTTACTTCCTACGGTTCCGAAACCTTTCTGATAACGGACACCGGTTGATTTTGAAAAATAGTAATAGTCTGAGTCAATTTTCTCCAGACCTGTATACATTATTCCATTTGACGGCTTAAAGTATCTGTAATTTCCGGCACTGCTCTTCACCCAGCCTGTACACATACGTCCATTGGCCTGACTGAAATAGCGTTTCTGTTCTTTTTTGTTCTCCACCCAGCCTTTGGCCATAACGCCGGAACCGCTGTAAAAATAATATTTATATTCATCTGTATCTGTGAGCCAGCCTCTTGTCATCAGGCCTGTTGTCTCATCAAAATGGCGGGTATTTCCATTGGAATCAGTGATAAATCCTGTCACCATATATCCGGCTCCGCTGGTAAAGTATCGGATCGCCTGTCCGCTGGAGTCTTTTACCCAGCCTTTTACCTGAACTCCTGTTTTCTTATCAAAGTAATATTTCTTACCCTTAAGTTCCAGCCAGCCTTTCTGTTTGGAACCATCTTTGTTTATGTAATAGGTTTTCCCTTTCTGAGTGACAAATCCTGTTTTTGTTGCCGCGGATACACTAAAACAGCCCATTACAAAAACGGTCATCACAAAAAGGAGCAGATACTTTAACAATAGTTTCCCATGTTTCTTCATTCTTATTCTCCGTTTCCTCTCTTTTTATACGTATTGTTTTACGTTTTAATTGGGTTATTGTTGCATTTCTTTCTCAATCATTACAGATTTGTTACGTGGTATATTATATCGGATTCATATATTATTGTCAACTTGTGAAAAGCAACAATTCGCATCGAACTTAAGGTTATTGGTTACTGTGAACATAATGAACAATGATGAAACTGTAACACTTTTTGCGGTTCCACATATGATAGGATTGTAAAGAAAAAAAACGGAGGATTTAATATGAGCGACTTAGCTGCTACAAATTGCGGATGTGAGGACAGAGGAGGATGCGGATGTGGCTGCGCTAATAACAGCGGATGCGGATGCGACAATGGCTGCGGATGTAATAACGGATGTGGATGTAACAGTGGATGGGGACTTTCAGGCGGAAATAATTCCTGCTGTAATATCCTCTGGATCATCATCCTTCTGTGCCTGTGCGGAAACAATAACTGCGGATGCAGCAATGGCTGCGGCGGATGTGGCAACGGTGACAACTGCTGGATTATTATCGTGCTGCTTCTGTTATGTGGAAACAATGGCTGTGGATGTGGCTGCTGACAATCATTTTCTGTTGGCAGGGGGATCTTTCCCTCTGCCTCTTTATATTTTACAGGATTATAATTTCGTCCTTATTATTCATGCTGCCTGATATTATCCTTATCTTTCATATTCCGGGAATTGATCCTGTCTGTTTTCTTTTCCGGGTGCACTGTCTGAGCACATTGTTTTTTCTTTTTCACACACTCCAGATCTATCTCATAAAAAGCATTTCCATCTATAATAAGCATTTCTTTCTTTTCTTCTGACTCCGATCCCATATCTGATTCTCCATTTTTTGCAACTGCAAACGCATGATACCTGCAGCAATTCCATAAAATTTGAGGCAGCGTGCAGTAAAGCAGTCTCACAGTTATTTAAATTCTACTTTATTATATGTCAGAATCCTTCTCCCCGTCATATTCTGTTAATAAAAAACATAAAATGGAAGCAGATATTATGAATGAAGAGCAGATTTCACAGACTTTACTAGATCAGATGGTCAGTTCTGACCGCGGACAGATGATAAAAGCCGCCATTCCTTATCTTCCGCCAAAAGGACAGCAGATTTTCTCAGTCTATGAAAAAGCGGTTGAATTTATCAATACGGTTTCTGTTTTCAGCAAAAGAAGTTCCGGCAGCGATCTGTGTGCCATGAGCATGCCGGCCCAGAATCCAGTGGATATCGTCAATGATATCCGCAGCTTCTGTTATGGTCCCAGCAGGGATAAATTAAATCAGATGGTAAATATGATGGCTATGGTTCAGATGCTGCAGCTCATGAATCAGCCTGCAGATGGTGAGAAGGAGGATTCCCATGAATGATGACTGGCGCAACAACCCGAAGCTTGCAGGCATGGATCGTTCCAAGCTTGATATGCTTCAGAATCTGGCTTCCCAGGGAAGTTCAAAGGGTGCAAATGAGATGCTGCCTTTCCTGATGAGTGCAGCTGCTCAGGGGAAAAAAGGCGGTCTGAAATTTAATGCTGATGAGATTTCTGCGATCATTGAAGTGCTGAAGATGGGGAAATCTCCCGCAGAGGCACAAAAACTTGATAAAGTGGTGAACCTTATGAAAATGATGCGGTGACCAAGCCCCCACCCACTGCTTATTGCTTTTCGCAGACTCCGCAGGAAACTTACCTGATTCGGTTAATACGAATTGCTATGATAACAAAAAGAGTACATTTCATCAACTTTCCGAAATGTACTCTTATGTTCAGTAATGTAACTTGTCACCAATTATTATCTGTCACATTTGTGCAATCTGTCGCAGATGAATGTCAGTGCCTGTACAACTGCCTGGTCTCTGATACTTTTTCTGTCACCTTCGAAATGAAATTCCCTCACAGTTGTCTTTCCTGCACAGTAACATCCCATAAATACGGTTCCCACCGGTGTCTCCTCTGTTCCACCGCCCGGACCTGCAAGCCCTGTCACAGAGAGACAGACATCGGTTTTGGCTGCTTTCGCACCGCCTTTTGCCATCTGTCTGGCACATTTGGCTGAGACAGCACCTTCTTTCTTCAGTGTACTCTTCTTTACTCCAAGACATTTTCTTTTGGCGCGGTTTGTATATGTGACATAACCACACATAAATACCTCCGAAGCTCCCGGTACATTTACGATGTCCGCTGCTACCGCACCGCCTGTACAGGACTCGGCAAGAGACAGTGTCATTTTCTTTTTTTTCAGGAGTCCTACAACTGTTTCTTCTAATGCTGTTTCCTCTAATGCTGATTCTTCTGATGCTTCCTTTTCTGAAGCCATATTAAAGCCTTCTTTCTAATCCTGCATGGACAGAACACTCCTGTTCTGCCAGATATATGTGATCAGGGAAATAACGGTAAGTGCCAGAGAAAGCCAGATAAATATCTGTTCCAGAATATCAAACACTCCGCCCAGATCGATTAGCAGTAAAATGATCATGATCATCTGGGAAACCGTCTTGAATTTGCCCCAGTAGTTTGCAGCGATCACAACGCCGTTCTCGGCTGCGATCAGCCGGAATCCGCTGATGATAAATTCTCTTCCTATGATAATAATAACAAACCATGCCGGAAGTTTCTCCAGTTCAATAAAGCAGATCATTGCAGAACATACAAGAAGCTTATCTGCAAGAGGATCCATGAATTTGCCAAAATTTGTCACCAGATTGTATTTTCTGGCAAGCTTTCCGTCAAACCAGTCAGTCACACTGGCAACAACAAAAATAGCAAGCGCTATATAACGGTTTGCCTCACCGCCCAGGTCTGTAAGCATAAACAGTACAAGAAACGGAACCAGTATCATTCTGGCTACTGTAAGTTTATTCGGTGTATTCATCTGCCAACTCTCCTATCAAATCATATTCCAGTGCACCGGTCACACGTACCTTTGCAAAATCTCCTGTCATCAGAAGTTCTCCTGTCTGCACAAAAATATAACCGTCGACCTTTGGTGCATCTCCGTAAGTTCTGCCAATGTATGCGCTCTCATCTGCAACTTTTCCCTCGATCATTACAAGAAGTTCCTGTCCGATGCGGTCAGTTCCTTTATCATAGGAAATCTCCTGCTGAAGCTCCATGATCTCGTCACGTCTGGCCTCTTTTACTTCTTCCGCAACCTGATCAGGCATCGTTGCTGCAGGTGTATCTTCTTCCGGTGAGTAAGTAAATACTCCCAGACGGTCAAATTCCATCTCATCCACAAAGCCCATCAGCTCTTCGTGGTCTTCCTGTGTTTCCCCGGGGAATCCGGAGATCAGAGTGGTACGGAGCACGATGTCAGGAATCTCCCGGCGAAGCTTATTTACAATCTCCACCAGCTCTGCCTGTGTTGTCCTTCTTCCCATTCTCTTTAAGATACGGTCACTTGCATGCTGAATCGGAAGATCCAGATAATGGCAGATCTTCTTCTCCTCTTTCATGGTCTGGATCAGTTCATCGTAAATTTCCTCCGGATAGCAATAAAGCACGCGGATCCAGCGGATTCCTTTGATCTTGCATAACTCTTTCAGGAGGATATGAAGAGATTTCTTTCCATATATATCAGTTCCATATACGGTTGTCTCCTGTGCGACAAGGATCAGCTCTTTTACGCCTTCCTCTGCCATCTCCTTTGCCTGTGTTACCAGACGTTCCATCGGAACGCTTCGGAATTTACCGCGAAGTTTCGGGATGATACAGTAGGTGCAGTGTTTATCACAGCCTTCTGCTATCTTGAGGTATCCGAAATGTCCGCCTGTTGTGAGAACACGTTTGCCAAGCTTTTCCGGAAGATAATCAATATCTTTAAATTCCTGGAAATGTTTTCCTTCCATTGCTTCACGGATTGCCTTAAGGATGTCTCCGTAGGAAGTTGTGCCAAGTACTGCATCTACTTCCGGTACTTCCTCAATGATCTCATTCTTATAACGCTGTGCCATACATCCCGTGACAACCAGGACTTTACAGCTCCCGGTTTTCTTGTATTCTGCCATCTCAAGGATGGTGTTGACGCTCTCTTCCTTTGCGTCATTGATAAAGCAGCAGGTGTTCACCACAATGGCCTCTGCTTCAGTTTCATCATCTACGATCTCGAACCCGTTACCTGTAAGAAGCCCAAGCATTTCTTCGGAATCTACAAGGTTCTTGTCACAGCCTAATGATACGAATAATAATTTCATAAATTCTCCTATAAGAATGTGCCTGAAAATATACCTCTGTAATTCTCAGACACATCCTTTTGTTTATCTATTGTGTTACCATCAGTTCTTACTCTTCAGTTGTTTCTTCTGCTGTTTCAGCAGTCTCTGTGATTTCAGAAGCCTGTGCTGATTCTTCTGTCTGTGCCTCAGCTGTCTGTTCTGTTCCTTCTTCATCCTCTTCTTCCGGAGCAAGGATCTTTACTTTTCCTTTGTAGAGCTCGTCGATCGCAACTGAGAGAGGTTTCTTGCCTTCCGCACCCTCTACCATTGGTTTGGAACCTGCAATGATCTGGCGTGCACGTTTACTTGCAGCAAGTACAAGGGAATAACGGCTGTTAAGGGACATTGTTGTATCGTCGTCCTCACTGTTTGTATTGATTGCTTCGATTAATTCTGTATAAGACGGATGTATCATGTATTTTCTCCTTTCTTTTAAGCGGTCTTGCCGCATGTTTATCATTTCTGAAATGCTTTGGTCTGTTTCTGGATATCGGCAATAAATTCTGCATTTCTGGATGCTCTGGAATGTTCACTCACAATAATCTGATGAAGATGGTCTACGCATTCCTCTACAGTATCGTTGACAAGAATATAGTCATATTGTCCCATACCTTCTGCCTCTTCACCGGCTCTTGCAAGTCTGTCTGCGATCACCTGTGCGGTTTCTGTTCCTCTGCCTGTGAGACGGCGTTCCAGTTCCTCCACAGTCGGCGGAGTTACAAACACCAGAAGTGCTTCCGGTATTTTCTCTTTGATCTTCATTGCGCCCTGGATTTCGATCTCAAGGATTACATTTCTGCCTGCCTGAAGCTGCTCTTCGACATAAGAGCGTGGGGTACCGTAATAATTTTCCACATACCGGGCATATTCAAGCAATGCATCCTCTTCGATCAGCTTCTCAAATTCATCCCTTGTACGGAAGAAATATTCTCTGCCGTCCTCTTCACCGGGACGGGGTTTTCTGGTTGTTGCGGAGACAGATAATGCATAACCATCATATTTCTCCATGAGGCGTTTCATTACTGTGCCTTTTCCTGCACCGGAAAATCCGGAAACCACTACTAAAATTCCTTTATTCATGGGTCTCTCCCTTATCCTCGTTTTCATATATTTCTGCAAATCTCCGGGCAATGGTCTCAGGCTGAAGTGCGCTGAGCACCAGATAATCGTCGCTTGTGACGATCACTGCTTTTGTCTTTCGCCCCTGAGTTGCATCAATCAGTGACCGGGTTCCCTTTATGCTCTGCACCATTCTTTTTACAGGTGCCGCATCCGGGCTTACCACTGCCACGATTTTCTGTGAATTGACTACATTTCCAAAACCGATATTAATAAGTCTTGCCACGTTTTCTTCCTCTATTCTACGTTCTGGATCTGTTCTCTGACTTTCTCGATCTCTGTTTTCAGATCAATGGCAATGTTGGAGATCTCCAGATCACTTGATTTGGATAAAATCGTGTTTGCTTCTCTGTTCATTTCCTGTGCCATGAAGTCCAGTTTGCGTCCGATGCCTTCTTTCTCTGTTGTGAGCATCTTTTTCATGTTCCTGATGTGGCTGTGAAGGCGGACGGTTTCCTCATCATTGCAGATTTTGTCTGAAAACAGGATGACTTCTGCTGCGATGCGGTTGTCGTCGATCTGTGTGTCTTCCAGCAGCTCGGAAACTTTTGCTTCCAGTTTGGTCCTGTAGGCATTGACTACTTCCGGAGAGCGGGCTTCTACACGTAATACTTTTTCTTCAAGGCTGTCCAGTTTTCCGATAAGGTCTTTCTCAAGATTTCTGCCTTCCAGTATCCTTGTCTGGACAAATTTCTCACATGCCTCGCGAAGGGGCGGTTCCAGAGATTCCCAGAGTGCTTCCTCATCAACAGACTGTTCTTCCATGACAAGTACCTCCGGATAGCGTGACAGGGTGCTGACTTTGATATCGTAGTCAAGGTCAAAGTCCTGCTGCATCTGTTTAAGACAGGTGATGTATTCGGATGCGAGTTCTCTGTTGTATTTGAGAGCTCCGTTGTCCAGGGTGTAGTCTTCGTATGTGATGTATACATCAACTTTGCCTCTCTGGATGTAGGTTTTCATCAGGTTTCTGACTGCGCCTTCCAGGAAGTTGAGTTTTCTGGGCATTTTGATGCTAAGGTCCAGGTATCTGTGGTTGACAGATTTTAGTTCGATTGTTATTTTTCTTTCTTTGGTCACGACTTCTGCCCGGCCGAAACCTGTCATGCTTTTTATCATAGTTTTTCTCTCTTTGTCTGTCTATTAGTGTCGGGGTATGTGTGCCTGTTCTGGTTTACATACAGATTTATTATAGTTCATTATAGAATGGGAGTCAAACATTTTTTCGTTGATGGCGGTAGGAAATGTGTGGTATACTTACAAGAGGGACGCCGCAGGTGGGACGCAGGTAGGACGCAGGAGAAAATAAATAGTTCCGGGCGCGGTTTCGGGGTTTAGTCAACTCTAAGGCTTCGGAAATCTGCTAAAGGCATGAAAAAAACAGCAAAACTCGCTTCGCTCAGACAGGTTGCTGTTTTTTTCATAACGCAGATTCCCGAAGCCTAAGAGTTACTACAACCCCTGCAAATGCGCCCGGAACTATTTATTTTCTCCTGCTGGTAGCTGGCTGTTGGAGGTATATGGTATATCCTTTAAATTGAACGGCTTTCAGAAAAGCTTATTATAGTTTGTTTGTCAGAAAGGGCTTTGCCTTTCTGACGTAGGTGGTGTTTAGATTTTATGTATTACCTGTCAATTATAAAATTGTTATCAGTCATATTGGGGACTGAGATTTTGATTATTGTGAGTATTATTTAAAAAGGAGTGTTTTTATATGGCTTTTGATGGGATTACGATTGCGGCTATGGTGAGGGAGCTGCATTTGAATTTGGATGGAGGACGGTTTAATAAGATTGCTCAGCCGGAGGCTGATGAGCTTTTGATTACGGGGAAGGGGGCGAATGGGCAGTGCAGGCTGCTACTTTCGGCCAGTGCTTCTCTTCCGCTGATTTATTTTACTTCCAAGAATAAGCCCAGCCCTATGACTGCGCCTAATTTCTGTATGCTGCTGCGTAAGCATATTGGAAGTGCGAGGGTTTCGGATATCAGGCAGCCGGGGATGGAGCGTGTGGTGATGTTTGAGCTGGAGCATCTGAATGAGCTGGGGGATCCCTGTAAGAAGGTTCTTATCATGGAACTGATGGGCAAGCACAGTAATATTATTTTCTGCGATGATAAGGGAATGATCCTGGATAGTATCAAGCATGTTTCTTCTCATATGAGTTCTGTGCGTGAGGTGCTTCCGGGAAGGGAGTATTTTATTCCGAAGACGCAGGATAAGCTGGATCCGCTGACTGTGAGTGAGGAGGAGTTCTATGATGTTGTGTGCAGGAAGCCATGTAATGTTTCCAGGGCTGTTTACTCTTCTCTTACTGGAATCAGTCCGGTTGTTGCGGAGGAGATCTGTTTCAGGGCTTCGATCGACGGGAGTGATGCAGCGCAGTCTCTGGATGAGGCGGCGAGGGTGCATTTGTATCATACGTTCCGCAGGCTGATGGATCAGGTTGTGGAGGGGGATTTTTCTCCGAATATTGTTTACCGGGGGGAAGAACCTGTGGAGTATGGTGTGTTTGCGTTCCAGCAGTATGGACCGGAGTATCATTCTGTGGAGTTTGAGAGTGTTTCACAGATGCTGGAGACTTATTATGCGACAAAGAATACGTTGACGCGTATCCATCAGAAGTCTTCGGATCTGAGGAGGATCGTGCAGACTGCGCTGGAGCGTAACCGTAAGAAGCTGAGTCTGCAGGAGAAGCAGATGAAGGATACTGCGAAGAAAGAGAAGTATAAGGTTTACGGGGAGCTGATCAATACTTATGGGTATGGGCTGGAGGATGGATGTAAGTCGTTTAAGGCTCTGAATTATTATACCAATGAGGAGATTACCATTCCTCTTGATCCTACTATGACTCCGGCGGAGAATTCCAAGAAGTATTTTGACAAGTATGGAAAGCTGAAGCGTACGGAGGAGGCTCTGACTGAGCAGATTGCAGATACGAGAAGTGAGATTGAGCATCTGGAGTCTGTTTCCAATGCTCTGGATATTGCTTTGGCTGAGAGTGATCTGGCACAGATCAAGGAAGAGCTGATGGAGTATGGATATATTAAGAAGCATTATGACCGCAGGAAGGGACAGAAGGCGCAGAGTAAGTCTAAGCCGTTCCATTATGTGACTGAGGATGGGTATGATATTTATGTGGGAAAAAATAATTTCCAGAATGATGAGCTTACCTTTAAGTTTGCCACAGGGAATGACTGGTGGTTTCATGCCAAGAAGATGGCCGGTTCGCATGTGGTCGTGAAGTCTAAGGACGGCGAACTGCCGGATCATATCTTTGAGATTGCGGGACAGCTTGCCGCTTATTATTCCAAAGGACGTACTGCCCCTAAGGTGGAGATTGATTATATCCAGAAGAAGCAGGTGAAAAAGCCTGCAGGGGCGAAGCCCGGATTTGTGGTTTATTATACAAATTATTCGCTGATGGCTGAGCCGTCATTAAAAGGAGTCAGGGAAGTCTGATCATACTGTTGTATAGTTACAAATATTAAAAGAATTACGGGAGCTGCTTTGCAGCGGAGTAAGTAATTCGTGGATGTCAGGTCAGGGGTGAAATACCTTTTGACCCTGACATTATATAACAATAATTAAGGAGAATTTCTTTTTATGAGTATTTTGAATGTTGAACATCTGACACATGGTTTCGGAGACAGGGCGATTTTTAATGATGTGTCTTTCCGCCTGTTAAAGGGCGAGCATATTGGACTGGTTGGTGCCAACGGGGAAGGTAAATCTACTTTCTTTAATATTGTAACCGGAAAGCTGATGCCAGATGAGGGTAAGATTGAATGGGCAAAGAATGTACGTGTCGGCTATCTGGACCAGCATTCTGTCCTTTCTCAGGGTATGTCCATCCGTGACGTGCTGAAGTCTGCGTTCTCTTATCTCTTTGAGATGGAGGAAAGAATGAATGGGATCTGTGACTCTCTTGGCACTGCTTCTCCTGAGGAGATGGATACTCTGATGGAGGAGCTGGGAACTATTCAGGATACCCTTACCATGCATGATTTCTATGTGATCGATGCGAAGGTGGAGGAAGTTGCCAGAGCCCTGGGACTTCTGGATATCGGACTGGAACGTGATGTTACAGATCTGAGTGGTGGTCAGAGAACCAAGGTTCTGCTTGGCAAGCTGCTTCTGGAGAAGCCAGATATCCTGCTTCTGGACGAGCCTACCAACTATCTGGATGAGGAACATATCGAATGGCTGAAGCGTTATCTGCAGGATTATGAGAATGCATTTATTCTTATCTCCCACGATATTCCGTTTCTGAATTCTGTTATCAATCTGGTTTATCATATGGAGAATCAGGAACTGAACCGTTATGTCGGGGATTATGACCATTTCCAGGAAGTGTATGAGGTGAAGAAGGCTCAGCTTGAGGCTGCTTACAGACGCCAGCAGCAGGAAATCAGTGAACTGAAGGATTTCGTCGCAAGAAATAAGGCCAGGGTTTCTACAAGAAATATGGCAATGTCCAGACAGAAGAAGCTGGATAAGATGGATGTGATCGAGCTTGCTGCCGAGAAGCCGAAGCCTGAGTTTCATTTTAAATACGGACGCACTCCGGGGAAATATATTTTCGAAACGAAGGATCTGGTTATTGGTTATAATGAACCTCTTTCCAGACCTGTTACTCTCTCTATGGAAAGAGGAAATAAGATTGCGCTGGTTGGTGCAAACGGTATCGGTAAGACAACTTTACTGAAGAGTATTCTGGGGTTGATCCCGTCTCTGAAGGGTTCCTGCGAACTCGGGGAGAATCTTCAGATTGGATATTTTGAGCAGGAAGTAAAGGGTGATAACAAGACTACCTGTATTGATGAGATTTGGGCGGAGTTTCCGTCTTATACTCAGTATGAGGTGCGGTCTGCTCTCGCCAAATGCGGTCTGACTACCAAGCATATTGAAAGTCAGGTACGTGTACTGAGTGGCGGGGAGCAGGCGAAGGTGCGTCTGTGTAAGCTGGTGAATAAAGAAACGAACATTCTGCTTCTGGACGAGCCTACCAATCATCTGGATGTGGATGCAAAAGAAGCTTTGAAGCAGGCATTGATCGAATATAAGGGAAGCATTCTCCTGATCTGCCATGAACCAGAGTTTTACCGCGATGTGGTTTCTCAGGTATGGGACTGCAGTAAATGGACTACAAAAGTATTATAATAATTGGTACATGAAGGGTTATTACAAATGAGTAAAGCAAAAACTGTGGATCTGACTTCCGGTCCGATCCTGAAAACTCTGGCAGAGCTGGCTCTGCCTATCATGATTTCTTCCATGCTGGGAACAGCATACAGTATTATGGATATGGCATGGATTGGACTGCTTGGTGCAAAGGCGGTTGCAGGCGTGGGAGTAGGCGGAATGTATGTCTGGCTCTCCCAGGGACTTGCATCCCTGTCAAGAATGGGCGGACAGGTAAATACAGCTCAGGCATGCGGGCGCAAAGATTATGACCAGGCACGTTCCTATGCTGCCGGTTCTCTGCAGCTCACTGCACTGTCCGGCATTTTGTTTGCTGCTGTCTGTGTTATTTTCATACAGCCTCTGCTGGGATTTTTTAATCTGACCGACGCAGAAACTTATACTGCTGCCAGATCTTATACATTGATCACCTGTGGACTGATCCTTTTTTCTTATCTGAATCTGACGTTGACCGGACTCTCTACTGCGCAGGGAGATTCCCGCACTCCCCTGCTTGCAAACTTTATCGGGCTTGCAGGAAATATGATCCTGGATCCGCTGCTGATCCTTGGCATCGGACCTTTCCCGAGGCTGGAGGTTGCCGGAGCCGCTATTGCGACAGTAAGTTCACAGATTCTGGTTTTTGTAGTGATGGTTCTGCGTATCCGGCATTCCAGACTGGAGCCCAATGTTTTACAGCATCTGAATCTGCTGTCTGTTTTTCCAAAAGAATATTATAAGCACATCTTCAGGATCGGGTTTCCCACAGCTATACAGGGAAGCATTTACTGTTTCATCTCCATGGTTCTGACCCGTATGGTTTCCGGTTATGGTGCTGCCGCTATTGCAACGCAGCGTGTTGGCGGACAGATTGAATCCGTATCCTGGAATACTGCAGATGGTTTTGCTTCAGCATTGAATGCTTTTATTGCCCAAAACTACGGTGCACGAAAAAAAGACCGTATCCGTAAAGGTTACAGTCTGTCATTTCGCGTTCTCACAATTTGGGGCCTGTTTGTCACTGCAGCTTTTGTCTTTCTTCCGGAACCAATTGCCAGGTTATTTTTCCACGAAAAAGAAGCGCTGGATACTGCTGTCAATTATCTGGTCATTATCGGATTCAGTGAAGTCTTTATGTCCATTGAGCTGATGACAGTGGGCGCATTATCAGGACTTGGACGCACCAGATTATCCAGTACGATCAGTGTGATCCTGACAGGCTCACGAATCCCGCTGGCATTGATCCTGACATATGCGGGAATGGGATTAAATGGTGTATGGTGGGCGCTTACAATCTCTTCTATCGTGAAGGGAATCGTGTTTACACTGACATTCCGGCATATCAGCAGGCGGTTGCCTGAAAAGGTCTAAAAATACAGCTGGCAAACTCAAAAGAGGACTGTTCAGAAAAATTTCTGTCAGTCCTCTTTTTACTGTTTCTATTATTTCGCAACAAAGTTTACGATCTTGTTCGGTACATAAATCTCTTTGATAAGGTTCTTGCCTTCCAGGAAGGAAGCAATTCTCTCGTCTGCTTTGGCGATCTCGAATGCTTTTTCTTTTTCACATCCGTTAGGGATTACGATTGTTCCTCTTACTTTACCGTTTACCTGTACACCGATCTCAACGGTCTTGGCAATTGTTTTGCCTTCATCGTATTTCGGCCATTCGGAAACTGCCAGTAAGCCTTCACCTCCGATGAATTCCCAGATTTCTTCGCAGATATGTGGTGCAAACGGGCTAAGCAGTTTGATAAAGATGGTAAGGTCATCTTTGCTTAAGTGTCCTTCTGCTGTGATCTCATTAATGAGTGTCATCAGGCTGGCGATCGCTGTATTGAATTTCAGGTTCTCGATATCAGAAGAAACTTTCTTGATGGTACGGTGGAGTTTCATCTCCAGTTCATCAGATACGGATTCTTCAGAAAGGATATCTGTCAGCCCTGCAACACGGTCCAGGAACTTCTTGCAGCCCTTTACAGAGTTCTCGCTCCACGGTGTAGCTGCGCCATAGTCACCCATAAACAGTACATAGGTACGAAGAGTATCTGCACCGTATTCTTCTACAATATCCAGCGGATCAACTACGTTGCCCTTGGATTTACTCATTTTATCTCCGTCCGGTCCGAGGATCAATCCCTGGATGGAACGTTTTGCGTATGGTTCCGGTGTATTTACTACGCCAAGATCATACAGGAAATGATGCCAGAATCTGGAGTAGATCATATGTCTGGTAACGTGTTCCATACCACCATTGTACCAGTCAACAGGCATCCAGTATTTCAGTTTGTCCATATCTGCCAGTGCATTTGCATTGTGCGGATCTGTATATCTTAAGAAATACCAGGAAGATCCTGCCCACTGAGGCATAGTATCTGTCTCACGCTTCGCTGCAGCACCACATTTCGGGCATGTGCAGTTTACGAAAGAATCAATCTTTGCAAGTGGGGACTGTCCGTCTTCACCCGGCTCGAAGTCCTTTACATCCGGCAGGCGCAGCGGAAGTTCGTTCTCCGGAACTGCCACAACACCGCAGTTCGGGCAGTGGATAAGCGGGATTGGCTCACCCCAGTATCTCTGGCGGTTGAATGCCCAGTCTTTCATCTTATACTGAACACCGGCTTTACCGATTCCTTTTTTCTCCAGTTCTTCCAACATACGCTCAATAGAATCTTTCTTCTTTGCATATCCGTTCAGGAAATCGGAGTTTACCATTTCGCCGTCGCCTGTATAGGCTTCTTTGGAAATATCTCCGCCTTTGATAACTTCGATAATGTCGATGCCGAATTTCTTCGCGAAATCATAGTCACGCTGGTCGTGAGCAGGTACTGCCATGATAGCACCTGTACCATATCCCATCATTACATAGTCAGCAATGTAGATTGGAATTTTCTTACCGTTAACCGGGTTGATTCCCTCAAGTCCCTGGATTCTCACACCTGTTTTATCTTTTACAAGCTGAGTTCTCTCAAACTCTGTTTTCTTTGCACACTCATTACGATATGCAGTGATCTCATCCATGTTTGTGATTTTATCTGCATATTTGTCAATGATCGGATGTTCCGGTGCGATTACCATGAATGTTACACCAAACAGAGTATCCGGTCTGGTTGTATAGATTTCAAGTTTCTCATCGATTCCGTCAACATCGAAGTTAACGAAAGCACCTTTTGATTTGCCGATCCAGTGGATCTGCTGCTGTTTTACATTATCCGGATAGTCTACATCTTTCAGACCTTCCAGAAGCTTATCTGCATACTGGGTGATTCTTAAATACCATACATCTTTTGATTTCTGAACAACATCACTGTGGCAGATATCACATTTACCGCCCTGGCTGTCTTCATTGGAAAGGACTACTTTACAGTGCGGGCAGTAGTTAACCAGTGTTCTGTCTCTGAATACAAGACCTTTTTCAAACATTTTCAGGAAAATCCACTGTGTCCATTTGTAGTAGTCTTCATCTGTTGTATCGATCACACGGTTCCAGTCAAAGGAAAATCCAACTTTCTTTAACTGGTTTGAGAATCTCTTGATGTTCTCATCTGTGATGATACGTGGATGTGTTCCGGTCTTTACCGCATAGTTCTCTGTCGGGAGACCAAATGCATCAAATCCGATCGGGAAAAGTACATTATAGCCTTCCATACGACGTTTTCTGGAAATAACCTCCAGACTGGAATATGCTTTGATATGTCCTACGTGCATACCGGCACCGCTTGGATATGGGAACTCTACCAGACCATAGAATTTAGGTTTGTCACTGTTATCTTTGGCTTCGAAGACTTTGGCCTCTTCCCATTTTGCCTGCCACTTAGGCTCGATCTTTTTAAACAAGTATTTCATCTCTATACTTCCTCCAACATTTTGCTGTATGTGAACTACCCGGTAACAGAGTTACCAGGGCATCTGACTTAAGGCGAGATACCGTCTTTTTCAGGGTGCGTCCATGACACCACTACTGTTTGCTCCACTGAGCTACACAGCTGCTTTTATTATTTCCGGCGGTTTCAGTCCGATTATGGACATCTTATCCTAAAAATTTATTTTAATTCAACAAAGGCTGTTTGTCAATGTAACGTTTTGCTGTATCTAGTGTTTTTGCTTTACAAATGGCACTTATTTCGCATTTTCGAGTAATACACCACTAGAGTGTGTCTGAAAAATCATTCCCGCAAATTGTGACGCACATCTTGCAGAAAGCCTTTTTCAGACACACTCTAGTTCTGTCAACAAAACGTAAAAAACAGGACATTCCGCATCTCTGCAAAATGTCCTGCCATTTTTATTTCTTAACTATATTTTAATTACTGTGCTAACACAAATTACTGCTCTGTCAGTAATTACCCTTTTTTTATTCTTCGGCTTTATCCACTTTGCTTGCTCTTGCTTCGATTTCTTTTGCCTGGATATCATTCGGAGCCTGCTCGTAGCGTGCAAATTCATAGGAGAATTCTCCGCTTCCACCTGTCATAGAACGAAGATCTGTGGAATATCCATAAATCTCAAGCTGTGGAACATCTGCCTCAATAATGGTATTGCCCTGATGATCAGGAGTCATACCAAGAACACGGCCACGACGTTTGTTCAGGTCGCCCATAACATCACCGGTAAATTTATCCGGAACAGTTACTTTCATAGATACGATTGGCTCTAAGAGTACAGGTGATGCATCCATAAAGCCTTTCTTAAATGCAAGAATCGTTGCCATCTTGAATGCCATTTCTGAGGAGTCTACCGGATGATAAGATCCATCATATAAGGTAGCTTTCACACCAACTACAGGATATGCAGCCAGAGGTCCTTTTAATACGCATTCCTGAAGACCTTTCTCAACTGCCGGGAAGTAGTTCTTCGGAACTGCACCACCAACTACAACCTGTTCAAATTCATAAGGTGTCTCCAGATCGCCTGATGGCTCGAAACGCATCTTAACATGTCCATACTGTCCATGTCCACCGGACTGTTTCTTATGTTTACCCTCTACATCTGCATTCTTACGGATCGTCTCGCGGAACGGAACCTTCGGTTTGCTCAGCTCAACATCTACTTTGTAGCGTTCTTTTAATTTATTCATAACGATATCGAGATGCTGATCACCGATACCATAGATAAGGCTCTGACGGTTTGCACTGTCATTTACTACACGAAGTGTCTTGTCTTCACTCATCATCTTCGCAAGTGCCTGGGAAATCTTATCCTCATCACCCTTCTTCACTGCTTTAAATCTCTTGCAGGTATATGGTGTGGAAAGGAGTGCCTTCGGATAAAGAATCGGATTTGCTTTTGTCGCAAGGCTGTCACCAGTCTGTACGCTGTTTAATTTGGCAATTGCACCAATATCACCGGCATGAAGTTCCGGAACCTCGATCGGTTTGGATCCTTCAAGTACATATAATTTATTCAGACGTTCTTCTTCGCCTTTCTCTACGTTTAATAAAGTGTCATCGGATTTGATAACACCGGAGCATACTTTAATAAGAGAATATTTGCCAAGGAACGGGTCTGCAATTGTTTTCCACACATATGCGGATTTCACTTTCGTGAAGTCGTAGTTTGCTTCAAAGATCTCATTTGTCTTCTGAGCGATTCCATTGCAGGAGCGTTTGTCCGGGCTTGGGAAATATCCGCAGATATCATCCAGTAAGTTGGATACACCGCGAAGATTGATCGGTGAGCCCATGCATACAGGTACGATAGATGCTTCCTGTACGTTCATTGCAAGTGCTGCGGAAACCTCTGTTACTGAGAATGTATCACCTTCAAAATAACGGTCCATGAATTCCTCGCTGGTCTCTGCAACAGATTCCATAAGGATATCGTGATATTTCTCCAGATATTCATCCAAGTATTCAGGAATCGGGCATTCCTCTTTCTTACCTTTATCTATGTACTTACGTCCTGCCTGTTTTACAACATTTACATATCCTACAAATTTGCCGTCTTCACGAATCGGGAAGTGAAGCGGTGCGATCTTCTTGCCGTAGAGTTCAGTGAGCTGTTCTACTACTTTACGGTAGCTGACATCATCTACGTCCATATCTGTGACAAAGATCATTCTCGGAAGTTTATATTTCTCACATAAGTTCCATGCCTTCTGTGTTCCAACCTGAACGCCTGCTTTACCGGAAACTACAATGATCGCTGCATCTGCTGCGCTTACTGCTTCTTCTACTTCGCCTACGAAATCGAAATATCCGGGAGTATCCAGCACATTGATCTTTACCTTATCCCATGGTACCGGGATCAATGTGGTAGAAATGGAAAAATGTCTCTTAATCTCTTCTTTGTCATAATCGCTGACAGTATTTCCGTCTTCTACTCTTCCGAGACGGTTAGTCATTCCTGCTAAGTAAGCCATTGCTTCTGCCAGTGTAGTTTTGCCAGCGCCCCCATGACCTAAAAGGACTACATTTCTAATTCGGTCAGTTCTAAATACATCCATGTTGCGTACCTCCCTGTTTGTCTGTTATGTTATTGCCGCCTGCAACGTCCGCAGCAACGATATGGCTATATATTACTAAATTTTTTTATATTTTTCAAGTATTTTATGAAATTTTAACATCTTTTTTTGTGAACTTCTTGTAAATTGATGAGCATTTTATATATTTTCAGTAATTTTCATGGATCTCGACTGTGAATTTTATCTCAAGTGTGCAGCTGGCTGACTGATTTTGATTGTACGAATATTTATAGTGCATCGTTTTTTCAGTTGACTATAACAGTCTTCGTAACCAGAGTGCGAAAGATATGGAAGATATCTGCATATGATACGGCGTTCGCTTTGTCGCTTTAAATTATTTATGTATAAAAGTGCCGTATGAATTGACTTTTCAAATCATATCCTTTAAAATAGTAAATTATGAAATCATGTAACTGTTCCGTATTTTCACAGTTACGAATAATGTTACCTGAAAGGATGCAAAAACCACTATGAAAACTATCGGTTTTATCGGTCTCGGACTGATTGGCGGATCAATTGCCAAGGCCATCCGAAAATACCATGAAGACTACCGACTTCTTGCTTATGATCAGGATCGGGAAACACTTGCTGCAGCAGTAAGCAGCAATATGATCGATGCTGTATGCGAAGAACATGATGAACGTTTCAGGAGCTGCGATTATATTTTCCTGTGTGCTCCTGTAGAATTTAATGTAAAATATCTTGAATATTTCAAAGACAATATCGGTCCTGACACGATCCTCACAGATGTTGGAAGTGTCAAGGGCATTATCCATAAAGAAGTAGAACGTCTTGGAATGGAATCCCGTTTTATCGGAGGTCATCCAATGGCCGGTTCTGAGAAGACCGGATTCGAAGCTTCCAGTGACCGTCTGATTGAGAATGCTTACTATATTATTACTCCGGGCGGTGAAGTTGCACTGGAACGCCTGACAGATTTCACAGAGATGATTTCTTCCCTTGGTGCGATCCCGATGGTCCTTACAAGTGAAGAACACGATTTCATCACTGCCGGAGTCAGCCATCTGCCTCATATTATTGCTTCTGCACTGGTAAATCTTGTCAATATGCTGGACAGTGATCAGGAATATATGAAAACGATTGCAGCCGGAGGTTTCCGTGATATCACACGTATTGCTTCTTCTTCTCCAATTATGTGGGAGCAGATCTGTGTGGAAAATAATCAGAATATCTCCAATGTTCTGGATGACTACATCCGCCTGCTGGTTCAGATCAAATGTTTTGTGGATAACAAGGACTCCAGGAGTCTGTATCAGATGTTTGCAAGTTCCAGGGATTACCGTGATTCTATTGATGTGGTAGACAATGGTCTGCTGAAAAAGGCTTATGTCCTGTATCTTGATATTGCGGATGAGGCCGGCGGTATTGCTACGATTGCCACTATCCTTGCAATGGAGAAGATCAGCATTAAAAATATCGGTATCATTCACAACCGTGAATTTGAGGAAGGTGTCCTCAAAATTGAATTCTACGACGGAATCTCTATGGAAAAGGGTGCCGCACTCCTTAAAAAAAGAAATTATATTGTCTACGAACGCTAAACAGATCACCCTTTGACATTCATTTCAAAAATATTTTGTCAAAAGCAGATTGCTATAAATAGCTGCAGGGAAATACAGAAATATTATAAAAACAGGCAGGAATCAAACATGGAAATAAAAAAACAGACAAACCTCAGAGGAGAACTCACTGTACCCGGAGATAAATCCATTTCTCATCGTGCAGTCATGTTCGGTTCTCTTGCACAGGGTACTACAAAGATCACACATTTTCTTGAGGGAGCTGACTGCCTCTCTACAATCTCCTGTTTCCGGAAAATGGGAATCGATATTGAAAGAAATGCTTCCGAAATCCTCGTTCATGGAAAGGGACTTCACGGACTCAGTGCTCCGTCTGAAACTCTGGATGTGGGAAACAGCGGGACTACCACAAGACTGATCTCCGGAATTCTGGCAGGACAGTCTTTTACCAGCGAATTAAACGGCGACGCTTCCATTCAGTCCCGTCCAATGAAAAGGATTATGACTCCTCTTCTGTCTATGGGCGCTGATATCGTAAGTCTGAGGGGCAATGGATGCGCACCTTTGCGTATTACAGGAAAGTCTTTGCATGCCGCTCATTATCAGTCACCGGTTGCTTCCGCACAGGTAAAATCCTGCGTGCTTCTGGCTGGTATGTATGCAGATGGGATTACCAGCGTTACTGAGCCGGTACTTTCCAGAAATCATACGGAGATCATGCTGAATTATTTCGGCGCAAATGTGACTTCCCAGGGAACAACTGCTTCTATTGAACCGGAGCCTGTGCTGAACGGACGCGAGATTAAAGTTCCCGGAGATATTTCTTCTGCTGCTTACTTTATCGCAGCAGGGCTTCTTACTCCCGGAAGTGAGATTCTTCTTAAAAATGTAGGCATTAATCCAACCAGAGACGGAATGCTTCGTGTATGCAGGGCTATGGGGGCTGATATTACTCTTCTGAATGCAAGTACAGAGGGTGAGCCTACCGCTGACCTGCTGATCCGCACAAGCAGTCTTCACGGAACCACTGTTGAGGGTGAGATCATCCCCACACTGATCGATGAAATCCCGATGATCGCTGTAATGGCAGCTTTTGCAGAGGGGACTACTGTTATCAGGGACGCACAGGAGCTGAAGGTAAAAGAATCCGACCGTATCGCAGTGGTAACAGAAGGACTGAAACGCATGGGAGCTGATATTCAGCCGACTGATGACGGAATGATCATCCATGGAGGAAAGCCACTTCATGGTGCCGAGATCAATTCTTATCTTGATCACCGTATTGCCATGTCCTTTGCTGTTGCAGGTACAATTTGTGACGGTACACTTACTATCAAAGATGGGGACTGCGTTAAAATTTCCTATCCGGAATTTTATGAAGATCTGTACTCTCTCGGAAAATAGCAACTGTCATTTATAATTATGCTGCTGTCAACATATCATTTTTTTATGTTTGTTGACAGCAGCATAATTTTTACTGTTCACCTGTAATATCCCGCAAGATGTTTTTTTATCCTGCATATCTTTTATCTTTCTGTACATACTTTTCATAACAAAGCATAATTTGCAATTCCTGTTTACGGTATCTTCATACTCTCTCAGATTGTATTTTTATAGATACTTGAGAAATTTTATCCAAAATAGCCTTTTCTTTTTCCGATAAATCGGTTATAATGTGAATCGTCAGAAGATTGTTATTATTTTAACATTATTCGATTTGTTTTACTATAGCAGGATTTCACACTCTGATGGTCTGGATTAAGATGCATTATTTATGAGGATTGCTATAAACACTGATATTATAATTTTCACGGTGAGTATACCATACAGGTATACAGCCAGAGAGGAGCTAACATTTATGAAAATCTTATTTTACGGCACAAAAAACTACGACGAAGAATTTTTCGAGAAGCTTCTTCCTTCCTATCCGGGAATTACAATTAAATTTACTGAAGCAAATATTCACGAAGAAACTGCTTCCCTTGCAAAAGGATATGAGGCAATCTGCGCTTTTGTAAACGCTGATCTGAGCACTCCTGTTATCGAAGAGCTGAATGCTCAGGGTGTAAAACTGATTCTTATGCGCTGCGCAGGATATAACAATGTAGATCTGGAAACTGCTCACAAATTCGGAATGAAGGTTCTGCGTGTTCCGGGATATTCTCCGGAAGCTGTGGCTGAGCATGCAATGGCACTTGCGCTGACAGCAAACCGCCACACACATAAAGCATACATCAAATGCCGCGAAAACAACTTCTCTTTAAGTGGTCTGATGGGACTTAATTTCTATCAGAAAACTGCCGGAATCATTGGTACCGGAAAAATTGGCCAGGCAATGGCAAAAATCTGCAAAGGTTTTGGTATGAGAGTTATCGCTTACGATCTTTTCCCGAATAAGAGCCTGGATTATCTGGAATATGTATCTCTGGATGAGCTTCTGGCAACCAGTGATCTCATCAGTCTTCACTGCCCGCTTACAGAAGAAACCAAACACATCATCAATGAAGAAACTATCGCCAAAATGAAAGATGGTGTAATTCTTGTAAACACTTCCCGCGGTGGCCTGATCAAGACAGAGGACCTGATCTCCGGAATCCGTGATCATAAGTTCTTTGCAGTAGGACTGGATGTTTATGAAGAAGAAACTGATTTCGTATTCGAGGATATGTCCGAGCGTATTCTGCAGAGCTCCATTACCCAGCGTCTGCTCTCTTTCCCGAATGTAGTGATGACTTCTCATCAGGGATTCTTTACAAAAGAAGCACTGACTAACATTGCCGAGACTACTCTCGAAAATGCAAAAGCATTTATGGATGGAAACGAACTGAAGAACGAGGTTCTTTCCTGATAATTACAGAAATATGATCAGGGGGCTGTCGCAATAATAATTCCAGCGACAGCCCCCTTGTGATTATTTTTCAGTTTTAGTTTCTGATTTCGTTGTATCTGCAGAATCTGATGTTTCAGTTTTATCCGCAGATTTTTTTGCAGAAGAATCTGAAGTTTCTGCTTTATCTGTATTTTCCGTTTTATCTGTAGTTTCTGTTGCATCTGTAGTATCTGTAATGTCAGCGGTCTCTTCCTCAGGCTCATCAATCTGTTTCATATCCTCGTCAGAAGTATCTGCATCCATTTCATTCAGCTCTTCTTCTGTCAGCGGTTCAAGATCATCCTGATAAATTTCCTTATTTGTAATATCATCTTCTGACTTCTTCCCACATCCGGCAAGACCGATGGATGCCAGAAGCATTCCTGTAATCATAAAGTATTTTATTTTTTTCATTTTAATCATCCTTTCGTCTGTTCCACATAACACAAATGGTGTTTCATTTTCAGATAATATTTATTCTGCTGTTCTCAATCTGCCTGCCAGATCTTTTATTTCCTGTATGATATCTTCTCTGTCTCTGACCGGCACTTTGTCTGTACGGTTTACATATACAGTCCCCAGACTGTCACAGCTCATCTGACGAAGCAGCATCTCTGCCGTACTTTCCGCTTTTTCTCTGGGTCCGATACTTCCTGCTGTCAGCAGAACTGCTCCTGTTTTCTTCTTAGGAACAGGTTCTTCTTTACGGATATATCTTGCGCTGAAATAGGTCTGCAGTCTGCTCATCACAGCAAGAAGCATTCCCGTAACCTCCTCAAAATATACAGGAGATGCCATAATAATATGGTCACATTCTTCAATGTACGAAAGAACCTCCTGCCATTCATCTTTGACTGCGCATCCTGCATGGTCAAAACACCATCTGCAGTCTATACACGGTCGGATATCTGCCCTGTAGGCATTAACCACCTTAAAATCCCCTCCAAGATTTTCCTGCAGAGTCCGGATCATATATGCAGTTTCACCGTTCTTTCTCGGTGAACCGTTGAATATCAATGTTTTCATCTTTATTTTTCCTCATATTCTTTCCTGAGAAGTGCTATCTCACGTACCCATCTCCTCATTATCTTTGAGTGCTTTCAGAGCATGTTTCATACGCTTTAGAGCGTGTCTGAAAAAGGCTTTCTGCAAGATGTGCGTCACAATTTGTGGGATATTTTGCCCGAATGAGGGCGCCGTAGCGGGCTACGGCAACTGAATTCGGGTGAAATATCCCGCAAAGTGGGGCGTGCAGATTGCGGGAATGATTTTTCAGACACGCTCTAGGATAACACATCTCTTTTTTCTGTCTGTAATATTTATGTAACCTTTTGTCATGGTATTATAACAAAAATACGGTTTTATGAAAAGACTTATTTCTTGACGATTCTGTGAATTCTCTATATACTTTGAATATATCCTATAGCAATTACGATTTATTTTTTGTTAATTCTGATCATCTGTTCAGATATTTTAACTGCCCGGTCTCTTTAATATTTTTTTAATACTATATCTCTAATCTATTATAAACGAAAGCGAGAACTATACATATGAGCCTACAATCCAACAAGCGAAGCCAGACGAAATCTTCTTCTGCACGCAAGAAAGACATCTACAAAAAATCAAAATACTATCAGGAAAAAAGGCAAAAATTGCTGATTGCAACAGGTATCGGTATCTTTGTTCTGGTTTTTATACTTATTCTGGCAGGTATCCGCGGATGCAGCAACTATATGAGTTCCAGACAGGCAGCAGCCAAAAAAACTGTTTCCATGAACGCTTCTAAGGACAACAGCCAGAAAGCATCCTCAGATTCTCAGAACACGGATTCTGTTTCTCTGACACTCAGTGTTGTCGGTGACTGCACTCTTGGCACAGATGAAACTTTTGATTATGATACCAGCTTAAATGCTTATTATGAAAATTACGGTGCAGATTATTTCCTGCAGAATGTAAAAGATATTTTCTCCACAGATGATCTGACTATTGCGAATTTTGAGGGAACACTCACCGATTCTGATGAACGGGAGGACAAAACATTTGCGTTTAAAGCACCCGCATCCTATGCCTCTATTCTGACAGGCGGATCTGTAGAAGCCGTAAATACCGCTAACAATCACAGTCATGATTACGGTGATCAGAGTTTCGATGATACTCTGGCAGCACTGGATGATGCAGGAATCGTTCATTTCGGATATGATGAAACTGCTGTTATGGATGTAAAGGGAATCAAAGTGGGATTAGTCGGTATCTATGAACTGTACGACCATCTTGAGCGCGAGCAGCAGTTAAAAGACAATATTGCAAAAGTAAAGGCAGACGGGGCACAGCTGATCGTAGTGATCTTCCACTGGGGTAATGAAACGGAAACCGTTCCGGACAGCAGCCAGACAACACTTGGACGCATCGCGATCGATGAAGGTGCTGATCTTGTATGCGGACATCATCCGCATGTACTTCAGGGTATTGAAACTTATAAAGGCAGGAATATTGTATACAGCCTCGGTAATTTCTGCTTCGGAGGAAACAGTTCTCCAAGCGATATGGATACCATGATCTACCAGCAGACCTTTACTATTGATGCCGATGGGGTAAAAAAAGACAACGTGACCAATATCATTCCCTGCTCCATTTCTTCTGCTGCCTATGATGGATATAATAATTATCAGCCAACTCCGGCAGAAGGTGATGAGGCAACAAGAATCCTTGGAAAAATCAATGAGCGGAGTTCCTGGATTTCTACTGCAGAAGGCAGTACTTTTACTGCAAAATATAACAGTAATAACGACTCCCAGAGCAGTTCTGCAGATACAGCTGCTTCAGATAGCGATATCGTTGATATAAACAGTTCAGCTTCAGATGACACAGACGCAGAGACATACGACGAATCCTATGATACCGATAATTCGGACGCCGAATAAATAGAGCCTTCATTCATCCAAAATCACATCAATACTTCAAAAGAGCTGAAAAATCCAATTAAGGACTTCTCAGCTCTTTTTTATATTTTTACTATGCTTTTATCAGGCAGATAAAAGCATCCTCTTCGCTACTTGCTCATAACCAGATAATTGATTGATATAATTATTTGGGTGACATTATATGATAATCATAGCATCTCCAAAAGAGAAAAATCTGTACTTTTCCTGCACTGCAGTCTCATAGGCATGCATGATATTCTCCTTGCCTGCCAGCGCAGACACCAACATCACAAGTGTGGATTCCGGCAGGTGGAAGTTTGTGATCAGGGCATCGATCATTTTGAAATGATAGCCCGGATAGATAAAGATTTCTGTCCATCCGCTTCCGGATTTCAGAATTCCATCTTCTCCTGTTGCAGATTCCAGTGTTCTGCAGCTTGTGGTTCCTACTGCTATTACACGTTTACCTGCCTTCTTTGTGTCATTGATCAGCTTTGCCTGATCCTCCTCTACTATGTAGAATTCGGAATGCATATGGTGGCTTTCCACGTCATCTACTTTGACAGGGCGGAAAGTTCCGAGACCTACATGAAGAGTCACATGAGCGATATTGACGCCTTTTTCCTTTACTTTTTCAAGAAGCTCTTTAGTAAAGTGCAATCCTGCTGTCGGTGCTGCTGCGGAGCCTTCGTTCTTTGCATAAACTGTCTGATAACGGTTCTTATCTTTCAGTTTATGTGTAATATAAGGTGGCAGAGGCATTTCGCCAAGCTGATCCAGGATTTCCTCAAAGATTCCTTCATAATGGAACTGGATCAGACGGTTTCCCTCGTCCACCACATCAATGATCTCACCTTTTAAAATACCATTTCCAAATGTGATCTTAGCACCCGGGCGTGCCTTCTTTCCGGGTTTTACCAGACACTCCCAGATATCATTCTCTCTTCGCTTCAGAAGCAGGATTTCGATTAGTGCTCCTGTCTCTTCTTTATGTCCGTATAACCGGGCAGGGATTACCTTTGTATCGTTGATGACCAGGCAGTCTCCCTCTTCCATATAATCCAGAACATCTGTGAAATGGCGATGCTCAATGCTGCCATCTTTTAAAGACAGATGCATCAGTCTAGATGAACTTCTGTCCTCCAGAGGATCCTGAGCGATCAGTTCCTGAGGAAGGTCATAATAAAAATCTGATGTTTTCATTTTATCTGCTCCTCTTCTTCCTTCCACTGTTTCCTTAACTGGCGCACATAGTTCCATTCTTTGTTTGTCAGATCAGCTTTCTTAAGAAGATCCGGGCGTCTTTTTGCCGTACGGTAAATTGACTGCTCTCTGCGCCACTTTTCTATGTTTGCATGATGACCGGACATAAGAACCTCCGGTACCTTTTTGCCATGCCACTCTTCCGGACGGCTGTACTGCGGATACTCCAGAAGGTTTCCTGCAAAGGATTCTGTCTCACCGGACTCCTGATTGTTCAGTACACCCGGAACCATTCTTGAAATGGAATCCATCATGACCATTGCAGGAAGTTCGCCGCCTGTAAGCACGTAATCTCCGATAGATACGTAATCTGTGACGATTTCCTCCAGAACACGCTCATCAATTCCCTCATAGTGTCCACAAAGGAATACCAGATCCTCTTCCTGCGCCATTTCTCTGGCCATAGCCTGGTTAAATACCTGCCCCTGAGGAGTCAGATATACAACTCTTGGCTTTTTTGCCGTACGGTTTGCAATCGCCTCATAAGCAAGGTAAACCGGTTCGGCCTGCATCAGCATTCCGGCACCGCCGCCATAGGTATAATCATCCACTTTCTGGTGCTTATTGAATGCATAATCACGAATGTTCACTGCCTCCAGTGTGAGGAGACCTTTTGTGATCGCACGTCCGGTAATGCTGGTATTCATGCCATTTTCAATCATCTCCGGAAACAGGGTTAAAACATGAAAATTCATTTATATTAATCCTTTCATCAGATGAATGGTCATTACATTCTTCTCCACATCCACATCAAGGATACATTCCCTGATAGCAGGGAGCAGAATTTCTTCGCCTTTGGCATCCTCTACTACATAGACATCATTAGCGCCTGTTTCCATTACATCTTTCAGAGTTCCAAATTTGCTTCCGTCTTCGAGAACTACATCCATACCGATCAGGTCTGCAATGTAATATTCATCTTCTTCCAGCTCCTGCGCTTCTTCTCTCGGGATCCAGAGTTCTCTTTTTTTATACATCTCTATATCATTAATATTATCAATTCCCCTGAATTTCAGGATTACAAGGTTCTTGAAATACTTAACATTCTCTATTTCAAGCTTTCTTTTCTCTCTGCCTGTGTCAAGCAGAACATATTCCAGATCCAGAAATCTGTCTGCATCTGTGGTAGGATATACTTTTACTTCCCCGCGTATTCCGTGTGTCGTAGTGATCACACCAACTTTTAATAAATCTTCCATCTGCTGACTCCTATAATTTTCATATCATACGTCATTTGCATTCTGCTTTTATGCCTGCTCACAGCGAATGCTGATCCATATTCCAAATCCGCTTAAACCCAAATCAGGAGCCATGGGATGTTCCACAGCTCCTGACCCTTATTTTCATTGCAGAATATCTACAATCACTTTTTTGCTGCTTTTTGAAGAAGCTGCTTTTACCACAGTTCGGATCGCTTTCGCAATTCTTCCCTGCCGTCCGATAACCTTGCCCATGTCAGCAGGTCCGACTTTCAGTTCAACGATGATCGCGTCTTCCTTTTCTGTCTCAGTAACAACTACTTCATCCGGATTTTCAACAAGAGATTTTGCAATTACTTCCACTAATTCTTTCATTACATACCTCCCTGACCCGTCCCCTACGGACGCTGCAGAAATACCTTATCCTGGTATATCTGAATTATTTTTCAATTCCGGCATCTTTGAGGATTTTTGCTACAACATCTGTAGGCTGAGCTCCTGCTGCAAGCCATTTTTTAGCTGCTTCTTCATCAACTGTTACAGCGCTTGGCTCAAGGTTTGGATCGTATGTTCCGATTTCTTCGATACATCTTCCATCACGTTTGCAACGAGAATCTGCAACTACGATTCTATAAAAAGGTGCTTTCTTCTGTCCCATTCTTCTTAATCTGATTTTAACTGCCATTGTTTCTTTTCCTCCATTAAATAAAATATATTGTTTTCTTATGTTATATTACTGTTCAGCTATGAAACAGTAACTTTTATGTCAAAGCGTTATCCGCTTCGCTAACTTCTCAATTACAGTCCGAACGGAAGTTTAAATCCACCACTGCGCTTACCGGCTTTTCCGCCCATAAGACCAGGCATCTGTTTCATCATCTTCTTGCTCTGCTCAAACTGTTTCACCAGACGGTTTACTTCAGAGACATCTACTCCTGCACCTCTGGCAATACGGTTCTTTCTGGAAATGTTCAGGATTGACGGATTGCTTCTCTCCTGAGGTGTCATGGAAAGGATAATTGACTTGGTTCTGTCCATGGCTTTCTCATCGATCATTCCCTCAATATCCTTCATCTTACCGCCCATACCTGGAAGCATATTCAGGATACTGCCGATACCGCCCATCTTGTTCATCTGTTCCATACTGGTAAGGTAATCGTTGAAGTCAAAGTCCATTTTCTTTAACTTCTTCTGCATGTCCTGCGCCTGTTCTTTATCGATGGAAGCTTCTGCTTTCTCGATCAGGCTCATGACATCACCCATACCAAGGATTCTGGAAGCCATACGTTCCGGATAGAACTGCTCCAGATCAGAAAGTTTCTCGCCCATACCTACATACAGAATAGGCTTACCGGTTACTGCCTTGATAGAAAGGGCTGCACCGCCTCGGGTATCACCATCCATCTTGGTAAGAATGACACCGTCGATTCCTACTTTATCAGCAAATGTGCTTGCCACATTTACCGCATCCTGTCCGGTCATCGCATCTACAATGAGGATGGTTGCATCTACCTGAATGTTCGCCTTGATATCTGCAAGTTCCTGCATCATATCTTCATCAACATGAAGACGACCGGCTGTATCGATAAGTACGACATTCTGCTGATTTGCCTTCGCATGCTCTATGGCTGCTTTCGCAATATCCACAGGCTTCTGCTTATCTCCCATGGAAAATACTTCCACGCCCTGTTTCTCGCCGTTGACCTGCAACTGTGTGATAGCCGCCGGACGGTAAACATCGCAGGCTACTAAAAGAGGTTTCTTACCTTTGGATTTCAGCTTACCTGCAAGCTTCGCAACTGTGGTGGTCTTACCTGCACCCTGCAGACCTGCCATCATGAACACTGTGATTTCATTTCCCGGGCGAAGAGGCAGATCTGTTGTCTCACTTCCCATTAATTTCACAAGTTCATCATTAACAATCTTGATCACCATCTGACCCGGATTCAGACCGCTCATAACGTCCTGTCCGATTGCCTGCTCCTGTACAGATTTAGTAAACTGCTTCACAACCTTAAAGTTTACGTCTGCCTCTAACAGAGCCATCTTTACTTCCTTAAGGGCAAGCTTAACGTCCTCCTCTGTCAGGCGGCCCTTGCTTCGCAACTTCTTAAATACATTCTGCAGTTTATCTGTCAAGCTTTCAAATGCCATATGTTATAACTCCTCTAAAATCTCATTGGAAATATTTACAATTTCATCGGAATGATATTCCCGGGCAAGTACACGGATCTGCTTTACCTGTGCCCGTATATTCAGGAATTTCTCTACAAGATGAAGCTTCTGTTCATACTCTTCAAGGGTCTTGTTGCATCTCTTGATCATATCATGCACACCCTGTCTGCTGATGCCCAGATCCTCTGCTACTTCACTCAGCGAGTAATCCTCCAGCACCACGCTCTCATAAACCTGCTGCTGTCTCTCTGTCAGAAGTTCTCCATAAAAATCATATAAATAACCTTGCTCTACAAACTTCTCCATCTGTAATCACCTTGACTATATTAACCTATTTCCAATGTGCTGTCAAGCATTTTCTCTTGACGAACTAAATTTTATCTTGTTTTGTCTTGTGTTATCCTGCGTAAAATCAACACTTCTCTGATTTGCCATCCTTTTGTCTTACTCCGTCTTGTGTCGTCTTTGTCACAAAATTTGTCACAGAAATTGTCACAAAAAGGCCAGAAAAAAAGGCGCCATTACAGCACCTTTATCGTCTTTATCACCTCTTCCTGTTTTCGCTTTTTCTCCTCTGTCAGATGTGCATAAGTGTCAATTGTCACAGATGTTGATGCATGCCCCAGAATCTCACTGACAGCCTTAACATCAGCTCCGGCAGAATATGCCAATGTGGTATATGTATGTCTTGCCATGTGAGGACAAAAGTTTTCAAGCTTCTCTTTTCCATTTTCCTCTGCTTCTTCGTTGTATGATTCTATGATTCGGTTAATCAGATTTAAGAATCCAGGTTCATTCCAGACACGTCCAACAGAATTTGCAAATACAATGTCTGATACCTGTCTCCTGATGTTTCCGGAATCATCTACATAAGGAATTGACATCGTAGGACCTGCATTCCTCATTTTTTCTTTCAGAAGCATTTTTCGTACCTCATTATTCATCGGAATCGTTCTGACTGATGTTCTGCTTTTCGGAGAAGCCAACGCCATAGTAAAGCCGAAGTCTTTTTTCCGGTAACGGTTGACCGTCTTATCAATGGTAAGCATATTATTTTTAAAATCTACGTTATCCCATGTAAGCCCGGCAAGCTCTCCTATCCTTACTCCTGTATTAAATAAGAAAATAAATTCTGGATAAGCATAAGAATACTGAGGACTTGTCTTTACATAATCCATAAACAGCTTTATCTGATCTGATTCTATTGCTGTACGTTTCTTTGCTCCTGTCTGAGGTATCTGGAGATTTCTGGCCGGATTCTTCAGTATCACATCTTCATCCACTGCACATTCAAATACTGCATTTAAACAGCTTTTTAAATTCGTCATGGTAGAAGTTTTCTTTCCATCCTTAATCATTCCATTGACGATTTTCTGGCAGTCCACCTTTTCAATCTTACAGATTGGCTTCTTGCCTATTGTTTTTCTAATATATGTATTGTAATAGGATTTATAGTTGATGCAGGTTGTTGCCTTGCGCCCGCTCTTGGCAAATGTCTCAAACCAGTAATCAAAATACTGATTTAATGTCTCTTTTGCTTTCTTTGTATTGAACCTTGCCCCTTTATCAATCTTACATAATAAATCATTCTCCTGTTTACGGAGATCTGCCAGACTGGCAGTTGTAATTGTTACACGCTCTCCGTCAACCATCTTACGGAACATATATCGCTGATTCTTTTCATCGTAGTATTCGCCTACACGGAGGTTTCTACCCTTAATGTCTTTTCTCGCCATAGCAATTCCTCTCTTATATTAAGGTAGGGCAGCAGTCCGCCGCCCTTGGTTGTCTTATTTAATTTCCAGAAAGCTACACACAAATCTGAAAATTGTATACGTTTGGTCGTGATCTGCTTTCTCTAACATCTCTATGATTTTCTTTTTGTAGTCCATATCAATATCCCCTGTTTCTTAATACTCTGGCAATGAATCTATAGAAAAACTCAAGCAAACTATCATCATTTATTTTCTGCAGTATCTCAACAGTTTCTTTCTTATAATCCATCCTGCGCCTCCTCATCGTTATCCTAACAATGTTTTCATAAATACATATATTGACCGTAACCAACAAATATTGTCTATCTTTTCCAGCATCTCAATAATCTCTTTCTTGTAATCCACTTTATTCCTCCCTCAAGTAAAGGTACTCCAGTAATTTGTATACTCTGTTTAATGTCTGCTCTGTTTTAACTTTTTCCAATAAAGCAATTATTCTTTCTTTGTAGTCCATGCCTCTACCTCTTACATTTTTGTTTTCAAGTATTTAAAAAGTATCATATAAACAAATCTGAGCTTCCCAGTATTTTGTTCCTCTTCTACCATTTCAATAATCATTTTTTTGTAATCCATACCCAGCCTCACTTCATTAGTCCATTTGTAAAAGCATCTATACATTTAAGATGTCTTAAATTGTCTATCATACCAAGTTTCATAATAATAAAATATCTCTCCCAGTCTTCCTCACTCAAAGTAGAAGCTTGATCTGATACCACCATCTGAAAGAGTTTCACCAATTCAAAAGTTTGCTGCAATGATCTTCTATCTTTATTGGTCTGAACAACATCCATGATTGCCTTTCTGCAAGGAACCTGAGTTAATTTACACTTCTCCATCGTTTTCTGCCTCCTGCTCCTTTTTAATCTGGTATTCATAAGATGTTCTTACACATCCCCAAATCATATCCAAGCTTCTGATATTATCCAATTTCAAAATATAACTGATAATATCTGATTGTCTGGACAGTACCATATTATAATCATGGCACACATTCCAATTTTCTTCCCAGACTTTTGCATTTCCCTTTGCTTCCTCTAACTGCTTTTTAAGGTCTGCAATAATCTCTACAGCAAGGCCTACACTCCCCAACTCTAATTCCTGTACAGGAACACCTGATACCTCTATTGTTACTGGTTCTTCTGTTGCACTCTCTGTTTTCGCTTTGTCACTCATGCTCATTCTCCTTTTCTAATGTCTTCATGTAATCATACAGTTTTGCTGATATAAAACCGCTGATAAAGATTGTAAGAACATCCATTACTGATATCATTCTCGTCTGTTCTCCTTATTTCGTTGCATTGAGGGGAATGAGTGTGTTATAATACGCACAACCCCTCAATTTGATGAATCGTCGGGTTACCTTGCCCCTATCAGAGGACCAGTCTGGTAAGGGCTTTTTTATTAAATTGCTTCTACCTGAGACTTTCCAAAGAAACTTGCCTTATACTCAGCACCATCTCCCCGACTTCCCCAGATCAGCGAGCATCCAAATAATGCCTTGGAACCATGAACCACTTTATATCCCAGTTCTTTCCATTTGGCAAAGGTATTTGTCTCTTCGATGATTCCTGCTGCCTGCTTCGCGTTTTCAATACGCTTCGCATTGATTTCCTCAGCCTTTGCGCTTAACCATGCTCTATGAAGAGCTTCTGCGAAGTGGATGTCCTTTGTCTTGCGGTAAATTTTCCATGCTTTCAACATAATCTTTGATAAGTTGTACTTCATGTTCTTATTCCTCCTTTTATTGGGATTCCCAACAGCCCCGGCAGGCTTTAAACGTCTAGCGTTCTACTCAGTGCATCTCAATCTCTCTTATCCTGTTTCCCGGTGTTATGTCGCCGTCTTGCTTTCCCTTTCGGTACTCCCATCAACTTTCGCTGTTGTTCTGTTCCCTTGAACTGATTATATTATATAGGATATGTACATATCTATCAATTGACATTATCGCCAAATATGTACATATCTTTTTCATTAATTTTGTATATGTACATATCTTGAAATATATGCTATAATCTAAGAAAATAGGGAAAGTATGTCTTTTATTTATTCCCTTTCCCAGAAAAGAGGTTATTAATGGCTATCAGCGACAAAAGAAAAGAAAGTATGTATAACTATGCAAAAAAAAATCTTAAACGTATTCCTTTAGATGTCCAAAAAGAAAAATACGAAGAAATCAAAGCAGCTGCAGAATCTGCCGGCGAAAGCGTAAATGGTTACATTAAAAAAGCAGTCGATGAACGGATGGAACGCGATAACATATAATCACTATTATTCACGAAAGGATGTGCATTCATGGCAAAACGTCTTTATACCTATGACGATATTATGAATCTGCCTGATTTTATCCGGGTAGAATTGATTGACGGTGTAATTTGCACCGATGACTGGACAAATCTGGAGATTGACGAGGAAGTCTTTCAGAATCCACCATCTGAGGATCATCATGTTACCTATCGCCTTTCCATCGTAAAAAAATAAAACAATACCTGATATTTACTATTCCATTTGCATAGGAGGATTCTATGAGCCTTTTTAATAAAATTAAAAGTGTTTTCAATTCATCATCCGACGATGTTCCTGATGCTCAAACCATCTATTTCAAAAATGGAGAGATGTACAAAGTATATCCCACCGATAAAGAAAGTTGGTACGATGCCAGATATCTGGTTTCAGATGGAGTAAAATATGATCTGGAGAATCTGGATGATTTAAAGCGCATTCCTGTACCAAAATTCCCGGCACATCAAAATATAATGGAGGGATATGGCGTTACTGGAAATTTAGATTATGTTTTAAGAATGAAAGCTGGAAGCTTTTATAATCGCAAAGATAAAATAATGTGTTCTGCCTGTTTATGGAAATGCACCGAATTAATGCTCGCCCATCCTTTGTCTTGGGAGGAAAGTCATTTTTACCGGATAGTACAATGGCACGTAGAAATGGGAATGTTTGACGAAGCTGACAAGGCTGAGAAATATATATATTCCGTACTTGATTATGATGCAAACTATCAGCAATTGATCAATCACATAAAAGATAATCCTGAATACATAAAACAGCAGGAGGCATTTCATAAGAAAAATTTGATGCGTAAAGAATACTATCATATTTTTTATGAATTACCTGAACTGGCTCCCAAATCTTTTAGTGCTTATAGCAGAATGAAAAATGCTCAAACAAAAAATTTTCTCAAACTTAAAGATCAAGCAATAAAACATGGGATTTCGATAAGCTAGAACTGAATACAGTATATTTATCCAGGCAGCCAGTAGAGCGGCTGTGGTTCCCCTGATCCTGAGCCTTGACAGGAGGGGATGCTTATGAGCGATTACGAGATATTTATGATAATCCTGACAACAGCCAGCTTAATTGTATCTATCCTTACATACACACATAAGAAATAGCCGCCCTGCTCTCTGGTAAAGAATAGGCGGCTACGTCTTAAACATATATCTTGCCAGGACGGGGAACCTTGACTTCCCTTACTGGCTGTCTTGATAAGTATATTATATGCCAGCTTCAGGAATTTGTCAATTTACTATAAACTGCTGCCTTATTCATTCTTCAATATGTTCATCAGTTTTATTTTTCTTTTTTAACGCTTCTTTTCCCCTCCAAACATGTCCCGTTACCTCGTAGACTTTTCGTGGTGATACGATGTATGTGATTCGGCTACCACCGGAAAGGCTTTTAGCTGGCTTGTTGTTCTGAATAGCTACGCCAACTGGGAGCCATCCATACACAATTCCTGCTCTAACAGATGAAACAGGGATTCCTGTCATTTTGCTTACATCTTCTACGGTTATTCTTTCATTTGAGAACTCCGGCATCTGCGGTATTCCTGAGATGATTCTCGCCACTTCTGCGGCGAATTTATGTATTTCTGCGTTTTCTTTGATGTAGTCGTCAACTGCACTCATATTTTGCCTCTCCTTTCTATACTGCTTCTAAATACGCCAGGTCTTTCACCGTCTCAAGACGTTCCTTGCAGTCTTTATATATTTCCTTATAGTGTTTCCCTTTCATGATTCCCATATCAATTTCATGCAAGATAATATTCTCCATTAAAGACAGATTATTTAACTGCATCACCGTAGCTTCATCTCTTTTACTAATTCCAGCCATTTTATTTGCAAGTCTGGTATAAGTCGCATAAAGCATTTCCGCATGATCGCTCCCCTGCTCTTGTGCATAGGATACAAGCTTCTGAATAGCATCGGTTTCTACTTTTCTGGTAAACTTACCTGCTTTCCGGGTTTCAATCCATCTTTGGGTTGATTTCTCACGAATGAAGTTTTCCATCTGCTTAAACGCTCGAATATATTGCAATTTCCATTCAAGGGCATTCTTTCCGGTAAATCCCATTACCAAGAGCGAAAAACCGTCACGGTTCATCAGGTACATTTTATGATACTGTCCATCATCTGCCTTTCTTTTGCTGACAACAAACATCTTTGAGGGCTCCTCAAAATTGAGGAGCGATTTCTGCAAATTATCAATAGCACGTAATACATTATCATGCCGCATTTCAAATTTCTCCGCTACCTGTAAACTATCACATACTGCCTGTTCATTTTTAAGATATACTAAATCGTCTATAACAACGCTCCTTTCCGCTCTGCAATTATTTTTCCGAGCTATATAAGCCAATACTTCAAGTTTTTTCAAGTTCTATCTTGGAAATAACTGTACTGTTATGGGGCTACATATAAAAAATCTCAACATTTCTCAACAACCATGAGTAAATATGTTATTGCTTTTGGACTGTATATGGCAGAGACTCCACCTTTTTCCACCATAATGCTGATTCTTCACGCTTTCCTCACGCTTCGTTATCCATTCGCATGTATTATATACAGCCCCGTATCCTTGCAGTACTGTAATATTTCCACCTAATTTTCCATTCTATTGCTAAAATGGATATCTTCCACATGCCTGCAGTGCAGATCTGAATAATGCCAGTGTTTTTCGTTTGTATCCATAAACATCTGCATGGCATTTGTAATTCTGATCAATCCCTTTTCTGGCAAGGACCTGAAATGCCACGCCCTTGGATATACTGTAGAAGAGATCATCCTCAACCATAGGATTGCATTCATGCGCACATTGTAACAGCAGAAGCTTGTCCGGCAGTTCCAGATCCAGACAATACTGTTTCAGCTGTTTTTCCTCTCCCTTTTTAAATCCATAATCTGCATAAGTTGCTTCTCTGGTTCGCATATTTTCTTCCTTTCTTTGCTCCGCTTTAAGTTGTTCCCGTGTCCCATTTTTCTTTATGCTAACTCAAATGGATTCTTCCCATTCCGGTTTCTTCTCATTTCAGCTTCACTAATGATGATGTCTAACAGTTTTCTGCCAGACGCATTGACTGTAACATTGTAAGTATTTCCGTCTCCCTGTCCTTTCCCAGACTCTTCCCGAACAATCTGACGCAACAGACTTTCCGGTGCTTCCAAGTTGTTACCTTTCTTCTGGTCGCCTAATACCGCAAGGAATTCTGATCTTGGCGGAATAACTGCACCACTGGCCAGATACGGAAACGGAACTGAGTTTACTCTTGGAAGGCTCATGGAATAATTTCCCCATCGGCGTCCGCCATTAGGAAGCTGTACATTATATGAAAACGTAAAGCCTCTTTCAATTCCCGAGATTGCACTGTTTATGTTATTAATCATACCGTTTACTTTAGATATAATATTATTCAATGTAGTACCGATTCTATCTGCCGCCCTGGATATTGCTCCGGAAAGACCGCTTTCCATTCTGGATCCATAGCTTTCTACTTTGCCAACTAAGGAAGAAAGACTTTTGTCAATCGAGCCTGACATACCTCCAACCGTCCTATTGATTTCGTCACCGGCGTTTTTCCATTTTTTTGTCATGATGTTATACTGACTCTGGAACTGACTCTTAACACCTTTGGTCATCTCACCAAGGCTTAAGTTGGCCTGTATCTTCATGGCTCGTACATTCGTTTTCACTTCTTTTGCAGAATTTCCCCAGTTAAGCACCGTAGAATCATTTACTCCTGCAAAATTTTCTTCTGTACTGGACTTAATTCCGGCTGCAGCCTCTTCCACATCTGTCTGAGCGGTCTTTATTGACGAGGAAATCTTCTCCTGTGCTCCGACAATATTGGTATCTACTGCTGTAGTAACCGCTGTAGTTGCTGCCGGGAACTCCGCCCCTAATGCTGCATTCAGCTCATCCAGTGGTACGCCTGCATTCTTCAAAGCAGTGTAAACCATGTTTAAAGCATCCTGCGCACTCTTGGCACTTCCGCCAGTGTCCTGAAGCTGACTTCTGACTCCCTGATAGGTTCCACTAAATTCGTTCCCTTTCAGGCTTAATGTATAAAGAGTGTCCGATAAAACACTAATTGCTTCTTTCGCGCTCAGCGAAGAGAGATCAATCTGTCCTGCACTTTCAGAGAATCCCTGTCCCAATGCCAGCACTTTATTGGTCATATCTTCTACGAAGGTACCTGTTACGCCTGCCTGAGCACCATATTGTTCAAGTATTGCTTTCGCCTGCTCAGCAGATATGCCATATTCTGCCAACTTATGGATAAAGCTGTCATACATTTCAGCATTGGATTTTCCCGCACTTTCATCGGCTTCAATCAGCTTCCAGAGATCTTCTGCCTGCTTTTGGGTTATTACATTCGAGGAACTCATTGCCCCAGCATAATCATGCAGATATCCACCCGCCTGTGTCAGAACACCGTTTCCACCCTGCAAGGTTTCTATAAATCCTGCCAGCTTTTCTGTTCCTACAATTGCCGCCGTAGCTACCGCCGCGATCAATCCTGCCGTTCCTACCAATGGGGCAAGAGATGAAGCAAGGGAAGTAAATCCACCCGCTGCCGCACTGGCGGCTTTTCCCAGTACAGATGTCAGGCTTCCGGAAAGAGCCGCTACTGCTTCAGATCCGATTATCTTCTTTCCTATTGCTCCAATCAGCAACTTTACCAGACTGCCAATCCCTGTTATATCCGCAATCTTTACAGCAATAAATGCTTTTCCGAGAAAAGCTGCTATTTTACCGGCTGTGCCACCTTCTTCCAACCCATCAAACAGACCTCCAATCGTTGTTTTGATTGCTTCAATGACCTGCCACAGATGTTTGCTCCAATCAATCTGGCTTAAGAATGTCCCTATTCCTTTCCCTACTTCTTCCCAATTTGTTTTTTGAGCCAGTCCAACCAAAGAAGTACATAAATTGTTCAGGAATATTTCCAGTTTCTGTCCATTGCCTTTCCAATCAAATTTTGATACAAAAGTATTGATTCCGCCCGCAATATTATCAACCATCTGTTTCCAGTTGAAATTGACAGCAAAATTGTAAAGAGTTGTAAACGCACCGTTAAGTCCAGTAGCAAGTGTATCTCCTATCTCTGAAAATGAAACAGTCGAAAAAACACCGTTCAGTGCATCCGCAACCGCCTTTCCAATATCAGCATAAGGAAGATTATGAACAAATCCGCTGAATATCTTCCAGGAAATCATGAACATGTTGCCAAGCAGCTGTCCAAGATTATTCCAGTTTACCTCATGAACCAGACCGGTAATACCTTCTGCAAATTTCTTTCCAAGATTCTTCCAATTTATTCCTGTAATCAGAAGATTCATAGTATTCACAAGAGTATTAATCCCAGCCCCTACAGTACGTCCTAACAAATCCCAATCAATATGATCAACCAGGCTATTAAATGTTCTTGTAAAAGCATCACAGAATTTTGTAATCTTGGGTCCAACATTGTTCCAGTTAATCACATCATAAATTTTCTGCAGGCCTTTATTAATGCCACTGGCAATATAAGCCCCCAACCCTTCCCAGTCCTCTTTTTTGATGAGCTTTCGGATCTTATCAGCAATTCCCTTTATAGAACTCGTGATAGGAACTTCTTCAAACATATCACCGGCAGATGGGTCAGTGTATTTGTTCCCGCCGATTGTTCCTGCACTGTTTACGCCATCATCATATCTATTAAGTTCATCAATCGGGCTAAGATATCCTTTTACTTCCTTTGTGGCTTTCTTGGCACTATCCGCTGTTTTATCCAAGCTGGCAGCATAGTCTTCCTGAACGCCTATTGCTTTTGTAAAAGTTTTTTGCCCGGTTAATGCTGCAATCAGCATACCTACGCGGGTAACCGCATCTGACATAAGATTAATAAACTTGACAAGAATCGGTGCGACTGTTGTCAATATTGGTGCGAATGCTGTTGCAAAAGAATTTTTTAATCTTGTCATACTGGACATCAATGAAGACATTGCTGTGTTTGCGGTATTAGAATACTCAGCAAGATTCTGAATTCCCGTCTTTACTCCATCACCAACAGCATTTATAGCCTGGGACATGCCCGAAAACAATAGTGATATTCCCAACACCTCATCCAGACCTGCCTTAGAACATTTTGCCTGCTTATCGAAATTAAACATAGATTCCACTGCTTTTTTCATAGCAGAGACCATACTTTTTACAGCCGATCCTACGCTCTTTAAAGCAGAGCCAATGTTCTTCATGACTACACCTACACGTGCAGCAGCTTTCTGTAGATTCTGCATTACCAGAACAAGCTTGTTATTCTTTTCCTGATATTCCTCTACTTTTTTCTTCAGATTATTATATGAAGAATATAGCCTTCCGTTTATACGTTCCAGTTTCTGTGATTCCTCATCGTACTTCTGCAATGTATTTTTATAGGCATCTGTCGATTTAGGATCTATGTACGCACTGCCGGATACCTGCATCTCCTTCTGTTTGTTCTGCAGTCTCTCCATGTCTGCCCATATTTCATCCAACTGCTTATCTAGTTCTTTAACAGGCCCAGAATCAACTGGAAATCCCATATCAATCCATTCACGCTGTTTAGATTCTATTTTTTCAAAGTCTGTCTCAAGAGCCTTGATCTGATCCGAAATCAGCTTGTATCCTTCTGTTTCTATTTTGCTTTTACCCAGCTCATCCAGTTTAGATTTTAATTCAGCAACTTTTCTTTCCTGCTTTTCATAGCTTTGATAAAGGCTGTTAACTGTTGCAATCTGCCTTTGAAATGAATTTTTTGCTGTTTCTCCCATTTTTGATACCTGAGCAGTAATTCTTGTCATTCCTGCCTTGATCGTATTTAATCCTTTGGAAAGACCTTCTGTCTGAATCCTGGTATCAATGATGATTGAGCCATCAGCTGCCATATTATCTACCTCCCAACTATTTGAGGTCAGGGTACCAGTTCCCAATTACCAGTACCGAGTTATAAATTAGGGCTATCCTGTTTCCAGAACAGCCCGCATTTTCTTATTTTGCTTCGTCTTTTTTCGTGTATTTAGCAATATATTTGTCAATCCGTTCCTGCTGCTTCTTTTCTCTTTCGGCTAATTCCTTTTCAATGATTCCGCCAATTACAGTGATAATCTGTTCGGCAAATGTCTGTCCATCTTCCAGAATTGTAAACGGATGAGTAATTTCAAAGAAGTTCTCCGATACAGGAGCACCAAACAGGAAATCTATCTTTTCCCCAGCTTCTTTCTCCAGCTCAGGAAGAATCTCTTCCAGATCCTCCCCTTTTATTTTGTCACCTACACTTGCGAAAAACGCTGCTGTCTCTTTATATCTGTTTAAGATTCCAACATCTGTAGGAATAAACCGGAATACTCCCAGCTCATTTCCATCCTGATCTACAATCTCATAGTTCTTAGCACCTGTATTAAATGTTATCTTCTCTGCCATTACTTATCGCCCTCTCCCTCATATTTTTGAAGTTCTTTTTCAAGTTTCCGAAGTTCTTTGTAATCCTGTCCAATTTTTCTGCATTGTTCTACCATTACTCCAATCATTGTAGGCCACATCCCGGATGATTTATCCAGATCATCAAGAGCCCGTCTGGCAGAAGCATTTATTGCCGCCTGAAGTTTGTCCTGTTCATATTTTCTACTTTTCTTCATTCTGATACGTCTCATTGTCTTTCCCCCTTACCGCATCATAAATAGCTGCTAATTCCATGACTGCAATCAACATCAACATGCTAAGTAAAATCACATACATCATCTCCTGTCCTATCGTGATACATATATTATCTCACATTTTGTGAGAACAGCTCTCTACCACTTTTGGGCGTTTTTGTTATTTCGACTGTTCATCGACAGTTCAAAGGCAACTGGCCTTTCGCAAAGATCACAATTCAATCTGATATTCTCGCCTGTTCCTCGCCTGTTCGAACACTCCGAGTTCTCGCCGCTTTAATTCCATTTCTCACGGCTTTATGCGGCTTTCCTGCGGTTTCATTATCAATAACAGGAATCCTCAAAATAGCGGATACCCCTTTTTATAACTTTTCACCGCTTCCTCACCGCTTCAATCAGAACAATACTGAAAAATCAGTAATAACACCTGACCGCAAATGACCGTATTTCTCATAATAGGCTTTTTATTGAACCGTAGGTTCGGCAGCAGGATTTTTATTAAATACCCATATAAGCTTTCTACTGTTTTATCGGCTCATTTAGCCTTTTTCTTCCTTTACCCTTACAACTTTACCTTAGTTACATTGCAATTGTTTTTTACTCCGTTTTATTCCTGTACTCCTTTATTTTCAGATACATTACGTCTCATCCGTTCTCCCATCTGCTGACGCTGTTCCTCTGTATACTGTTTCGGAGGAGAAATCCGGATCCAAGCTACCGGAACATGAGCACAAATACTTCCGTCCTCATTATCAGCAATGATCTGGCAATCATCAGGATGTTTCTCTGCCAGCTTGCGGATTACAGATTTATACCGGCCCTGAGAGAATGTCAATGTTGCTTTGGTACCATTAGTCATAAATTCAATTGCATTTTCATTACATCCATTCATAAAAATCTCCTTTTTGTTTTGTTCGTCTGTTGTTTAATTTCTCTCTGTTCGCTCTTTGTTCGGTTACACTTAAAAGGTCATTTCTCGGAGTTCGCTCGGAGTTCAATAACATCTGAGATGTATTTTTCTCGAAGTTCGTTCGAAGTTCATTCTGGAATCATGTACCAGACTTTTAAGAACTCCGAAATCTCCGAATACTCTCCCGCATATATCGTGTCATTAAATTCTTTTCGTGCACGTATCGCGTTACAAAATTTATTCGCGCGCGTTATCGTGTCAACAAATTCTGAATACCAGCAACTGAATCTGTTCTGCGATGGTCATCGGTTTATAGGAACCTGTCTTTCGAATTGTTGGAAGAACTTCATCCATAACCCACGCTTCGAATTTCTCTGCCGATGGAAGTTTCGATTTCATAATCAATCGGTACAAATCTCCCTCATTTATGTACAACATCAGCTGAACACCGCTAGATGTAGGGGTGTCGTGTTTTACGACTCCCTTGCAATGCCTTGATACGGCATCTCTGGGATTGTTATATCCAAGAGCTTTTGCAACATCAGTTCCAACAAAATACGGTTTCCCGTCAATTTCTATTGTTCGAATTTCTCCGAACTCCCCTGAATTAAAAATCTGTAATTCGTTCATCCAGTTATATACCGAAAAATATTAAGTTTTCTTAAGTTCTGCGCTCTTATATCCGCAAAATATAAGGTTTTTTTAGGTTTTACCTATACATACAAAAATGTTAGCTTTTGTTAGGTTCCATGATCTATACAGAAAAATATATGAGGTTTTCTGAAGTTTTCATAGAAAACATTCTCCTATATGAGCCAAAATACTAAGTTTTATTAGGCAGTCAAAGTACTAAAAAATACTAAACATTTCGACTATATATACAGAAATGCAACTATTTGCAGCCCTATTTATCAGCTATGTATAATCAGGTTCCACGTTTTTCCAAGATGTATTCCCTATACAGAGAAACAGACGGTTTTGTCATGTTCTCTGCATAAGAAAAACAAGTTTCATCAAGGTTTTCAGCTATATATACAAAAACCTTAGCATTTCTTAGCAACCTGATTCAACTTTACCAGCATCCCACTGATGATTGTTATATAGGCAAAATGTTAAGTTTTGTTAAGTTCTTCCCATATAGACTGATATGTGGGGTTTTGTCAGGTTCTGCCAGTATCATCCACTACAGATCTACTGATTTCACCAGCAAATCAAATTCATGAAGTGCTTTCCGCTTATAACCATAAAAATCATTTTCAGTGCATGGAAGTTCACATGAATTGCTATTTTTGAATATCTGGCGATATCCCACGCTTTCTGTAAAACTCTTTGCCAGATGCGAGGCAAGAAAGTCATTTGCTCTGTTGCATGCTTCAATCATTAAAGAATAATACTGTTTATCTTTTACCATTTCTTTGAGTTCTGCTGCCCGTCCCGGCGTAATCCCATAATCTTTCAATTTCATTTTTCTGATGCTCATTGGTATAGAGTCCTCCTGTCCTGTTTGTGGTATAATAGCTTACAGAAAGACTCACCCCTTTTATACGGTCCTGCGTCAGTTACTTTGACTGATACAGGACTTTTGCTTTGCGCTCCAGATCTGACGCAACATTGCACAAGATATCCCGGCACAACTGGCAATTATATTGCGATTCTATTTTGTGAAGATCATCTACCAGCTTTGACCAGTATGTATCATCCTGCGGATTCCTTGGCGGATAGTGTTCCCTGTATGCCCGCCATGCAGCAGTGAATATGTCATAAATCGGCTTTAATTCCTTTGTGTTATCCACTTTACTCCTCCGGCATGATATACGCTTTTTCTCCTGCTGCATACTTTTGAAACATATCATTCAACACTTCTTTCGCGCGTTCTGGACTTGCATATTCCGCAATACCAAAATCACCCTCACAAATACGGTTCTTACTTACATAACTGATATACGTCATTTTGAAATTTAAAACTCGTGTTTTATCCTGTGTCATAATTTTCATAATTATTGTCCTTTTTGGCGGATTACCGCCTATAATTATCGTTTCCCCTATGATTAAGTTACTCCTCTGTATATTTCACTAATTCAGCTCCAAACAAAACTGAATCAACATATATTTTTACAACGTTTCCTGCTTTATTTACAAGCTTCATAGTTACATTCAGCCCCCTTGAATCTAATTTCACTTCATCTACTGTAAATCCTTTCAAACTTTCTAAATCAGCTACTGAATATACCGACTGTTTCTTTAATTTTTTTGACATATATTTTTCCCTTTCCGGCGGTAAGCCGCCTATAAAATCCATTACAAAACCAAACTACAGACTACAACTACAATCATTCCAAAGAGTTTAAAGTTTTCTTTATATACCCATACATTCCTATATTATTATCTTTTATATATTTCTTTTTATAGAATGTAGTAATTGTAGTTATTGTAGAAAAGCCTATAAATACTGAATTTGCCTTGACTACATTCTAACTACAAAGTTGACTACATTCTTTCTGAATCGCCTAATCGAACGGTATCTCCATTTGTTCTTGTTCAGGAACTGGCACAAAATCAGAAGCATTTGTAGTTTCTTCCTGTTCAGTTTGTAGTAACATCTTCTGAAATCCTCTCTGACTTCCATACTTAGGAAATTTACGTGGAGTTTTCATTCTTTGCCACCCTGGTACTTTTGCAATAATATTGTTTATTTCCGATGTCTGATAACTTTTTGGTGCAATGTTTTCTTCCAATGCATCAAACCATATTTCCCGCGCACACACCTGAGTTTTTCCCTCCAAATATTCCAAAATAATTCCACGTTTACCATCATCTGCCATATTCTGCTCTTGAAGTTCCTTGGCCTGCTGCACACATGATTCTGGAAGTATCAACTCTGGCTTTTCATTCTTCCAAATATATACAGCTTCAGCCCAGGCCTGTTTTATATCGTCCATAACTTCTGATTCAAAAAGACTCTTAGATGGTTTTGTAATGCCTGTATGAATAATAAGAAAACGCCTGTTTCCTGTCTCATCCTGCAAGAAATCGTCCTTATTGGTTGTTCCAGAGAATACACATTGTCTGTAAAATGTATCGGCCCTACGCTCATAAGGAATTCTGTATTTATCTTGTGTAGCGGTTAAAAATCGTTTTACACTCTCCACACCGCCCGCCGTCCGCGCCAACGATTTAAGCTCTGCAAGCTCAATAATCCATGATCCGGTAAGAGACTGCACCGCTTTGTCTGAATCTAAGCTATCCAACGAATCATTGAACCATGAATCATCCAATGCCATTAGTTTTAGAAATGTGCTCTTGCCAATACCTTGTGAGCCTTGTAAAATCATCGTATAATCAAATTTATGTCCTGGTTGATAAATTCTGGATATCGCTCCCAGCATCCAAAGTCGCATGACCTGATATGTATAGTCCGAATCATTAGCACCAAGATATGACGGCAATAATGCTCGTATATGCTCATTTCCATCCCAGATAAAGGAATCTAGCAATTCTCTTACCGGATGGAACTTATTACGCATGGAAATATTTTTCAATGCATCGGCAAAGTCCTGTCTGCTTTTAAGCCCATAATCAGCTTGTATAAGAGAAAATAATGCAGAATCATCATGACTGCCCCATGCTCTGCAATTATTCTCATTTTCCCATGGTACACTGCCATACAAATAGAGTTGTTGTGCAAATTCATTAAACCGTATTTTCCCAGAAAAGCGGTTATCTTTATCCATGACGACTTCAAAATTATGTACCAGCTGTTTTACACTTTTTACATTTCCATTTTCATCATAATTACAATCAAGAAGTCTAAAAACTAATGCCTGACCGCCCGTCACTTCATCTTTGTTTTTTTGTGTTACAGTTTGTTTTCTGCCTGCATCCTGTTTTTGATTCTGCTGAACATCTGTATAAATTTCCTCTGTATCATCAACCGTTTTAATTAAATTTTCGAATTCTTCAACGGTATGCCCTGCTTCGAAGTAATCCGTAATATCTGCTTTTGTCACATCCGGCATTGGTACAATTACTTTGATGCTCCTAGTTATTCCCTTTAAATCTTTCATAACGTTAGATGCCAGTTTTTTCCCCGGCTCATCATTATCCGCCAGAACAATTACATTCGCATTTTGAAAAAGAATAGAAGCATCTGGCTTCCAATCTCCTGAACCGCCACAAGTAAATACTGTATATCCCTTTTTCATCAGAGTATTTACATCTTTTTCGCCCTCCACATAAAAAATTATTTCCTGACGATCTATTGCTTCCTGAATTTTGAAAACTGAGCTACCATAAATAGCCGGAATATCTTTTGCTTTTTTCCCTTGCAAACCAAGAATAAAACAATCGCTATTAAACATTCCGTAAATTAGTTTCTTTTTCCCTGCTTTATCCTGCAATCGGACCTTAGTATAGGCATAAACTGCTTTTCCACTTTGGTCAATCAAGAAGTAATCATAATGCTCTATATATTTAGCATTAAATTTTCGTTCCAAATATGCTATCCAAGCTTCTTTGACAGTGTTTTCCCATACTGGAGAGTCCTTAATATTGAAAGCGGTTTTAAGTTCTGCTATCGCTTCTTTAAGTGTGTAACCTCTCACATGGATCATTAAATCAAAAATATCTCCGTCAACATTTCTTCCGAAATCATGGAATCGGTTGTCCTTATATAACTGAATACTTGCAGTTCTTTCACCTGGAAACTTACGTTTTCCATATTCTTCTTCCAAACCCAAGTAATCCGCTACAGCTCTGATAGATACCAGATCTTTTATCTCTTGGAGATTGCTCAACATTCATCACTCTCCAATTCTTTTAATAAGTCCTTTGCACTTTCCAGAGCTCTCAATGTATTTCCACCTCTATTCTCTAAAGTACGAATAAATTTTCGGATTTCCATTGTATCTCCTGCTGCCGGAAGATAATATCCTCCAGGCGGAGTGGTGCTCGACAAGATTACTTTTCCTGATCTGCGCTCCATCTCAATCTGTTTCTGAAGCATTCGAACACTGGATAAATGACACTTCACTACAAGATACCCCGGACTCAGTGCGTTTTCTTTGCCCGGCAGCAGATTTTCATATACTCCCATAGAATCATCACCTTACTCAGAAATCTCATCCAGATACTTTTTTACCTTATTTACATTCCACAAAACACGTTTTCCCACTTTAATTTTAGCTCCCGCTGCCATGCCAATTACTGTCGCTGTTCTTCTTCCTGCGCCAACTAACTCTTGTAGACCAGTAGAATCTACTGCTAGTGGATCTTCAAAATAGGATTCCTTATTTGTTTTGTTCATCGTTTTTCTCATAAACTTCTCTCCTTTTTATTTTTATCACGTGTACAGGTTGAACCATGTACACGTTTGTGTTATGATTATTATATAGTAATCGTTTGTGTATTTCAACACATTTGATTGCATTTTATTTAAATGTCTCAAATATTATCTTTTTTGTAATAAAGGAGTGCGTATATTATGATTAGTCGCAAAAACGAGCATATTGAATCTCTCAAACAACAATTTCTCGATTATGAGTCTACTTTTAGCTATTTACCAGAAGAAACAGGAAAAAAATTAATCGAACTAAGAGAAAAAAATGAATTTACTCAAAATGAAGTAGCAGATATTATTGGTATTGCACGAAATACCTTAAGTAATTACGAAAAAGGCAAACGATCCCTAGATATTATTACTTTACGCAAATTATGCAAACTATACAATGTATCCTCGGATTATCTACTTGGTGCTAAAAGTACCTCTGCAAGTAATTATGATTTTCAATCAAATGATGCTTTACGTTGCGTTGGCCTTTCTGAAAATCTAGTAAATGCATTGTCCGGAACACCTGATTTTGCATATTTACTTAACAATATTTATAGCCATAAGGATTTTCAAAAACTTGCCTCGTTGACATTCGAATCCAGATATACCCAATATGAAAGTATGAACAATGGATATCGTTCTTTTCTAGTTAGCCAATTATTATACAGCATATTAGCCGATGTTTTTAAAGACTGGTATACTGATGGTAATGGTGGATTAGAAGATTTACGAATCAAAGAAATGGCTCCAGATCAGATCAAACAGCTAATGTCCGAAATTGAAGAATACTTGCAAAATCTCAAATCATATTCAAATATAAATATTACTTCTCTCGAAGCGTTTGATGACTATGAAACTCAATATGATAATTTAAAAACCTTGTATCAAAAATTAAAGAAATATCTTTAAAAAATCCTCAATAAAAGCACCCAATACCAATTAAGGCGTTGAGTGCTTTACTTAAGCTATCTTTTTTTTAAAAATTAATGCAAAGAATTATTATGCAACTCTTTGAAATATCAGTACTATTTCATAACACAATAATGTCAAAGCACTTGCTATACACATATTTATTATATAAAATATTACTGCTTTCTTTGTTTCTGCAAAAATTTCTTCTTCATTTATTATTGTACTTGAAATTCTAAAAGAAACCGACAACCATGTAACAAACGATATTATAAGGAATATAATTGCAGCATGTATATCTTTCATCAAATCACTCTTCGCTTTCTTTAATACCTTTCGCAAAATCAATATTGGATTCAAATTTCAAACTATCATTTAATTCATCAATAAGTTTTAAATCTTTCAGTACCTTATCTATATCTATATCATTTTCTGTATCTTTTGACATATTAATTACTTCCATTGCAGCTTTATAATTTTCAAGTTGTTTTCCTTTCAACTCTTCTTTTTTCAATTCAACCTCTGTCTCCATTGTTCGATATTCTTCAATTGTATTAATTATGCCTTTCGCTAATCCAGGGAACTCAAAACCAAATCCACTTCCACCAAAAACAAAGAGATAAATTGCCAATAGCGGAATAGCCCCCCTTTTTCAGCTTATTGTATCCTTCCTTTAAAACAACAGTAACTTTTCCTGGGGAGTTCAAATTAATCGTAACCGTAACTAAATCTTCTTCTGTCAAATTACAAAACAACTCTGTTATACCATACATTAATTTTGACAATTCCCTAGCTTTTATTGGCTCTTTTTTTGCGATATTTAATGAATACATCATATTTCCCTTGTATGTATAACAATTATAAAGACAATTCAAAATATCAACATCATACTCATTCATATCACTAATACCATGATATGAGGATATTCCTTTTAAAATCTTATATCCTAATCTTTCTGAAGATATCGTTAATAATTTTTTCATCTTACGTCTTTTTCGATATGGACATTTTATATTTCCAATTTCAAATTCCTTATTTTCTATTTTTTTAATGGTTGACAATTCCTCTAAATAATCAAATTCTTCTTCATAATATTCCCCTAAAATTCCAATTGTAACCTCTGAACTTCCACTATTAGGAATGAGAACATAATCCCCTGATTTTACTTCTTCTATAAATCTTATACATTTATTTATAGCAACTCCTGGTCTTTTATCCTCGTATCTCTCTTTTATCTGATCTTTCAATATTTCTATATTCATTTTATCAAAAGATGTATTTTGAGTAACAAAATTCCAACCTAAGGCAACATAGTTTTGATTTATAAATTCATCATAGAAATAACCTTTCATTGTTCTAATCAACCAGAAATTAGTATTATCTGACACATCCGGTATTTTAATATTCCTCAAATATTCTCCCATTTCAATCAACGCAGCTTCGTTCATTTTTTTCCTCCAAGATTTTTATTTAATTCCATAATATTCCATTTTTCAACACTTGGCAATAAAATAGTATCCCATTCTCTATAACATAATTTCATTACTGTCAAAACAATTTCATGAAAATACCACTGGTCGCTTTATGACTAGTGGTATATAACAATTCTTCTTTTAAATTTTTGCTGTAAATACTTTTCCACATTTTCTACAACGGAATTTCTGTTTCCCCTTTGGCTTAGTATTAACTAAAGTAAACGGATGCAACAGATTCAGATTTATACTGGTACGTTGATTTCCACCCAAATATTCAACATCTGCACTTCCGCATAGAAATCCAGGGCATTTAATTTTCCTTGCCATTATACTCATCTCCTTTTTCTTACATCATACTTCCAATTATGTTACAGTACAATAATTATAATTCGTCATTTTTCGACAAAATAAAATCTTTCTTTATAACAAAAGAGCCGAAGCCTGTTACAGCTCCAGCATCTTTTTAATCTTCATAATGGCCTCTACAGGTGATGTTCCAAAGAAGCCCATTCTCATCTATGTTGTAAACCAACCAACTTACATCCTCAGTCCGTCTCATTCAGCTCATGTTCCTGTCCATTGCCTGCTGATAACTGAACAATTCCTCCATCTATCATATCCAGGTATTCTGCATTTTAAACAGTCTTTTCAGACTCTTTCTCCCATCTTGCCTGTACATATTCTTCTACACGTGATACCAACTCTTTTGCTGTCTGGATCTGTTCCTCAGCCTCTTCTCTTGTCGCTATATAGAAATCATCATAATCACTGGCATGACGGATTTCTTCTGATTCAACAATTTTCTTTCCAAGCTTTCTCGGAAAAATCTCCGTTTTTACATAATTTTTATTGAAATTCGCCAGGGCATCTTTATGTCTTTTATACGCATTACCATCCAGCGCATGCACAGCTGATATTGCATGGTAAATCCCATAATATGCCCGGTTATTTGCTCCACGGAATTCTTTAGCTGCCAAAAGGATTTCGGCTGCCTTAATATCACTTTTAGAGGTTTCAATACGATACAGTACCAAATCTTTCTGCGTTCCCTTTTCATTAGGCTGCATCAAACAGTTTCACCCCTTCCTTCTTTACATTCGCATAAAATGGGTATACATCAACCCAGTTCTGGAAATGCTGTTGGCTTTTTGCTATCGGTTTAATATCAAGGTCATGATCCATATTGAAATCAAAAGTTTCTCCTGACAATTCATGGCGATACTGTTTAATATCTATGTCTGACAAGTCCAGGAGAATCATTATATCTATATCAGAATCTGCCTTATAATCTCCCCTTGCATAGGATCCATATAAAATTACTGTCTTTAAATGACTTCCATATATCTTCCGTAATATTTCGGTATACTGATCTAGCAGCATCTTTATTGTTATCGGCATAATGTTTTCTCCTTTCCTGTTTCGATACTTTTTCTTTATTATAACCGAACCACCATATCTTTTCTACTGCTTTCTCACACTGTAAATTCATATTTTTCCCGCATTTGTCACAAGATTGTCACAGGCTCCTGCCAATATGCCCGGAAAAGTGCGTATTTACGGCATTCTTTCAAAATTAATATCAAGCATTTTCTCTTGACAAAGTTAATTTATAGCAATTCCATAAATTACCGCTAAATATCCAGCGAAGAAAAACAGTTTGTTTCGTGTGCATTTGCAGGGATCTTAGATATTCTTAGCTGGCAGAAATCTGCGTTATGAGCCGGCTGCATCACTGTCTGAGCGAAGTTTGCAACGGAGCGAGTTTGATAAGACGGCTCATGCTTTTAGCAGATTTATGGCAGCTTAGAATATCTTAGATCCCGAAACCGCACACGAAACAAACTGTTTTTCTGCGCGTCCCTTTGAGACCTCTAATATAAGTTACAAAAAAGCCCTGATATCCATATACTGAACACCAGGGCTCCCATTTCATTTATTTACATGGCAGATGCTACTCTGAGACAATCACAGACTTGGGCGGATCACCTTTGGTCTGCATCCTGCATCTTCGAGAGCTTTAACAATCTCATTCTTATGATCTGTGCCAAAAGCCTCCAATGTGATCTTAAGTTCCACTGCCGCATTTCTGTTCGTGCTTACAAACTGGTTATGATCCAGCTTGATAACATTGCCCTGAGCCCTAGCGATCACGCTTGCCACGCGTACCAGTTCGCCCGGCTTATCCGGAATGAGCACAGATACTGTGAAGATTCTGTCTCTCTGGATCAGACCATGCTGAACAACAGAAGACATGGTAATAACATCCATGTTTCCACCGCTTAAGATAGAAACAATCTTCTTTCCCTTCACATCCAGATGACGAAGCGCTGCCACTGTCAGAAGACCGGAATTCTCTACGATCATCTTATGGTTCTCAACCATATCAAGGAAAGCAACGATCAGTTCATCATCCTCGATAGTGATGATATCGTCCAGATTCTTCTGGATATACGGGAAGATTTTCTTTCCGGGTGTCTGTACTGCAGTACCGTCAGCAATCGTATTTACGTGCGGAAGAGTCACAACCTCACCCTTCTTCAGAGAAGCTTTCATGCAGGCAGCCCCTGCCGGTTCCACACCGATGACTTTGATATGTGGATTTAACAGCTTCGCAAGTGTGGAAACACCTGTTGCAAGTCCGCCTCCACCGATTGGAACCAGAATATAATCAACAAGCGGAAGCTCCTGAACGATCTCCATTGCAATGGTACCCTGTCCTGTGGCAACTGCCGGATCATCGAAAGGATGGATAAAGGTATATCCCTCTTTCTCAGCAAGTTCCAGTGCATGTGCACATGCCTCATCATATACATCACCATGCAGGATAACCTCTGCACCGTAACTCTTTGTTCTCTCAACCTTGATCAGCGGAGTTGTGGTAGGCATAACGATCACTGCCTTCACTCCATATTTATGTGCAGCATAGGCAACGCCCTGTGCATGATTTCCGGCAGATGCTGTGATCAGACCTTTATTTCTCTCTTCATCGGAAAGAGTGCTGATCTTATAATAAGCACCACGAACCTTATATGCACCTGTACGCTGCATATTCTCCGGTTTTAAATAAACCTTATTTCCTGTAAGTTCACTGAAATAGCTGCTCTTGATCAGCTTTGTTTCCTGTGTGACCTGTTTTACGATCTCTGATGCCTGTTCAAAACTCTCTAAAGTAAGCATTGTTTTTTCCTCCATTTTGTCCTAAATGTACTCCTGGAATCTTTTTGTACTTGATTTGACTCCGAAAGTACATCCTAATCTTGAGCGTCCGGGTTTTCTTTATGGTCTACATCAAACAACGCATTTACAAATGCATCTGCATCGAATTTCTGAAGATCGTCAATACTTTCTCCTACGCCAATGTACTTCACCGGAATATCCAGTTCAGACTGGATGGCAACTGCAATACCTCCCTTGGCAGTTCCGTCCAGCTTGGTAAGGATAATACCGCTGACATTTGCGACCTCCGCAAATTGTCTCGCCTGTGCAAGGGCATTCTGTCCGGTGGTACCATCCAGCACTACCAGTGTCTCCAGATATGCATCCGGATACTCCCTCTCCAGGATCCTGTAAATCTTGCGGAGTTCTTCCATAAGGTTCTTTTTATTATGAAGACGTCCTGCTGTATCGCAGAGAAGTACGTCTGCATTTCTTGCTTTGGCTGCTGCCACCGCATCATAGATAACAGATGCAGGATCTGCTCCTGCCTGTCCGCCGATGATCTCCACACCTGCACGATTCGCCCACTCAGTAAGCTGCTCTCCTGCTGCTGCGCGGAAAGTATCGGCTGCTGCAAGGATAACCTTCTTGCCCTGGTCTTTTAATTTTCCTGCAAGCTTTCCTACTGAAGTGGTTTTTCCGACACCATTGACACCGATCACCAAAACTACGGATCTGCGGTTCTCAAATTCATACTCTGTGCTGTCCACACGCATCTGATCCTTAATCTCATTGATCAGAAGCTGTTTACATTCCATCGGTTCCTTAATATGACGTTCGGAAACCTCTTTCTTTAAATTCTCAATAATAGAAGTGGTCGCATTGATCCCGATATCACCCATGATCAGAATCTCTTCCAGCTCTTCATAAAAATCTTCATCAATGCTGGAAAAACCACTGAAAATATTGTCAAATCCGGCTACGATATTGTCTCTGGTCTTTGCCAGTCCACTGACTAATCGTTTAAAAAAACCTTTCTTTTCTTCTGCCATGTGAAACTCCTCCTGTTACTGGGTAAGCTGATTCTCCACCAGATCGACGGAAACCAGTGTGGATACCCCTTTTTCCTGCATGGTAATACCATAAAGCCGGTCTGCGGCGTTCATAGTTCCACGTCTATGGGTTATTATAATAAATTGTGTGTTTTTCGTCAACTTCTGTAAATATCCGGCAAATCGCCCAACATTGGAATCGTCCAGCGCTGCCTCGATCTCATCCAGCAGACAGAACGGTGACGGCTTCAGATTCTGGATCGCGAAAAGAAGTGCGATAGCTGTCAGAGCTTTTTCCCCGCCGGAAAGCTGCATCATATTCTGCAGTTTCTTTCCCGGCGGCTGGGAAATAATCTTAATTCCTGCCTCCAGGATATCTGCCTCTTCATCCAGCTCCAGAGTTCCTTTTCCGCCTCCGAACAATTCCTTAAATGCCTTGTCAAATTCCTTCTGGATCTCACCGAATTTCTCAGAAAACTGTTTCCGCATTCCCTCATCCAGCTCCTGAATGATCTGTTCCAGAGTTTTCTCCGCTGTGACCAGATCCTCATACTGGCCGGACAGAAAGGTGTGTCTTTCCAGAAGTTCCTTATAATCCTCAATAGCATTTACATTTACAGGTCCCAGCTTTCTGATATCATCTTTAATCTGAGCTGCCTGTCGCTTCATCTGCGAAAGATCAGTAAGTTCCTCTTTTCTGTAGGAAACGGCATTATTGGGAGTGATCTCATACTCGGACCACATATAAGCAATCCGCTCTTCCCTGTTCTCCTCCAGCTTGTCCATCTGTCCCTGCAGACGGTAACATTCCTTATCCAGAAGTCCGATCTGACCGGACAGATAATCTCTTTTCTCAAAAAAATCTTTATGCTGAGAAGTTCTGCTCTCTTTCTCCTTCTGCAGATTTTTCAGCTGCATCTGTGCCTGTTCTTCATAAAGGACAGACTCTTCCGACTCTTTTTTCAGCTGGGTGATCATCTCCTGCTTCTTTTCCATCTCTTCACTGCTGTGAGCAAGAGACTGATAAATATCCTCTTTCTCAGTCATAAAAGCTGTGATTTCTGCTTTCAGACGGCTCAGGTTTTCCTGGTCAAATTTCTCTTTCTGTTCAAGAGCGGATGACTGAAGACGGATTTCTTCTAACTCCCGGGTGATTTTCTTCTCTTCTTCTTTCCATTCATCCAGTTCTGACTGCTTTGCCTCAATAAAACTCTCCAGTTCTTTCTCATCCTGCTTTGAATTCTCCAGTTCCCTAGCAATCCGGTCATGATCCTGCCGGATTTCCATGACCTGGCGTTTGATCTCTGCCTGATCTCTGTTGATCTGCGCATATCCGCTTCGGATCTCCTCAGCTTTCTTTTCCTGCTGTTTGATATTCATTCTGGCAGTATTCTGTTCTATATATTTCTGACGGAGTTTTTCCTGAAATCCTGCAATGGCATCACGAAGCCTGTTTCTCTGATTTTTATTTTCCTCAACAGCATTCTGCATTTCGGTCAGATTCTGCTTCAGCTGATTTACCTTTGTTTCCAGTTCCTCTATTTCACGCCGTCTTCCAAGCAGATTGCTGTTGTTTCTGAAGGCACCGCCGGTCATGGAACCTCCCGGGTTTAAGGATTCACCCTCTGTTGTGACCATTCTCAGACTGTGTCTGTATTTTTTTCCTATTGCAATGGCATGATCAATGTTATCAACTACCAGCACTCTTCCAAGAAGGAATTTCGTGATCTGCTGATACTGAGAAGCTACGGACACCAGTTCGCTGGCAATCCCCACAACGCCCGGCTCTTTCAGTGCTTCTTTCGGTGTAAACTCACCTCTGGGACTTATGCTGCTCATGGGAAGAAAGGTCGCACGTCCATAACGATTCTTTTTCAGAAATTCGATCATGGTTTTGGCAGTCTGCTCATTATCTGTAACAATATTCTGAATGCTCCCACCAAGAGCTGTCTCGATAGCGATCTCATAATCTTTGTTTACCTGGATCAGATCTGCGACAACACCCTGGATTCCCGGAACACGTTCTTTTTGTTCCATAACTCTCCGGATACTGTTTCCGTATCCATCATAGCGCTCCGCGATATTTCTGAGAGAATCCAGCCGGGATGCCTCTCTGTGATAGGCTGTCTGTTCTGCTTCCAGCTTTGTGTTCTGTTCCTTCAGCTTTTCCTGAATCTTCATCACACTCAGATTCAGATGTTCACATTCCTCATTGGCATTTTCAATCTGGGATGTAATCTCATCATACTGTTTCCGGGCTGTAGTCAGAATGGTCTGCTGCTCTTCCTCTTCACTCTTCAGTCTGAGAATACGCTGGCTGATCTCTGCCTTACGGATTTCTGCCTGTTCCATCATTGCATCAAATCTCTGGGCTTTACCCTTGACATTGGCGCGGCTGTTCAGAATTTCAATGATCTCATTTTTGCCATTCTCCACTTCGAGAGTACAGGCTTCCATATTCTCCTGCGCTGTCCTTAATTTCTCTTCTTCCTCAGAAAGTTTCTTACGGACAGCCTTTAACTGTGCATAAATATCCGTTTTTTCTTCTTCAAGTTTCTTCTTTGAATCTGTTCTTACTGAAAGTTCAGCCTCAATAGTCTGGATACGTCCCTTATAATGCTCTTCATTCTGTGCCCCTGCCAGTATCTGCTCATTTAATACATTGATCTGGCCTTCCAGCTGTTGTTTACGGATTGCCTGCTCCTGACCGGAAATGCGAAGTGCATCCATTTTGGAATTTAAATCTTCCAGTTCCTGTTCCAGACGTTCATATTCCACCTTGGTCCGGTCATAGGAACTCTGGGTATCCTTCAGCTGATTCTGCGCAATTATGTTCTTCTCTTCCAGTTCCTTGAGTTCTTTGGCTGCAGCAGCATACTCCATCAGGAACATATTCACATCCAGTTCCTTAAGAGTCTCTCTTTTGGAAAGATAAACTCTTGCTGTCTCTGACTGTTTCTCCAGTGGTTCCAGCTGTCTGGTAAGCTCCGAGAGGATATCTGTCACTCTGACCAGGTTCTGGCGTTCTTCCTCCAGTTTTTTGATCGTGGTATTCTTTCTTCTCTTAAATTTAACAATACCTGCTGCCTCATCAAAAAGCTCTCTTCTCTCTTCCGGTTTACCGCTTAGGATCCTGTCGATCTGTCCCTGTCCGATAATGGAATATCCTTCTTTACCGATACCTGTATCATAAAACATCTCATTGATATCTTTCAGTCTGCAGGCACTTCCGTTGATCTTATATTCACTCTCTCCTGAACGGTAAAGCCTTCTGGTAACCGTAACCTCGTTAAAATCAACCGGAAGCTTATGGTCTGAATTATCCAGTGTGATCGCCACCGATGCATAACCCAGGGGTTTTCTTGTCTCTGTACCGGAGAAAATAACATCCTGCATATTTCCTCCTCGCAGAGACCTGGCACTCTGTTCACCCAGCACCCATCTCACCGCATCACCGACATTGCTCTTTCCACTTCCGTTCGGACCTACAATACCGGTGATCCCGTTATGAAATTCAAAATTGATCTTCTGGGCGAAAGACTTAAATCCCTGTACCTCTATATTCTTTAAATACATAATTCTCCTGTTTATTTTCTGAGTACACGAATCGCCTGGTATGCTGCGGCCTGTTCTGCTGCTTTCTTTGTATGACCGCTTCCCTGTCCCATCACTTTTCCGTTTACTCTTGCCTCCACAGTAAAGTTTTTGTTATGATCCGGGCCTTCTTCTTTTGTCAGAATATATTCCACCGGCTGTGTTCCGTTTTCCTGCACGATTTCCTGCAGGATGGTCTTGCTATCATAAAAGAGCTGTTTATGTTCAATATCATTCAGGATAAAATTCAGCACAAACTCCTTTGCATTAGCAAAACCACCATCCAGATAGATAGCTCCCAATAAAGCCTCTGTTGCATCAGAGACGATAGAATCCCTGTTTCTTCCGCCTGTCATATCCTCTCCCTTTCCAAGCAACAGAAACTGCGGCAGTCCGAATTCTCTTGCACAATAGGCAAGGCTTGGCTCACACACCAGGCTGGCTCTCTTCTTTGTCAGCTCTCCCTCCGGTATCTGGGTAAATCTTGCATACAGATAATCACTGCTGATCAGCTCCAGCACAGCATCTCCCAGAAACTCCAGTCTCTCATTGCTGCCCAGCTTCCCCAACTTCTTCTCATTTGCATAGGAACTGTGAGTCAGTGCCTGTGTAAGATAATGTTTATTTTTAAAATGATATCCTATGATTTCTTCTAATTCTTCTGTCTTTCTATTCATTCCTCTAACCCTCTCCATATGCACAGGGCTGTCATCTGACAACCCTGCGGCATCATTTTTTGCAACTGCTCAGTCCGCCTGTATTATGCTCCTGTCAAATTTCAGACTGCCGGACAGTTACATTTTTATTTAATTGTCCGAATTGCTTCAACAGCATCACCGACTGTCTGAATCTGTTCGACAGATTCATTATCCAGCTCAATGTCATACTCCTCTTCAATCCCCATAATAATCTGAAAAATATCAAGAGAGTCTGCACCAAGATCATCTACAAATGTAGTGTCTTCTGTGATCGAATCTGCATCAATATTCAGAACCTCTGCTATGATAGCTTTTATTTTCTCCAGTTCCATCTTCAACCCTCCTTCCTGTTTCTGTTCCTGTCCTGCTCTATTCTGCTCCGGACTTCAGTACTTCCTGATCCTCCAGGATACGCTCTGCGATCTTCTCGTTGATCTTCTCCTGTTTAAACTGTACACACTGGAAAATACCATGTTTGATCTCAATGGCTTTGGCACTTCCATGCGTCTTTACCACAAGTCCTTTAAGCCCCAGAAGCGGTGCTCCGCCATATTCCGTTGCATCAAAGGATTTCAGAGTTTCTTTCAGTGCAGGCTTTACCAGAAGTGCACCGATCTTACTTCTTGTGCTGGTCATCATTCCTTCTTTGATCTTCTGGACCAGGGCAGAACCAACTCCCTCATATAATTTAAGGATCACATTTCCCACAAATGCTTCGCATACGACCACATCCGCATATCCTGCCGGGATATCTCTGGCTTCTATACTTCCGATGAAATTAATGCTTTTGCATTCTTTCAGAAGGGGGAAAGTTTCTTTTACAAGTGCATTTCCCTTCTCCTCTTCCGCCCCGTTATTTACAATGGCAACTTTTGGATTTTTAATACCAACTACGTTCTCCATATAAATAGAGCCCATCTTCGCAAACTGCACCAGATGCGATGGACGTGCATCCACATTGGCACCACAGTCGATCAGAAGGGAAACACCCTTCGTGGTAGGGATCAACGGTGCAAGAGGCGGCCTCTCCACACCTTTACTTCTGCCTACCAGTACCTGTCCGCCAACAAGAACAGCTCCTGTACTTCCTGATGAAACAAAGGCATCTGCCTCCTGTTTCTTAACCATATTCAAACCTACTACGATTGATGAATCTTTTTTCTTACGGATCGCAAAAACAGGGGGTTCTGCTGTCTCGATCACCTGGGATGCGTTGACAACCTGGATCTGGTTCTTCGGATATCCTGAATATTTCGCCAGTTCCTTATCTATCACTTCCTGTTTTCCTGTAAGAATTACTTTTATGTCCTGTCTCTCTGTTACAGCTTCCACTGCAGCCCTGACAGGTTCTGCCGGGGCATTATCCCCGCCCATTGCGTCCACTACAACTCTGACCTGTTCTGCCATATTTTTATATCTCCTGTTCACTTACTGTTCACTCACAGATGTCAGGATCAAAAGATATTTTCTGTTACTGACCCGGCATCCGCAAATTGCCCCGCTGCAAAGCAGCTCCTGCAATCTTCCATAATCTGTATCATACTAAAGAACCCTCTGCAAAGTCAATAGCATCTGAAAAAAATCACTTTTCACTTTTTTGTGCCTCGATTCGCTCCGCCAGATCATTCAGATAAACCCACCTGTCCATCTTCTCATCCAGATCTGCCTGTGCCTTCTCCTTCTGCTCCATGATCTCACGAAGCTTCACAGAATTGGTGGCATTGGCCTCCATATCCTTATCCAGCTTCTCCAGCAGTTCCTCCAGCGCTGCAATATCATCATCGATAGTTTCAAATTCCCTCTGCTCTTTATAGGTAAATTTCAGCTTCTGGGGACGATTCTGCTTCCAGTCTGCCTGAGCCGACTTCTTCTTTTCCGCACCAACTGCAGTGCTCTGTCCTTCAGATACTGCCCCGCCTTTTCTCGCCAGCGCCTCTGTATAATCCGTATATCCGCCCTCATACTGGGTCAGATGTCCATTCCCCTCAAAAGCAAAAATCCTGTCCACAATATTATCCAGAAAATACCTGTCATGAGACACTGCGATCACAATCCCTGCAAAAGAATCCAGATAATCCTCCAGAATGGTCAGTGTAGGAATATCCAGATCATTACTTGGCTCATCCAGAAGAAGCACATTCGGCGCCTCCATCAGAACCTTCAGCAGATACAGACGCCTCTTCTCACCACCTGACAATTTGGCAATGGGTGCATACTGCATGGCAGAATCAAAGAGAAACCTCTCCAGCATCATTGTTGCGGAAATCTTCCCGTCTCTGGTCGGAATATACTCTGCCACGTCGCGGATATAATCGATCACACGCTGATTGGTATCCATATCCGGCACTTCCTGTGCAAAATACCCTATGCGAATGGTTTCTCCAATTTCCACTTCTCCTGCATCCGGCTGTATCATCCCATCAATAATCTTGATGAGTGTTGACTTTCCGCACCCATTAGGACCAATAATCCCAAGACGCTGATTGCGCAGCACAATATAATTAAAATCATCCAGGATCTTCTTCTCACCAAAACTCTTGCTGATATGGTGAAGTTCGATTGTCTTCTTTCCCATACGTGTCTCAACAGAATCCAGCTCCACATTCGCATCACGCACCGGAGCCTTTCCGTTCTTCAGTGCCTCCAGGCGTTCCAGACGTGCCCGCTGCTTGGTACTTCTGGCTCTGCATCCACGCTTTGCCCACTCCAGTTCCATGCGGAGTACGCTCTGTCTCTTCCTCTCACTGGCAAGCTCCATCTCCTCACGCTCTGCCTTCAGTTCCAGAAACTTCGAGTAATTAGCCTCATAAGCATAAAGGCCGCCATGGGAAATCTCCAGAATCTTATTAGTAACCCTGTCGAGGAAATATCTGTCATGAGTAACCATGATCACAACGCCCTTAAAACTTCTCAGAAAATCCTCCAGCCAGGTCACCATCTCATTATCCAGATGGTTGGTAGGCTCGTCCAGAAGCAGCACATCACAGGGATTCACCAGAGTCCTTGCCAGTGCCACCCTTTTCTTCTGTCCCCCGGATAAATGATCAATCTTCTCCTCATGGTCTGTAATTCCCAGCTTATTTAGAACATTCCTTGCCTCGCTCTCAGTACTCCAGTCCTTCTGCCACTTTCCTTCTGCCACATAATCCAAGACAGAAGCTCCCTGCGGAAACTCCGGCATCTGCGGAAGATACGTGATTCTCAGGCCATTTTGAGTGATCACCTGCCCCTCATCCGGCTCCTCCAGACCGCCGATGATCTTCAGAATCGTAGACTTCCCGGTCCCATTAATCCCGATGATCCCAATCTTATCTCCCTGATGCACCCCGTAGGAAACATCATCCAGCACCACCTTCTCACCAAACACCTTGGAAACATGCTCTATATTCAAAATATTCATAAATTCAAACCTCTCTCGTAATTTTCGCTTCCTGTCTGTTTCTGCTCATCTGTAACACTTCCACAAAAACTATAGAATTCGCTCCTCATTATACCATCTTCCCAGCCATTCTAAAACCCCCGGCACAGAAAAAACACTCCCCTCCGAATAAATCTATCCGAAGAGGAGTATCCTCAAAATCACATATTTTTGTTCCTGAAAAAGAATTGCTTAGTTCATCTCAGTTCCATTCTCAACTGCATACTTCAGTCCCTGAACGGCAACTGCCAGCGTAGCTTCCTGTACAGTGGCACTTCCAAGATCACCCATATCCAGTGTCAGTGTATCATCATCATTCACTGCCACGCCAAAAGTAAGTGCCATCTCAGAAACTTCATCAGTAATCGTCACAGTACCATTCTCTTCATCAAAAGTACCTTCACCAACAAAGCTTACATAGTTATCATCCTGATCGATCACAAGTACTGAGCAGAAAGTTCCATCCTCATTAGCTGCATAAATAAAAGTCTCACCCGCTTCTGTTTCGCCGGAATAACACTCTGTCAGGATATCACCCATATCCTGATAAGTCTGATTGTAATCCGACTCATCACCGTCTGCCTCATAAGGCTCCAGGGTTGCAGTCAGGTCCAGACTGTCCGGATCATAAAGTTCCAGAAGATTCTCTTCCTCATTTGCCTGCACCAGATAAGTTACCATATTTTCATCATCATACGTGCCGTCGTCATTTGCGAACTGCATTACCAGAGCTGTATATTCTCCGTCTGAACTCAGGGCATATACACCAAGAACATCCTGCTCTTCATCCTTCCACTGACCAAAAAACGAATTATCTTTGTAGAATCCGTAGATATCTCCTGCGCTGTCCTTCCAGAGTCCTAACATTGCCTCTGATACATCCGCGACATCTCCGTCATCTGCTGCTTCTTCTGTAGTCTCCTCTGCTGCCCATACCGGAACAACCATAGAGCTTACCATTGCAGCAGTACAAAGACCTGCCATTATTTTTTTCCAGTTTTTCATATTTTTTTACCATCCTTTCTTAAAATGTGTGTACATATTTCTAAACTGAATTTCTATGTTCTTACTATAAAAAATTTCAGTCTTATTTTCAAGATACATGGGATTAAATGACATTTTTCATGAAATATGGAAAAATGAATAAATACTTATGGTATTACTTGCTTTCAGTAAGGAATCCGTACTTGAATAACTCATGAAAATACGCTAAAATACAAATTATGTTTAAGTTAATTTAGGAGGTACTCCTTTTGAATATTGCAATCCTTGACGATTCAAAGGAAGATCTGCGTCAGGTAAAATCTGTCATTTCTTCTTATTATGAATCCCAGAATACATCCGCAGACATCCATTTGTATTCCAGCGCAGAAGCTTTTTTTACTAAATACATACCCGGATTTTACGACCTGATCATTATGGATATTTATATGGGCAGTATGACCGGTATGGATGCAGCCAGAAAGCTCCGCGAAGCCAGGGATACAACTGCTCTGATTTTTATTTCAAGCAGTGATTCCTTTGCTGTGGAAAGCTATGATGTACAGGCATCCTACTATCTGCTGAAGCCCTTTGACCCGGAGAAGCTTTGCCGGATTCTCTCAACAATCCAGTTCAGACAGTCACAGAACTCCAGATATATAGAACTGATCTCTGACCGTACCCCTGTAAAGATCCCTGTCAGGAGCATCCTGTACGTGGATACCTACCGCAATGCAGTTCAGGTACATACCACAGATGCAGGCATTATACGCTCCTACATAACCTTCCAGAAATTCGAAGAGCTTCTGGAGGGAACGAAATGTTTTCTCTCCTGTTACAGAGGCTGTATCGTAAATATGGATCACATCGAGAAATCCACAGATGAAGGCTTTGTTATGGACAATCAGGAGCTTGTTACTGTACGCAAGCGTGGCTCCAACGCAATAAAAAAAGCATATCTGGAATACTTATTCTCTTCAGACTCTGATAAATAAGTATTTCCGATATGCCTCTTCCCCTCCGGGCAGTAACTATTTATTTACTGTACTGTTTTCACCGGCAGAAAGATATTTACTTTAAAAATACCCTCTTCTGTATTAAAAACTACATATCCGCCCATTCGTTGTACCACTTCTGCTACAGACGCTGTTCCGATTCCAAAGCCTTCATGCTTTGTTGAATAAAAAACTTTTTCTCTTCGCTGGATTTCATTGGAATATGGATTTGAAATCTCTATCAGAAGCTTCCTGTTCTTAACCTTTGTAAGCATCTTTACATAAGGCTTATTTTCCGGTAGCAGATCTTTTACTGCATCTACGGCATTTTCCAGAAGATTTCCATATATTTTGCACAGATCTGTATCTGAAATGCCAATATTCTGTGGCAGCATCATATCACATTCAAAAGGAATCCCTTTCTTCCTCAGTTCTCCTGCATAAAAATGGATCACTGCATCTACGGCCATGTTTCTGCAATAACAGATTAGCTTTTCCTCTTCTGTTATAACGGATGCATACTCCTGCAGATATTCCATCATCTCCTGATATTTTCCCTGCTGGGTGTAAGACATGATGGTGCGCAGATGGTGTCTCATATCATGGCGCATCCTGCTGATCTCATCCATCTTTTCTGTAAGTTCCTCATAATTCTGTTTCTGTATCTGCAGTTTCTGTTCCATCTGACGGCTGTATTCTCCATAGGTAAGCTGAAATCTGTAAGCATTGGCAAGCTCCATCCACAGAGTCAGTCCCACACTGGCTACAAGCACTGCTGCACCAATTTCCATAAACCACCCGCCAATGATCGGCTCATATAATCTCCATATCCGGTCTGCTGCCAGAGACGCTGCATAAACAACAATTCCCACTAAAAGTACATTACTGTACTTCTGTTTTATCTCCTTTACACTTCTGAAAAGCAGATAACCGGCTGCTGCCCACTTCAAAATCTCTGTAAGCTTAGAGATCAGATACAGCCCTGTTGCAGACTGGGCTCTGCTGCACAGCATTTCTGCCACAAAAACCATCACTCCGGCTGCTGCGGCCACACCTGCAAGAATTTCCGGAATCCTTTCCTCACCTCCCAGGATCTTCTGTTGTACCAGCATAACACCGGCAAACATCAGATAATAGAACAATGCCTCCATTCCATAACAAGGCTGTACTTTTACTGCAACAAAGGAATGCAGGATCGGATAAGAACCATATCCCAGCACACAGATACAAAGCAGGGCAAAAAGTCCAAACTCCACTTTTTTAGTTCGCATATACATATACACTGAAAAAATCAGGACAAAAAATGTAAAAGCCATAAATACCACAGCAATCATAAGTGACAACCCGCGGATAATATTCACTTTAAAAGGAGAAGCCAAAACCGGCACATACTGAATTCCCGATGACACCGAATGTTTGTCTGTCACTGCGATCACAATCTCTGCAGTTCCTTTTCCCTCAAAGGTAAATACCCTGTTCTGAATCTGCTCCTGGTAATTGTCCGGATCCGGATTTCCCATCTGCCCCATCAATTCCCCATTAATATACAGCTTGTAAGCAGAAAAAATCTCTGTCAGGCCAATAGCATATTGTTTTTCTTTTTCAGGAAGCACCAGGGTCATCCGATAGGTACCACTTCCAAAAGGAGATTTATTTTTGTCGCCCAGGTCCATTCCACCGTACTCGCCAATGGAAACATAACGGCTGTAGTAGTCCTCCTTCTGTTCCTTTATTTCCTGCGGTGTCAGCAATACATCCGGATAATATTCCCATTCCCTGGCAAGATAATGCACAGAATCATCATCAGGCACATAGAGGATTCCCTGAATGGCCTGGTCCCCCCTGGCCGTATATTTGTTATCAAAGCGGTAAAACAGAAAGAATATGCCCATAGTCAATGCAAATACAGCTACTATAAGTAGTAATGAATATTTCCAGTTCTTCTTCATTGCTGACACCTCCTTCTGTTTTCAGGTGCTTTGTTTGCCTTTCCACTGTCGCTTATCTGCGTTTTTTACGAATTGCAAAAATAATGGCAGCCACCAGGATACATACTGCCGGTAATGTAAGTATTATCATCAGAAACTGTTTGGCGGAATTCTCTGTTTTCTGCTCTGTCTTTTGCTCCGTTTCCTCCTCTGGCATTGGCTCTTCTGTAAAACCTATATCTTCTCCGTCTGAAATAGCTTCCACGCTGTCCTCAACCGTCTGGTCCCCGATATTTTCCGACTCTCCATCTGTCAAAAAATAATCCCCTGTCTGGTTGATCTCCATACGGAGAACATTTTGTTTTTCCTGATAATTCACTGCATATTGATTTCCCTGCACATCCTCCGCTTTTACTGTTTCAGGTAACTGGATTCCGCCAAACACAGATGCCTGAAATTCCACCACTGTTCCAGGAATCTCTGTCACTTTCTCACCTCTGACAAAAATCCGCAGAGAAAATGCAGTTTCTGACGTTTTCTCGATTCCTATCTGGATTTCATCCTCTGCATTGATCTTCCATCCATTCACTGTATCCGGAGAAAATGTCACAGAGATTCCCTGTTTCTCAAACCTTGCACTTCCATTCTGTTGGATCATAAGAAGCATTCTCTTTCCACTGACTGCAGTAATGGTGTCGGTGCTTAACTCTGTCACGAAATTCTCTGTATCCGATATTTCAGCAGATTTTGCATCAGAAACTTTGTTACTGCTGCTATTCTGTCCGTCTGTATTATTGTCTGTTCCGTAAGAGTCACCATAATAATATCCGGCACTTCCCGTATTCAGATTCTCTTTCTTTTCTTCCTGTACTACTTCTGACGAAGCAGGTGCTTTCTGCACAATGTCAGGAAGATCTTTTTCCTCTCTGTCCGAAAAATTTCGCTCATGCCAGTATTCATTGACAATAAACGCATCATTATAGGAAAAAGAATAAATTCCTGTGCTCCCTTTCTCATAGACAGCACAGATCTGGTAGTTCTGTCCTTTCTTTAATATCTCTCTGTAATAAATCTGAATTCCATCAGAAGTCACTTCCACCAAGTCATCATCAATTTTCCGGTAATTTCCCTCATTCTCAGAGAGGTAAACCTGTATGTTCCGGCGTTCTTCTGCAGAAAATCCATCCAGCAGCATAGGAAATTCCAGCAGGTCTACCATCGGCATGCTGTAGGTATTAATCTGTGGTTCTCCTTTTTTCTGTACAGAAAGATATGCATATGCCTCTGGCAGCGTCAGGCTGTCAGATACTTCATATCCCTCTGGGATCACAAATGATCCGGTTACCTTGTACACGCCTTGTTTTTCCCTATTCACCCGGCTCAGATCCCAGGAAGATTCCAGAATCAGTTCCGGATTCTCGGCTGTATTTTCAAATGTTTCAGCAGTACTGACCCTCAGTCTGACATTCTCCTTCAATTCTTTCTCAATCTGCTTCAGGCTTCCCCCCGTTTTTACTGCATAGGCAGCACATCTGCTGAGATATTTCTCATCTCCGGTATCATAAGAACAGATGATTTTTCCAGGCTTCTGTGTATTTCCAAGCAGATTGTGCTGATAACCGTAAATTTTAAGACTGCCGTCTTTTTGGTATTGAAACCGCAGAGTATTGGTCTGCTTCTTTCCATTATCATAGGTTACCAGCAGGGAATAGGTATTACCCACAACCATACTCTGGTTAGATACATACAGCCCCTCCTCTTCACAGAGAGCAAAGCCCTCCTCAGTGAGGTTGATCCACTGTCCGCTTTCTTTCTTCAGATAAGCTTCCATGGAGTCAAAATTTTCCTGCTTCAACCAGGGAAATATATAGATTCCTGCCGCAGTCAGCCTGTAATATATATTAATATCCGGTTTGTCCGGGTACTGCACAGAAACAGTTGTCTGTACCTTCAGACTTTTACTCTCATCAAAAGCATACTCAGGCGGAAGCTTCAGTACACCTTTCATTGTGTAAACGCCTGCCAGTTTCATATTTACAGACGAAACATCCCAGAACACCGGAATATGCAGTGTATCTGTGTCTGTATAAACTGTATAGAAAACCCGAGACAGTTTCTCAGTAATCAGTTCGCTACTTTTATTTATTTCTACAGCTACTGCAGGAATATCCTTCGGTACGATCACATCATTTACCCGGATCACCGCGCCCCATACTGTGGTATTTTTTTTCATTCCCCATATGCCAGTCAGGCACAGAGTTATCATTAAAATCAGAACTGTTATTTTCTGTTTTCTCATGCTTTTTTCATACTTTCATTTTACATTACTGCTCAATCCGTTATCTTTATTCTCAATTTCCTTTGTTCTTAGCTTACCTTATCTGGCGGATTTCGGCAACAGACATAGGATAAACTGCATTATTTCATGAAAAATGGTTAATTCTCCTTTTTCTTTCCTGGAAATTTCATAAAATAATATACAATAAACAATACTGCCGTAATGCTCCATGAAACCGGATAACTGAGCATGATCGTATTAATTCCCGGGTATATCTGGCCGGCTGTAAAAAGCCACAGGATTCTCAAAGAACACACACCGCCGCAGGTAAGAAGCATAGGCACAAGAACCTTCCCGGTACCCCTCAGCGCTCCGGACAGGATTCCTATGATCACATAAATGAAATAGGACGGCAGTAAAAAACGACTCATATGAACACCATGGACAACCACTGCGCTGTCTGTGGTAAACAGACGATAAATCCAGGGAGCAAATGAATACATCAAAATGATCAGCACCGCAGAACTGGCCATACTCATGATCATGCAGACACTCACACTTTTCCGCATACGGTGATATTTACCGGCTCCGAAATTCTGTCCCACAAAGGTAGTAATGGAAATCGCAAATGCATTGATCACCATCCAGAAAAGAGCATCTATTTTCCCAAGAGTTCCCCATGCCGCCACTGTGTCAGTTCCCAGATTATTTACAAATACCTGTATCACAATATTGGAAATATTATACATTACAGATTCCAGACCTGCCGGAATACCGATTCTCAGAACTGAAAACAGCATTCTTCTGTCAAAACGGATCTGATTGATCTTCAGCACATATATCTCTCTGGTTTTCAGAAGCATTACTGTTACGATCAGCGCACTGATTACCTGAGAAGTAACTGTAGCAACAGCTACTCCTGTCACACCCATGCCAAACGCAACCACAAACAGCAGATCAAGAATAATGTTCAGCACACAGGTAATGATCAGAACATACAGTGGTCTTTTGGAGTCTCCTACTGCACGCAGGATGGCGGCCCCCATATTATAAACCAGGTTAAAAACCATTCCGCCAAAATAAATATGAAGATACACTGCAGAGTCCTCTACCACATCTGCAGGTGTCTTCATAAGCATTAATGCAGGTCTGGTCAGAAAAATCCCCACTACAGTAAGAACAATTCCCGCTGCAATGGAGAATGCGAATGCTGTATGCAGTGCCTTACTCAGATTCTTCTTATCTTTTGCCCCATAAAACTGCGAAATCACAACTGCCGCCCCTGAGGAAAGCCCTACAAAAAAGCCAACGATCAGATTGGCGATCTGACTGGCAGAACCTCCAACTGCAGCAAGTGCCTGTTTTCCTACGAAACGGCCGACAACAATAGTATCTGCCGTATTATAAATCTGCTGAAAAAATGTTCCAAATACAATAGGAAAGAAAAATAACAGCAGCTGTTTCCAGATCACACCTTCTGTGATCTGATTTACCTTCTCCTTCTCATTCATTACTTTTTCCTCATCCATAAAATAATACACAAAAAAGCAGGCATCCCAAACGGGAGAACCTGCCATACTTTGCAATCATTAAAAATTAGTCTTCAACTTTAATGATTTCCTTTTTGTTGTAGCTTCCGCAAGCTTTGCATACTCTGTGCGGCATCATCAGTTCGCCACATTTGCTGCATTTTACAAGGTTCGGAGCGCTCATTTTCCAGTTTGCTCTTCTCTTATCGCGTCTTGCTTTGGAAGATTTATTCTTCGGACAGATGGACATTATGTTACACCTCCTTAAATTTACTAAATATATCACTGATAGCTGCCATACGGGGATCCTTAGGTTCCTCGACGCATCCACAGGGACCGTCATTGAGGTTTTTCCCGCACTGGCTACAGATTCCTTTGCAGTCTTCTCTACATAAAACCTTCAAAGGCCAGCTCATCAGTACCTCAAGATAGACCAGCTGGTCCACATCCAGGTCCATACCTGTGAGATAAGAACTCTCGTCCAGATCATTCACACGGTCTTCATCCGTAAGCTTCATATCAAGTTTTCGCTCAATCTCCAAAGGAATCTCTGTTGAAACCTCTTCCAGACATCTGTCACAGGGAATACCTACGGTAATCTTACCCGTTCCTCTGATTTCAAGATTTCTGTCACCTGTATTCGTGATCGTAAGCTCTATGGGTTCTTTTGCAAGTACCGGAAAGCTTCCTGACTGAAAGGTGATCGTATCCATTCCAAACTCTGCAGTCTTCTGAATACGCATTCCTTCACTGGATGAAATATCTGATAAATGTATCTGCATACTTTTCTCCTATCCACACTTGTTTTATTATACATACCGCCTCTGCTTTTGTCAACGATAAATTAGAAAAATTTCACATTTTGTCAAGTAATATTCCTTTACGAAGTATTTTATCATCCGGCGGCATTATTATCAGGTAATTTCCATATGCCTTACGGGCACAAAGAAGGGTGCTCCTGACAGATGCACCCTTCCCTTCTATATAAATATAACTTTTATCCAGTTATATTTCTCTCGTTTGGACACAAAACAGACACTTTATTATCTGTGAAAATTAAACCAGAGCTACTGTCTCTCTGCAGATTGCAAGTTCTTCGTTTGTAGGAATTACAGCAACTTTAACTTTGGAATCCGGTGTAGAGATAACGATCTCTTCTCCGCGAACTCCATTAGCTTCTTTGTCAAGTGTAACTCCAAGGTATCCAAGATAGCTTACAACCTTCTCACGTACAGGAATAGCATTCTCGCCGATACCTGCTGTAAATACGATGGCATCTACACCGTTCATAGCTGCAACATATCCGCCAACGAATTTAGCGATACCATAGCAGAGAACATCGATTGCGTTAGCTGCATCTTCGTTTCCGCTCTGAGCTGCATCGTTCAGGTCACGGAAGTCACTGGATAATCCGCCGGATAATCCAAGAAGACCGGATTTCTTATTGAGAACATTCATCATACCTGCGATGTCAAGGTTCTCTTTCTTAGCAATGAATTCCATGATAGCAGGATCAATGTTACCGGAACGTGTTCCCATAACAACACCTTCAAGTGGAGTAAGACCCATTGTTGTATCAACACACTCACCGTTTACAACAGCACTGATGGAAGAACCGTTTCCAAGGTGGCAGACGATAACTTTGGAGTTATCTTTGTCAAGGCCAAGGAATTCAACAGCACGTTTGGAAACAAAGCTGTGGGATGTTCCGTGGAAACCATATCTTCTTACTTTGTAGTTCTTGTAATATTCGATTGGAAGACCATAGAGATATGCTTTTGCAGGCATTGTCTGATGGAAAGCTGTATCGAATACTGCTACCTGAGGTACACCCGGCATAAGCTCGGAGCATACACGGATACCGATCAGGTTTGCAGGGTTATGAAGTGGTGCAAGGTCATTGCATTCTTCTACTGCTGAGATTACTTCATCTGTGATCACTACAGATTTGGCAAATTTCTCACCACCATGTACAACACGATGTCCAACAGCATTTACTTCTTTCAGGCTTCCGATTGCACCTGTTTTATCATTTGTGAGGGCATCCAGTACCATCTGGATTGCTTCTTTATGTGTAGGCATTGCAGCTTCTGTGATCTCTTTGTCACAGCCTGTTTTCTGATATACTAATCTTCCATCGATACCGATTCTCTCGCAGAGACCTTTTGCAAGAACTGCTTCTGAATCAGAGTTGATCAGCTGATATTTAAGGGATGAACTTCCACAGTTGATTACTAATACGTTCATTTTCATATTCTGCCGGCAGCAAATTTCGAATACTGTCCATAATCCTGACACAAGTCTTCGAATATTTCTGTCAGCTTTTCCTTTCATATTATAATATTATTCTCATCATTTCCAGGGAAATATGAGTAATGATATCAAAGGCATCAGAATCAGAAATATCTCCTCCGATGCCTTTAACATTATGTAGTCAATGAAATAATTCTCAGTCCGTTTTACGGTCTGACTGAAATCTTATTTATTGTCGTCAGCCTGGCACTGTACTGCTGTGATAGCTACCACACCAACGATATCGTCTGCAGAGCATCCACGGGACAGGTCATTTACAGGTTTAGCGATACCCTGGGTTACAGGTCCGTAAGCTTCTGCTTTTGCAAGACGCTGTACAAGTTTGTATCCGATGTTACCTGCATCAAGGTCTGGGAATACAAGTACGTTAGCTTTACCTGCAACTTCGCTTCCAGGAGCTTTAGAAGCGCCTACGCTTGGAACGATAGCTGCATCAAGCTGGAATTCTCCGTCAAGTGCAAGTTCCGGATTCTGCTCTTTTGCGATCTTTGTAGCTTCTACTACTTTATCTACGTCAGCATGTTTTGCACTGCCTTTAGTGGAGTGTGAAAGCATTGCAACGATTGGTTTCTCCTGAACAAGAAGTTCGAAGGATTCTGCAGAAGATGCTGCGATTGCTGCAAGCTCTTCTGAAGTCGGGTTCTGGTTCAGACCGGAATCAGCAAATACAAATGCGCCGTTTGCGCCATATTCGCAGTTCGGAACTACCATTAAGAAGAATGCAGATACAAGTTTTGTACCTGGTTTTGTTTTCAGGATCTGAAGACATGGTCTTAATGTATCAGCTGTAGAGTGACATGCACCGGATACCATACCGTCTGCATCGCCCATTTTTACCATCATTACACCATAGTACAGATACTGGTTAAGAAGAATCTCTTTAGCCTGATCCGGTGTCATGCCTTTTTTCTGTCTTAATTCTACTAACTTGTCAATGTATCCCTGTGTTTTCTCTGATGTAGCAGGATCTACGATCTGTGCGCCGGAAATGTCATATCCGTCTTCAGCTGCACTCTTTTTAACAGCTTCTTCGTTACCAACAAGGATAACCTTTGCAATTCCTTCTTTTAAAATTTTCTCTGTAGCTGCCAGAGTTCTCTTATCTTCTGTCTCCGGAAGTACGATTGTTTTTACGTTTGCTTTTGCTCTCTCTTTGAGTGTGTCAATAAATCCCATGATTAAAATGGCTCCTTTCATATAGCAGTTCTGATATCCAATGTCAATTTTCTATCAATTATCTGCGCTGTTTTCATTATAACTCCTGAAGCCTTGTATTTCAAGCATCTGAATGGTAGAATATGACATAAAAAAGTATTTTTTAAGATGCAATATGGTTAAAAAAAGAGAACTCTACAGAATTTCAGGAAGGAGCATCTGTGTAAATTTATGAAAACAGCAGGAATTATTGCAGAATATAATCCTTTTCACAAAGGACATGAATATCAGATCCGGTATACAAAAGAAAAGCTAAAAGCAGACTATGTTATCGTTGCCATGAGCGGAGATTATGTGCAGCGTGGCACCCCTGCTCTCATCTCCAAACATACACGTGCAGAAATGGCTCTGCGGTGCGGCGCTGACCTTGTGCTTGAAATGCCGGTATCTGTCTCTACTGCAAGTGCGGAAGCCTTCGCAATGGGAGGTGTTTCCCTGTTGGACGGTCTTGGCGTTGTTGATATGCTCTGCTTTGGAAGTGAATCCGGGGAGATCAGCGCACTGAAAGAACTGGCTGAGATCCTTGTAGAAGAACCTGAAGAATATAAAAAGCTACTGAAAAGCTTTTTAAGCGAAGGGCTGACTTTTCCGGCTGCCAGAAGCCAGGCATTGACAGAATATTTTAAAAATCCGCGCAACTTCAGTGGTGACGATTTTGACGGGGTACTTACTCCTCTGTTAAATGAAGTTACACAGATCCTGAATACACCGAATAATATTCTGGGGATCGAATACTGCAAGGCACTTCTCCGCCTGAACAGCCAGATCCGCCCTGTTACCATCCGCAGGGAAGGAATGGGTTATCATGAAACCACTGTCCCTGAAGGAGATTCAGCAAGCTCCTCCCCTGATTTACAGTCATCTACTGATTTCTTTGCATCTGCAACTGCTATACGCAGTCTTATTCAGAATCCAGGAGATGGCCATTCAGAGGCAAGCTCAGACATAAATAATCCAGTCAGGAATCCGGATACCAAAACTGCCAATATATTATCATCCCAGATTCCACCAGATGCTTTTTACGTTTTCAAAAAGGCGCTGGACTCCGGTGAATTTCTCACAGAAAATTCTCTGGACTCTATTCTTTCTTACTGCCTTATGAAAGAAAATGTAGAAAGCCTTTCTTCCTATATGGATGTTTCCGAGGATCTCGCCCGGCGAATCATAAATCAGCAGAATCTTCTGTTGTCCTTTTCCCAATCTGTATCTGTTTTAAAAACCAGAGAATTGACTCAGACAAGGATACAGAGGGCATTGCTTCATATTATATTAAATATCCACACTGCACCCACTCAGATTCCCTTTGCCAGGGTTCTTGGTTTCCGCAGGGAAAGCAGTGAACTGCTAAGCCAGATCAAGCAGCACAGCCAAATTCCTCTTATCACCAAGCTTGCGGACGCCCAAAATCTTTTGGACAGTGAAGGTAATCAGATTTTATCTGAAACTGTTTTTTCTTCCAATTTATATGAAAAACTTCTGTGTCTGAAAACCGGCAGAAAATTCTGCCACGAGTCCCAGAAACAGCTTATTATCCTATAATTCTTGTTGTTTTGATGCACTTATGTTAAAATACAAACAGTGAGGATAAGGATATAAAATAAGGAAGGAGGAAAAGAAAAATGAAAGCTAATTCAGGTTTGAAAAAGAACAGAACAAAGATTCAGATGGTACTTACCGCCCTGGTAATCTTATCTGTTGTACGTCAGTTTTTCCTGGGAAATTACCACAATATGTTTCTGGGAATCTTGACATTGATCCTTTTTATGGTTCCCCAGTTTCTGGACAGGAAACTGAACGTCACAATACCACCGGGACTGGAAACAGTGATTCTGATCTTTATCTTTTCAGCAGAAATTCTTGGCGAAATCAATGCCTTTTATGTAAAAATCCCTATCTGGGATACCATTTTACATACTACTAACGGTTTTCTGATGGCTGCCATCGGATTTGCACTGATTGATCTTTTTAACCGCAGCGACAGGTTTTCCATTAAAATGTCACCGTATTTTGTAGCTTTTTTTGCATTCTGTTTTTCAATGACTGTTGGTGTTATGTGGGAATTCTTTGAATTCAGCATGGACTGGTTTTTTGGAATGGATATGCAGAAGGACTGGATCGTACCGGCCATCAACTCTGTGAAGCTGAATCCTACCGGTGCAAATGTTCCGATCCATGTAGATGTTCAGTCCCTGGCCGTTAACGGCGAGACCTGGAATCTGGGAGGCTATCTTGATATTGGTATTGTTGATACCATGAAAGATCTGATCGTAAACTTTATCGGCGCAGTCGTATTTTCTATCATTGGTATTCTGTATCTGCGAAACCGCGGAAAAGGAAAGCTGGCAGCTTCTCTGATCCCGCAGGTACGCAGCAAGCAGGAAGAAGAACTTTCTTCCAAAAATCAGTAAGATCCACAGCTACCGAAACTGGCGCACTTTTCTGGAAATATTCTCCAGCTCTTCTCTGGAAAGCTCAGGAAGTCTTTCCAGCTGATCCATAAACATGGCAAGTGTCTCTTTTCGCTGCAATTCCACCATCTGGGTGTAGAAATTAACCACTACCCCGGTGGCAATGGCAACTACAAAAAGCGAATAGATCGTCAGAAGAACGGAACACATTTTTCCAATAAAAGTAACCGCAACCACATCGCCAAATCCGGCAGTGGAGATCACCGCATAGCAATACCACAGTGCATCTCCGTATCGGTTAATGTCCGGTTCAACCAGCTGGATCACTGCTGCGATAGCAAAAATAAACACAATAAAACCAATGATAATTTTATCTGCACGAGTCCGTTTTAACACACTGCCTAATACTTTAATTCTTTTCATGCACTTGTCCTCCAATAAAATAATATACTGCCTGAAATTAATTGAAGTATAGTATAAAACGGTTTCACTTGCAATATGAAAGGAGCTTAACAGTATGAAAGATAATAAAGCACTAAAATACCCAATGTCATTAACTTTAGCAAAAAGCAGAAATCGTAAGTATTTATAAAACTATGATTCCTGCTTTTTGTTTTTTTATATGGGCATACTTATCCCCTTCTCTTTGTACTCGTATTTTCTAGATTAGTA